>Ga0134121_10001057_pt1 | contig 27270 bp, 25 predicted proteins | sample KB301_FD_96463 | JGI IMG/M metagenome (GOLD analysis project Ga0134121, IMG submission 96463) | Terrestrial soil microbial communities without Nitrogen fertilizer from Kellogg Biological Station, Michigan, USA - KB3-0-1 | ecosystem: Environmental > Terrestrial > Soil > Unclassified ... | reverse complement strand
TGAGGTACCCCTCCGCGGGATCGAGACGGATGCTCTGATACCCGTCGGGCGGACGGCGTTCGCGCTGGATCTTGTGCTCGAGGGCCCCCAGACGCCGTTTGACCCACTCGGGGTCGCCGACGCCGCGCGTCCACTCGAGGATCACCTCCGCCGTGCGCAGGCCGCCGTCGAGCTGCTCCCGGAACGGCAGGGCGCCCTCGTCGAAGTGCCAGGTGCCGTCATTCATCCCGAGCCCCGCGCGCGCGACGCGGCGGATGTGCTCCTGCGTGAACTCGAGAAGCGCCGCGCGGCTCACGAGACCCAGGCGGACGAGGGTGGTCCCCAGCAGCTCGTCGGGCTGCTTCGACTCGAGCGCCTGGCGCAGCGAGGTCGGGTCGGATCCGACGCGCGACAGCACGAGCGCGGTCAGACTTTCGTGAGGGTGGTTGCTGGCGGCGAACAGGACGAAGACGCCGGCGTCGACGAACAGCTGCCGGCAGATCTTGTCCCGCTCCAGGCTGAGGACCCCGGACATGCGCCGGCGCTGGACCTCGCTCAGGATGTCTGCGGGACATCGCTGCGCCAGGCTTCCTCTCATGCGATCGTTCCCAAGCCACGGCTCCGCGGCGCACCCGCCCGGTAGCCCGGGAGGGCGTCGGGTATAAGTTGTGTTCCGGGCCTGGTTATGGCAAGCGGGTGACGAGGTCGTCACCCCATTGACGCCGCAGATCGTCGAGGGGGAAGCCGGTGGCGGCGCGCAGCGCGCCGTCGAGATCACGCCCCTCCCCGAGTCCGGCGAGGGTCTGGTTGATGGACCCGAATCCGTAACGGGTCGAGAGGAACGAGACGAACGACAGGGAAGAGGGATAGGTGAAGGTCGCGCCCCAGGGTGCCCTCTCGCTCGACGATTGGTACTGGCGGGCCAGGGCGCGCGCGGTCCCCTCGTCCGGCGTTTTCCCCTCCATCATCTGGGCCAGGCCCTCCTGCAGCCAGCGGGGCGCGGCGTCGTGGCTCTTGCCGGCGACGAAGGCGTGCGCCAGCTCGTGCACCAGGACCGATCGGGACAGCGCGTCCAGGTGGCTGAGCCCGCCGCACGGCACGCGCACCGTGCCGTCGTACAGCCCCGCCACGTCGGGGTCGGCGCGCGTCGCGGCGTAGAAATCTTTCTCGGGATAGATCACGATCGCGACCGGGCGGGTCGGCAGGTAATCGAAGCGGGTGGCCAGCTCGTCGTACCGCTCGTCGAGGTAGCCGACGATGGCGTGCTCCAGGTCGGGCAGCGTGATCTGCCCGTCGTAGGCGACGGTGAAGTGGGCCGCCTCGCGGCGCTGGTATCCCGCGTCCACGGAGCTGAGGTGCCGGAGCATCTCGACGCGCTGGCGGAGCGCCGGCGCGTCGCGCAGCGCCAGCACCTTCTCCCACAGCGCGATCGCCTCGTCGGTGCGGTTCTGCTGCTCCGCCGTCTCGCCCAGGAGGAACAGGAGATCCGGGTCGTTCGGATGCTCGAGCAGCGATCGCTCGAGAAAGGAGCGGGCGAGGGGGAGATTGTCCAGAGCCATGTAGGACGCGGCGAGCCCGCGCTGGCCGCGCACGTCGCCCGCGTTCCAGCCGAGCGCCTCGGTGAACTGCCGCTTCGCGTCGTCGGGACGATGATCGCGCAGCGCGCCCTCTCCCATCCGATCGAGCAGCTCGACGATCTGGCGGAGGTTCTCGCCGCGCGCCGGGCCCGGTGTCTGCAGACGGCGGCGCAGGTCGTCGAGGAGGCGCGCGTCCGCGGCCGGGCCGGCCGGCGGCACGTCGGGGCCCCGCGTTCCGGAGAGTGGCGGGTCGCCGGAAGGGGTCCTGCCGGCGGGCGGCGCGGCGGGGGCCGCTCCGGTCTTCGGGGGTGTCTTCTCGATCGACGCGACGTCGGCGCGCGGCACGACGATGCGGCTCTTCCCCTGACGCACCACGAGCGTGTCGCCGCGATCCTCGATCGAGTCGGCCACGATGGTGCCGCCGTTTTTCAGGTGCACCACGTCGGCGGTAATCGGCCCGGTCGCGGCCAGGAGGACCAGGCCGGCGGCCCACGCCCGAAGAGGCGACGTCAGGGGCTCCTCAGCCGGCCGGGCGGAGCCGCCCGAAGGAGACGACCACAGGTGTCACGCCGGCCGCCGTGAAGTAGCGGGGCAGGGCCCCGGCCGCCGAGCGGGCGGCGTCGCGGTCGCCATAGCGGCCCCAGCAGACGCGCCAGCAGGATCGCCCCTGCAGCCGGAAGGGAACCACGAACAGCGGACCGTCCGGCCGGGTGGCGTTGCGACCCTTGAGGATGTTCTCGGCCTCGCAGGCGATCAGCACCTGGAGGGTGAGCGTTTCGGCGGGCGATGCCGCGATCATGCGCGAGAAGATCGCCGTGGCCCCGTCGACGTCTCCGGCGTCGAGACGCGCCTGACCCGAGCCCAGGTCGTCGGCGGCCTTGGTGGCTTCCGCCGCCTGCGCCGCCACAGGCGGCGCCGCGGCCGCGGCCGCCGGCGCGGTCGTAGGCGCGGCGACCGGCGGTGGCGCGGCGACGGGCGGTGAAGCGGGCAACTCCGCGGTTGAGGCCGGGGTCGGGGATGGCCGTTCCTTCCCGGCAGCCGGGTCCGCGGCCGGCGGCGGCTCGACGGCGGGTCGCGGCTGGACGTCGGGTGCGGCCTGGACGTCGGGGGCCGCCTCGGCGGTGGGGGATGTCTCCGCTCCCGCCCGCTGGTCCGCGGTCGGCGCGGAGTCTCCGGTCGCGGGCGCCTCGACACCGGCCGCCCCGACCCCGGCCGCCTCGGAGGCAGACATGGATGACGGAGCGCGCAGGCGGAAAGCCAGGAACGCGGCGCCCAGCACGACCGCCACCACGACGCCGATGCCGATCGAGCGGCGACCGGTGGTGGCGAGGTGGGAGCGGGGGACCACCGGCCCGTCGAAGGTCATCTCCACCGGTCCCTCGTGGACGCGCTCGCCGGTTTCGGGATTGATGCTCCAGCCGCCCTCCGCGGTCTCCGGGACGGCGAAGGCCGGCAGCTCGTCACGCGAGAACTGAGGGGGCTCCGCGGGCGGCTCGCCCTCGTCCTCGTCGTCCTCGTCACGGTCGCCAAAGTCGTCCGCGCCGCCGCCCGCGGCCGGTGGCGGATCGTCGTCGACGCGCACCGGCCGCGGTTCGGCGTCGGGCTCCACCCGCGACGGCTCCGCGGCCTGCGGGGGCGACGCTTCGGGCGACGGCTTCTCCGCATCCGCCACGGGTTGCACGGCGGGAGCACGGCCGCCGGCCGAGACGCTGACGAGCACCGGCACCGGGTTGGAGGGGACGGATCCCGGCGACGCCGCCGCGGTCTCGTCCTCCGAGGAGTCGCTCTGAATCGGGATCACGCGCCCCGGCCGGCCGGCGATCGCCACCACGGGACGCGCCGCGTCCTCGCGCCGCGCCCGGTCCTCCGGACGGCTGACCAGCTCGGCGAGACCCATGATCTCGAGCGCTAGGACGATCTTGCTGACGGTGAAGTCGTCGAGATGGGTCCGGCCGCTGATGTCGCGCAGCGTGGCTCGGCCGTCGAGCCGGCGGGCCACCTCTTCGGCCGAGGCGTCGAGCCGCATCGTGGCGAGCGCCTCGCCGAGCGCCGGAGCCGGACCGTAGATCGACTCCATCGAGCCCATCTCCCCGACGATGGTCTGCCGGTCGCCCGACTCCATGACGGCGTCGAAGATCAGGCGGCGGACCGGAAGGCCGAGGTTGGTCACCTCGGGACCGACCGGACCCGGGGCGACCTGGTAGACGCCCTCCGCCAGCGTGAAGCAGGCGGCGAGGATCTGCTTCACCTGGCGGCGCGCCCCGCTGAGCAGCTCCGACGGCGTGAGGAACCCGAGATCGATCAACGTCTTCCCGAGCGTCGTGCCGGGCCGCAGGCGCGACCGCGCCATGTCGACCTGAGGTCCGCTCAGCCGTCCCTCGTTAATAAGGATGTTGTGCAGCCGGTCGGCCTCGGCGTTGCTGGCGGCCGACGCGATGTCGCCGCGGCGGAAATAGACCACCCGCGTTGCGCTGCCGGAATGGAATCGCAGCGCGCCGTCGAACGCCTCGCGTTGCAGGCGCGCCACGAGACGGGGCGTGAAGACGCCCGCGATGGGATGGGATTCGGAAAGGTCCTGCATGTCGGAAGCGGGCCGGCCTCGTCCAGCGCGGCGGGAGATCGCCGCAGTGAGAAGGGATCATAGGAAGCGCGGTCCGCCCCGTCAAGACAGGCTAGACTGACCACCCATGAGCGCGCGTTCGTACGACGCCCTGATCGTCGGCAGCGGCATCGCCGGATTGCGCGCCGCGATCGAGCTCGCCGCCCACGGCCGGCGGGTGGCGATCCTCACCAAGGACGCGCCGACCGACTCCTCCTCCGACAAGGCCCAGGGCGGGATCGCCGCCGTCCTGTCCGACGACGACGAGATCGGCCTGCACTACGAGGACACGCTGCGCGCCGGAGACGGGCTGTGCAATGAAGGGGCGGTGCGCGTGCTGGTGGAGGAGGGGCCGCAGCGGGCGCGGGAGCTCATCGACTGGGGCGCCCGTTTCGACCGCGACGGCGCCCGCCTGGCGCTGGCGCGCGAGGCGGCGCACAGCAAGCGGCGGATCCTGCACGCGCAGGGTGACTCGACCGGGCGGGAGATCGTGCGGGCCCTGGTCGAGCGGGTGCGCGCGACGCCCGGGATCGAGCTGATCACGCGGCTGTTCTCGATCGATCTGGTGATGCAGGGGGGCCGGTCGGCCGGGCTCCTGGCGATCGACGAGACGCGCGGCGAGATGCTCCTGCTGCGCGCCCCGGCGGTGGTGCTCGCCACCGGCGGTGCCGGGCAGGTGTTCCGCGAGACCACCAACCCGCCGCAGGCGACCGGCGACGGCATGGCGATGGCGTATCGCGCCGGGGCCGAGATGATGGATCTCGAGTTCGTGCAGTTCCATCCCACCGCGCTGCTGCTGCCGGGCGCGCCCCGCTTCCTGCTGTCCGAGGCGATGCGGGGGGAGGGCGGGCGCCTGGTGAACCTCCGCGGCGAGCCGTTCATGGCGGCGATCGACGAGCGCGGCGATCTCGCGCCGCGCGACATCGTGGCGCGCGGCATCCTGGAGGAGATGCGCCGCACCGGCAGCCCCACCGTCTTCCTCGACATGACCGGGCTCGAGCCCGGGTTCGTGCGCGGGCGGTTCCCGAACATCGCCGCCACCTGCGCGCGGCTCGGGCTCGACATCGCGCGTGATCGGCTGCCGGTGGCGCCGTGCGCGCACTTCATGATGGGCGGCGTCAAGACCGGTCTGTTCGGGCGCACCTCGATCCCCGGCCTCTACGCGGCGGGGGAGGTCGCCTGCACCGGCGTGCACGGCGCCAACCGACTGGCCAGCAATTCGCTGCTCGAAGGGCTGGTCTTCGGAGCCCGCGCGGGGCAGGCGATCCTGCAGGACGCGGGGCCGGACGGCCCCGGGAGGGAGCGCTCCGCGTCCGGTCCGGAGCCGCGTCCGGGGGATCTCGCCGCCCGGGTGCGGTCGATAGCGCCGGAGGCGTCCGCGGCGGCCGTCGGCGCGCTGCGCCAGGTGATGTGGGACCACGCGGGCCTGGTGCGCACGGCCGAGGGTCTGCGCCGCGCCGTCGCCGCCGTCCTCGAAGAGGAGCGCGGCCTGAAGGAGCGGCCGCCGACCCGCGCCGGTCTCGAGGCGCGCAACATGCTGTACGTCGGACGGCTGATCGCCGAATCGGCCCTCCGACGCGAGGAGAGCCGCGGCAGCCACTATCGATCCGACTTCCCGCGCCCCGAGCCGGGGCGCGGCCGGCACGCCATCATCGCCCCGGGGGCCCCGGCCCCCGACCTGCCGCTCCTGCCGCGCGGAGAGGGGTAGGAGCCTGTCCGACCTACCGGCCCCCGGCCGGATCTGGTAGATTGACGGCCAGGGAGATCGCCAGATGGGAGACGTCGCGGGTCTGATAGCCTTGGTTCTCGGCGCCATTCTCGTGGGCGCGATCCTGCCGGTCCTCTATCAGGCGGTTCAAACGCTCAAGAGCGTGCGCGTCTTCGTCGACACCACCGGGCCGCGGATCGAAGAGGCGATGAAGGAGATCACCGAGGTGGCGGCGCGCCTGAACGGCATCGCCTCGACCCTCGAGGAGGAAGGCCGGCGCCTCAAGCCGATCGTCGATTCGGCCGCGGGTATCGGCCGGACCTTGACCTCGCTCGGCGAGTCGGTCCGATCGGCGGGCAGCATCCTCGGCGCCGTGACCCCCGCGTTCGTCGCCGGACTGCGCGCCTTCTTCGGCCGGGAGGATCCGGCCGACGAAGGTGTGGACGAGGATTCCGGCGACGGGCCCGACGAGGGCGGCGGCGAGGCGCGCGCCCCGCGCGGCAGGACGGGACCGGAAGGGAGCGCGCGTCATGGGGTCTGAGGGCGGCGGCTGGCGCGGACGGCATGTGGCGGTCGCCTTTGCCTTGGGCGCGCTCGCGGGCGCGGCGGCGGCGCTCCTCCTCGCGCCGCAGACGGGCGCGAAGACGCGGCGCAAGGTGCGTGACACCGTCCGCACGGCGCGCCGTTCGCTCGACGACCTGCACGAGACCGTCGAGTCGTCCTGGCGGCGCGCGGCGCGCGCCGCCCGCACGGCGCTCGACGGCGCCCTCGGACATCGCGACCCCGACGATCAGGCGTAAGACCTGCGCGGCCGGACACGGCCGCGCGTGCGGGCCGGACATCCGCCCGCGGACGGCCCGGCCGTCTCCACGCCCCGCGCGCCGTCGCCTGCGGGTGAGCACCTCCCTTGCAATCGAGCTCGCGCGTCGTCCTCTTGTCGGAGGAGAGCCGGGGGAGGTCTACGATGCCGGACTCACCGCACGACCGAGCCTATCTCGCGACCCTCTGGACCTACGAGCGGCGCCCGGCCCTCGCGGGAGCGCAGGCGGCCCTGTTCTGCCGCGTCCTCGGCCAGTCACGCGGGCGGCTGGGGTTCCTGCTCCATGCCTATGTCGTGCTGCCGGATCGCGCCCGCGTCATCCTCGCGACCCCCGACGGGGACCCGCGCTCGGCGGCCGCGATCGTGCAACGGATCAAGACGCGCTTCGCGCGCGAGCTGCACGCGCGGCACGGCTGGCCGGGACGGGTGTTCCGCGATGACGCGCCGCTCGCGACGGTGCAGGGGACGGCGGCGATCGAGCGGCGGGCGGAGGCGCTGCACCGCGACCCGGTGACTGCGGGTCTGGCGCGTCACGCGCGCGCCTGGATCTGGTCGAGCCAGAAGGCCTGGTCGGGGACGGCCGGCTCGCCGGCGGAGGTCGATCTGCCGCTCGGTCCCGGCGCGCGGCGGGCGACTCTGGCGCGGCCGGCGCGGGGCGGCGACGCGCTCAGCGGATGATCTGGAAGCTTCGCTCCCAGCGGCTCCGGGTGAAGAAGTGCGACACCTTCTCCCAGATCCCCTGCAGGCGATCGGAGACGGAGGTCTTGAGGTAGGCGTCCCGATCCTCGTCGTACGACCACCAGATCATGAAAGCCCGCCCCTTGATGTAGTCGCGCGGCACGAATCCCCACGAGCGGCTGTCGCGGCTGTTGTCGCGGTTGTCGCCCATGCAGAAATAGGAGTTGTCCGGGATACGCGTCGCGGGATAGTCGTCCTGATCGATGTTGGTGACGCGCAGATTGCGGTGCACCTTGTAGCCCTCGTCGAGCGGACGCCCGTCGATGTAGACCTGCCGCGCGCGGATCTCGATGGTCTCCCCGGGAAGCCCGATGACGCGCTTGATGTAGTCCTTCTCCGGCTCCTCGGGGAATTTGAACACCACGATGTCGCCCCGTTTCACCTCGCGCAGCGGGAAGAGCGTCCGCTCGACGGCTCCGAGAACCGGCACGCTCTGCATCGGAGGCGCGTAGACGAACTTGTTGACCATGATGTAGTCGCCGATCAAAAGCGTCGGGATCATCGACCCGGTCGGGATCTTGGACTGCTGGAACACGAAGGTGCGCGCGAACAGGACGAAGATCACGCAGGTGACGATGGTCTCGAAATAATCGCGCGCCAGGCTCTTGGGGGTGTCCGCCGAGGTCATCCGGTCTCCGGGGAAGCGGCCGATTATAGGGGCTCGGCCCTTTTGGTTCAACCGGGCCCGTCGACGCGCCCGGAGCGCGCCGGCAGGAGGATCGCCGCCAGGCGATCGACCGCCTGGCGCGGCCCGGCGGCGATCTCGGTGATCTCGAGGACGGAGGGATCGAGCAGGTCGAGCCGTCTGAGCTGGGGGAGGAGCTCCTCCCAGACCTGTCCAATCATCTGGATCGGCTTGCCGCCGAGCAGGCCGGCCTTGTGCAGCGCCCAGACGAATCCGAGCTCGGCGAGGGTGCCGGATCGGCCCGGCAGGATGACGAACCCGGCCGCCGCCTCGATGAGGCTCCGGGTCCTGTCGAACAGGTCGCGCTCGCGGCGCTCGGTCTCGATCCAGGGATTGGCCGCGCCGCGGAAGGCGAGGGCGGCGGTGGTCACTCCGATGGTGCGGCCCCCCGCTTCGCGCGCGCCGCGCGCCGAAGCCTCCATCACGCCGCCGTAGCCGCCGTTGACGACGACGAAACCGGTCGCGGCCAGCAGGCGTCCGACGTCGTAGGCGATGCGCCACGCGTCGCTTCCGGCCGCCGGCTCGCTGCCGCCGAAGACGGCGATCGCCCGGCCGGTCGCGGCAGGGCTCACGTCGGGCTCAGTCGATCTTGATTTCGACCCGGCCCCCGGCTCCGTCGTCGACGTCGACCATGCTCACAGGTCTGCCGGAGGCGATCTGCCCCCAGATCGCGACGATGTCGGCGCCCCGAAGGCGCGGGCAGGACGGGTCCGGAAGATTGTCGCAGGCCGAGGTCATCGCCCGATCCAGGACGCCCGTGGCGGCGGCGAGCCGGATCGCCGCGGAGACCACGACGACCGGCACGTTGACGCTGACGGTCGGGGTGACCCCTCCCGGCTCCCAGACGCGGACCCGGAGCGTCCCGCCGGTTGCCGAATGACCCGCCGGCCGCGCTCCGGCGCGGGCGGGGCGGAGGCAGAAGATCGCGGCGACCAGGACGATCCCGGCCAGCGCGGCGATCGCGACGACACGTCCGGCTCGGTTCATGACACCCTCCTGAAGCGGCGCGGGAGCGAGCGGGACGTGCGCAAGGCACGCCATCGATTCTGGCCGCGCCGGATGAAACGGAGGGGAGGCGCGGCCGGTTCCAGGAACCGCCGGCCGCCCGACGGGAGCGCGCCCTCAAAGCCCGAGCCGCTCCCGGATCCGGCGGACCTGCCGAGACACCCGCCGCAGCCGGAAGGAGAGGATCACCAGGTAGGTGCCGAGGATCGTCCAGACGACGCTGTAGGCGGTGGCCAGGAACCGCAGACCGCGCTCGACGGCGTCCGGCCGGACGGCCGAAGCCCCGGCGGCGATCGGGGCGACAGCCGGGCTGTCCTGGATGGCGGCCAGGAGGCCGGACAGGAGGCCGGCCAGAAAAGTTCCGGGCTCGAACGCGGTCATCGTGACGATCCTCCGCCGGCGTCGGTCGCGGCGGTCAGGGGCCGGCGCGCCGCCTGCTGCTCCAGGCTCTCGACCTCGTCCTCCAGCCGGCCGAGACGGACGCGCTCGACCAGAAGGCACAGGAAGAGAAGGGTGAAGGTGACGACACAGGCGGCGAAGGCGCGGCCCATCACCGGATCGAGGCCCCCGCCTCCCGACATCTTGAGAACGACGGGGTGCAGCCCGCGCCACCACTCGACCGACTTGTAGATGATCGGCATGTCCAGCGCGCCGACGATCCCGGTGATCGCGGCCCAGCGCGCCGCCTGCTCGCGATTTTCGGCGTTCTGGCGCAGCAGCAGGTAGCCGACGTAGATGAGCCACAGGACGAGCGTCGACGTGAGGCGCACCTCGCCGGTCCACCAGACGCCCCAGACCGGCCGCGCCCAGATCGGCCCGGTGATCAGCACGATGGTGCAGAAGACGACACCGAGCTCCGCCGCGGCATGGGCCACCAGGTCCCAGCGCCGCTGACGCGTCACGAGATAGAGGACGCTCATCACCGCGCACAGCCCGACGCCGAGGAACGCCATGAAGGCGGACGGCACGTGGAAATAGAAAATCTTCTGGATCACGCCCATCTTCTCCTCGATGGGTGCGACCACGAAGACCATGTAGAGCGACGCCGGGACGGCGAGGAGGGTCGTGATCTGCAGCACGCGCGACCACATGGGGCGCATCATATCATCCGGAATCCGCTCATCCGGGATCCGCGCCCCTCTCATTCCTGCAGGGCGAAGTCGAACAGCAGGACGGCGGCGGCGAGAAAGACCAGATCGTACCCGCCCGAGAGCCAGACCCAGTTCGCATAGACCTGAAACGGCCGTCCGGCCAGGACGTGCGACGTGGTCCGCACCGCGGCGAGGGCGATCGGCACCGCCGCCGGAAACAGGAGCAGCGGCAGCAGGACCTCGCTGCGCCGCGTCTGCGTGGTGACGGCGGCGAACAGCGTGCCGACGGCGGCGAACCCGAGGGTGTTGAGCAGAAGGACCAGGAGGAGCGCGCCGAGGCGCGTCGTCAGAGGCTGGTTGAAGAGGATCGCCGCGAGCGGCACCAGCACCGCCTCGACCGCCGACATGAACATCATGGTGGCCGCGACCTTGCCGAGGTAGAAGGCGCTTCGATCGATCGGCGCGACCAGGATCCCCTCGATCCGATCCTGCTCGCGCTCGATCCGGAAGGAATGGTTCAAAGCCAGGACGCCGGAGAAGATGAACGCCACCCAGAGGACGCCGGGGCCGAGCGAGCCGAAGTCGACGATCGTGAAGTCGAACGCGAAATTGAACACCACGAGGATGAGGAGCGCGAAGACGAACAGGCTGACGACCTGCTCGCGGCTCCTGATCTCGGTCCGGAGGTCCTTGCCGGCGACCAGGAGGACGGTGCCGAGGTAGCTCATGGCGCGACCCCGGCCCCCGCCGCGCCGGCGTGCCGGCCGATGAGCGCCTCGAGGCGCGCCGCGTCGAGCCCGGCCGACGGGCGATCGATCGTCACCCGTCCCGCGTCCAGCACGATGACGCGGCTGGCCAGCGGCAGGGCCGATTCCAGGTCGTGCGTGGCCATCAGGAAGGCGCGCGCGCCGGCGAAGCGATCGCGCAGGAGCCGCCGGAGCGTGTCGCGGCCTGCGGCGTCGAGTCCCGAGAACGGCTCGTCCAGCAGGAGGAGATCGGGAGCGTGGAGGAGCGCCCGCGCGATCGCCGCCCGCTGCTGCATGCCGCGGGAGAAGGTCCGCACCGGGTCGTCGGCCCGATCGGCGAGCCCGACCTCGTCCAGGGATCGACGCGCGCCGGCGGTCGTGGTGCCGAGACCGTAGAGCCGCCCGTAGAACACCAGGTTCTCGGCGGCGGTGAGGTGATCGTAGAGGAACGTCTGATGCGACAGGAGCCCCAGGCGGCGCCGGATCGCGATGCGATCCCCGCGCCACGGGTCCTCCCCGAAGAGCAGCAGGCTGCCCGCCGACGGGCGGATCAGCCCCGCCGCGGTGCGCAGGAGCGTGGACTTGCCGGCGCCGTTGGGGCCGAGGAGCAGCACCCGCTCGCCGGGCGCCAGGTCGAGGTCGACGTCGTCGAGCGCGGGAGAAGCCCCGAACCGTTTTTGCAGCCGGCGCGCGGTCAAAAGCGGTGTCGCGCCGGGCGTCGCGCTGGCGGCGAAGGTCACCGGCCGACCCGCGAAGGCTCCGCCGGCGGGGCGCCCGTGAGGGCGTCGATCCGCCGCACCAGCTCGATCGCCTCGCCCCGATACCGATCGGCCAGCTCGCGGTAATCGGCGTCGGAGATCTTGCCGGCGTGGAAATCGAACTCCAGGTCCCGGAGGGTCTCGTAGGCGACGTCCCGCAGCGCGTAAAGCTCGCGCAGCTCGGCGACGGCGTCCGGCCCGTCGGTCAGCGGCGCGCGGGCGTGCGTCACGAGCGGCGAGAGGACGAGCCACACGGCGGCCAGGACGAGCAGGATTCCGGCGAGCGCGAGCACTAGAGCTCCTCCCGGATGGCGCGCTCGACGCGATCGAGGGTGGCGCGGTCGTCCGCCGACAGGCGCCGGGAATCGAACGCCGGGGACATCGGCGCGTCGCCGGACGGCGGCGCGGTGGCGCGGCTCCGCCACCGCCGCGTCAGGTGGACGATGAGACCCGCGCCCACCAGGATCGCGGCGAACGGCATCACCCAGGCGAGGAGGTCGAAGCCGCTCGTGGTCGGCGCCGAGCGGATCTGGGCGCCCCGCTCGCGCACGTAAGCCTCCACGACCTGATCGGCCGTCTGCCCGCCGGCCAGGCGCTGCGCGATGTCCATCTTGATGTCCGCGGCCGTTCCGCAGGAGCAGGTGCGCACGGTCAGATCGGTGCAGCCGCAGTAGCACATCAGCCGGGTCTCGACCTGCTCCTGGGGCGTGAGCGTCGCGGCGCGGAGGCCGGCTCCGCCGGACGCCATGCCCGCCGCGAGGACCAGACCGGTCAGGACCAGGCGGGGGAGGGCGACGCCCGCGACTCCGATCCGCCCGCGGCGCGCGCGCGGCCGCCCGCGCGGCCGCCCGCGCCGGGCGTGACGCTCAGGTCGCATACGACGCAACGGCGCGCAGGCGCGCCTCGGCGCTGCGCCGTCGTTCGCGCAGATCGGGGAGCATGGCGAACCAGGAGCCGAGGATCAGCACGCCGCCGCCGATCCAGATCCAGGCGACCAGCGGGTTGAGATAGGCCTTGAGGGTGGCCTGGCCCTTCTGCGGATCGAACCCGGTCATGATGAGATAGAGGTCCTCGCGCAGGCTGGACCGGATATCGACCTCGGTGGAGGGATTCTGGCCCGCCTTGTAGAAATTCTGCCCCGGCACGAGGGTGCCGACACGGCGGCCGCCGGTGAACACCGCCAGACGCGCGCCGAGGAACTCCTGGTTCGGCGTATCGCGGCTGACCATGTCCTCGAGCGTCATGGTGAACCGTCCGACGGTGAACGAGTCGCCGCGGTGCAGGACGGCGGTCGCCTCCTGCTTGAACACGCTCGAGCCGGTGACGCCCACGATGACCAGCATCACGCCGAGGTGCACCACGAAGCCGCCGTAACGCCGCTTGTTGCGATCGACCAGACTCCACAAGGCCCGCAGCGGAGGCTCGCCCGTGGCGCGGCTCCGGGCCAGGGTGCCCCAGACGAACTCCATGATGGTCGTGACCCCCACGAACGCGGCGAGGGAGAACGCCACCAGCGCGTAGACGTCGCGCATCCCGGCCGCGAACAGGATCGCCGCCGCCGCCACCCCCGACCCGAGCGGGATGCGGATCTTGTCGAGCAGACGCGCCGGCGTGGCGCGGCGCCATGCGATGGTGGGGCAGATGGCGACCAGTGTCAGGAGCCCGAACGTGATCGGCACCATCACGGCGTTGAAGAAGGGCGGGCCGACGGTGATCTTCACGCCACGCACGGCTTCCGAGAGGATCGGGAAGAGCGTTCCCCAGAGCACCGTGAACGCGGCTCCCACCAGGAGAAGGTTGTTGAACAGGAAGGTGCTCTCGCGCGACACGAACGAGTCGAGACGGTGCTCGCTCCGCAACAGGGGCAGCCGGTGCAGCAGGAGCCCGACCGACACCAGGATGGACAGGCCCAGGAAGCCGGCGAACATCGGACCGATGTCGGAGCGGGTGAAGGAGTGCACCGACGAGATGATGCCGCTCCGGGTGATGAAGGTCCCGAGAATCGAAAGGAGGAAGGTCATGATGACCAGGGACATGTTCCAGACGCGCAGCATCCGCTTGCGCTCCTCGATCATCACCGAGTGCAGGAAGGCGGTCGCCGTCAGCCACGGGATCAGCGAGGCGTTCTCGACCGGGTCCCAGGCCCAGTAGCCGCCCCAGCCCAGCTCGACATACGCCCACCAGCCTCCCAGGAGGATGCCACTGCCGAGGATGAACCAGGAGAGGATGGTGAACCGCCGCGTGGTCCGGAACCAGGTGTCGTCCAGCCGACCGGTGGCCAGCGCGGCCATGGCGAACGCGAACGGCACCGTCAGGCCGACATAGCCGACGTAGAGGCAGGGCGGATGGATCGCCATGAACGGGTTCTGCAGCTGTGGATTCATCCCCATGCCGTCGATCGGCGTCCGGGACAGGGTCACGAACGGACGCGCGATGAAGTTCACCAGGATCAGGAAGAAGGTGGCCACGCACCCGAGCGTCGTGACGACGATCGGCATCAGCGGGCGGTTCCGCCGGCGGTTGAACAGCACCATGGCGGCCGAGTACGTGCAGAGGATGAACAGCCAGAAGAGGATCGACCCGGCCTGGCCGGCCCAGAGGGCGGCCACCTTGTAGGTCGCGGGCAGCGCCCGGTTCGAATAGGAGGCGACGTATTCGACCTCGAACCGGTCGTTGAAGATGAGCGTCTCGAGCGACGCGACGGCGAGCGCCACCAGGCCCCAGGTGACGTACAGCGCGCGCTCGCCGCTGAGGATGAGCTCGCCCGACTGGGAGCGCCAGCCGTTGAACGAGGCGAGCACCGCCCAGGCGGCGGCCGCCAGGGCCATCAGCAGGCAGAGGGTCCCGAAGTCAGCCATGCGGACTCAGCGGGATCGGGGCCAGATCAGCGACCGCCCGGCGAACCGGACGGAGCGTGGCCGGTCTTCTTTTCCAGGGTGGCCTTGAGGGCGTCGCGTCCCGCGGCGCTCGACTCGTACTTCGAAGGGCACTTCGACAGGAGGGTCTGCGCGACGAACCGGTCGTCCGGCCCGACGCGGCCCTCGACCACCACCTCGGAGCCGTCCACGAACGTGTCGGGCGTCTCCTTGGCGTAGACGACCGCCAGCTCGCGCCGGCCGTCCGTCATCCTGAAGCTGGCGCCGATCCGTCCCGGAGTTTTTTCGATCGACCCGGCGACGACGTTGCCGTTGACGCGGAAGTTCTCCCCCAGATCCTCGCGACCCTGCCGATCGAGAAACTCGCCGACCGTGAGGTAGTAGACCATGGAGCCCTTGAGGCCGACGCCGAACAGGACGGCGAGCCCCGCGACCAGGGCGACCACGGCGATGAGGATTTTTGGAGAGAACCGGCGGCCGGCCACGGTGAGCATCCTCCCGGCAGGTTGACTGCGCACGCATGATAGCGCGCGGTTCCGACGGGGGTCAATCAGCCGGGGGGAAGGGGGAAGCCGTCCCGCGGTCGGCGGGCTGATCTAAAAGGATGGGGGCCGCTTGACAACGCCGGCGGCGTGATTAGATTGACCGCAGATATCTTATATATGTGCTTTCGTACATTTGGCGATGTGAAGCTAGAAAGCAGATATATAAGCGCAGTGCCTTAATCCCGAATCCTCCCAAAGCGAGCCAACCCAAGACGGGGGTCCGAAAGGATCCCCACCCGCCTGTCCGGCCGGTGCGGGCGCTTTTGACACGCGGCGCGACGGGGTGGTAGCGTTGGAACTTCGTCACTCCCTGCGGAGTTTCGCCCGATGCTGAACCGATCGCGTGAGAGGCTGGAAAAGGAGCTGCACGGACTCGAGCACGAGTACCGTGTCGATCTGCCGAAGGAGATCCAGCGCGCCAAGGCGCTCGGCGACCTGCGGGAGAACGCGGAATACCAGGCGGCGCTGGAGCGGCAGCACTACGTGCAGGCGCGCATCGGCCAGGTGCAGGCGCAGCTCCGGACTCTGGCCATGATCAACCTGGACGCCATCCCGAAGGACAAGGCGTCGCTCGGCTCGACGGTCGTGGTCTACGACTCGCAGGCCGACAAGGAATTCACCTACGAGCTGGTGATCCCGGAGGAGTCCGATTTCTCCAAGGGGCTGGTGTCGGTGTCGTCGCCCATCGGCAAGGCGTTGTCGGGGCGCAAGACCGGCGAGGAAGTGACGGTGCGGATCCCGGCGGGGACCCGCGTGCTGGAGATCGTCCGGCTGAAGACCATGCACGAAAAGGAGGAGGAGTCATGATGCCGGCGAGGCGCCGCGCCGCCGCGGCCGCCGTGGCCTTCGGCCTGTCGGCGCTGGGGATCGTCTCCTGCGCTCCGGCGGTCGATCCTGACGTGCTGTTCGGAAAGCTGAGCAGCCCCGACCTCGAGGAGCGCCAGGAAGCCCAGGAGAAGGTCGATCAGATCATCCAGAAGAACCAGTACGACGTCTTCGTCCGGGGGCTCAAGAGCGCGAATCTTCTCTACCGGGCGCAGTCGATGGTCTTTCTGGGGCGGATGAAGGCGCCGCAGGCCCACGCCGCGGTGCGCGATCTCCTGGCGCTCGATCGCCGGATGATGCTGCCGTACAACCCGATCCGCTTCAAGCCGCAGCCGGAGCCGACCGACAGCCGGATTCTGGCGGCCACGCTGATCCAGCGCGCCGGCGGGGACCCCGAGGCGATCAAGGTGCTCCTCGCCGGGATCGACGAGGAGCAGAGCGTCGAGATCCTCCAGGGCACCTGCTTCGCCGTCGGTGCGCTGCGCGATCCCGCCGGTCTGTCGTTCCTCGACACCCTTTCCCGCCGCTCCGAGGTGCCGCTGGTGCGGGCCGCGCTCGAGGCGGCGGGTCAGTTCAGCCAGCCGGAGGCGTTCGCGATTCTCGATCGGCTCGTCACCCACGAGTCGGCCGAGGTGCGCGCCGACGTCCTCTCGTCGCTCTCGTCGCGTCGCGACGGGACGGTGCTCCAGATCCTCGAGCAGGTCGGACAGCACGACGCCAACGACGAGCTGCGTGAGACGGCGTACCGCTCGCTGACGCAATTCAAGCCTGCCGACGTCGTGCCGTACCTGATCGATCGCCTCAAGGACGCCCCCGCGACGACTCGTCCGGCGATCCTCGAGACCCTGGGCCAGCTCACCGGCCAGACGTTCGGGGCGAACCACGACGCCTGGGCCCGCTGGTGGGCCAAGAACGCGGGGGCGCCCGCGGCGCGCTGAGCGGGGAGCGCGCGGACCCGGGAGCGCGAGGACCCGGGCGACGGACCGGTCGCGACATGACGCTCGCATTCCATGAAGAGGTCGCGCGGTGGCTCAGGGCCGGCCGCAGGCTGGCCGTGGCCACCGTCGTCGATCGCCAGGGCTCCGCGCCGCGTCGCGTCGGAGCCAAGATGATCGTCGGGGCTTCCGGCGAGACCGCCTTCAGCATCGGGGGCGGGGCGTTCGAGGCGCTGGTCATCGAGGACGCGCGCGAGGCGCTGCGGTCGGGGATCGGCTTCGAGAAAAGCTACCGGTTCACCGAGGCGGGGGAGCGGGCCACCGGAATGGTGTGCGGCGGCTCGGTGCGCGTCCTGGTGGAGATCGTGCTGCCGCCGACGCCGCTCCTGATCTTCGGCGCCGGTCACGTCGGCCGCGAGCTGGCGCTGCTCGGGACGCGGCTGGGCTTCTCCGTGACCGTGGTCGACGATCGCGAGCGCGAGCTGGAGTCGCCGCGGCTGCCGCAGGGGATCACCCGCATCCGGGCCGGACGCGAGTTCGGCGACGCGCTCCCGCCGATCCCGCCCGGGGCCTGTGTCGCGATCGTCACCCGCTGCCACCGCACCGACCTCGAGGCGGTGCGACACGCGGTCGGCAAGGGGGCCGCCTACGTCGGGCTCATCGGCAGCCGGCGCAAGGTCGCGACCATCCTGGCCCGCGCCGAGGAGACCGGCACGCCCGCCGAGGCGCTCGGCGCCCTGCGCGCCCCGATCGGTCTGCCGATCGGCGCGGAGACGCCGGAGGAGATCGCGGTGAGCATCGCGGCCGAGATGATCGCCGTGCTGCGCGGAGCGGTCGCCTCCACGGCGCTGCGGGGCGTGACCCCGATGCCGCGCGGCCGCGCCCGCGGCCGCACCGCCTGATCCCCGGTCCCGCCGCAGCCTGGACCCTGCGCGTAGTAAGATGCCGCGCCCCGGAAGCCGCCGGGGCCTTCGATCCGCGGGAGGAGCCGGACGGGATGCCTGCCGACAGCCGTCGCGCGACAGGACCGGGGACGCTGGTCGCCATCCTGCAGACGATGCGGCCGCGCCAGTGGGTCAAGAACCTGGTGGTCTTCGGCGCGCTCCTGTTCTCCCGCAAGTTCACCGACGGCGGCGCGGTGCTGCACACCGTCGCCGCCTTCCTGCTTTTCTGCGCCGCCAGCGGCGGCATCTACATCATCAACGACCTGTTCGACGCCGAGCGCGACCGGCGTCACCCGGAGAAATCGCGGCGCCCGATCGCCTCGGGCGCTCTGGGCAGCGCGGCGGCGATCGTCGCGGCGACCCTCCTGCTGACCGGCAGCCTGATGTCGGCGTTCACCCTGTCGCCGCCGTTCGGCGCCGTGGTGCTGATCTACGCGGCGCTCAATCTCGCCTACTCGCTCTGGCTCAAGGAGGTGGTGATCATCGACGTCATGGTGATCGCGTCCGGGTTCGTCCTTCGCGCGGTCGGGGGAGGCCTGGTGATCGACGTGACCATCTCCACCTGGCTCATCATGTGCACGATTCTGCTGTCGCTCTTCCTCGCTTTCTGCAAGCGGCGCCAGGAGCTCGAGCTGGTTCCCGAGGCGCACGAGCACCGATCGATCCTGCGCGAGTACTCGGTGGCGTTCCTCGATCAGATGATCAACGTGGTGACGGCGTCGACGGTGACCGCGTACATGTTCTACACCATCTCCCCCGAGGTGGAGCTGCGGCTGGGCACGCATTACCTCTACCTGACCGTCCCATTCGTGCTGTACGGCATCTTCCGGTACCTCTATCTGGTGCACAAGAAGGGACAGGGCGGCAGCCCGACGCAGGCCCTGCTCACCGACTGGCCCCTCCTGCTGGACGTGGCGCTCTGGGGCGTCACCGCCGTGCTGCTGCTCACCTTCGCGCACCCGGCCGGCCTCCGCTGACCCGCGCGCGGCCGGCTGGCGCGGCCGCGGAGCGGGGGCTATAATTCCGGCGTTCTGCCTCGCACCACGGGAGCTTCCGACGATCCCCATGCCACGCGCGCGTGTCGCCGTCCTCCGGACAACGCCCCAGACCGTGCTGCGGGACTACGCGCGTCTGATGCATCTGGCGGGCTCGCGCGAGGTCCTCGATCGATCCGCCACCACGCTCCTGAAGCTGAATCTCTCGTGGACCAAGTACTACCCCGCCTGCTCGACGCAGCCGTGGCAGCTCGAAGGGGTGGTCGCGGCGCTTCTCGAGGACGGGTTCGACCGCCAGCGGCTGCTGCCGATCGAGAACAAGACCGTGGTGACCGACCCCTGGAAGGGGGCCGCGAACAACCGCTGGCTCCCGGTGCTCGACCGGTACGGCCTGAAGTTCACCGCGCTGCCCGAGGTGGAGTGGAAGGTGTACCGCTTCAAGTCGAAGCTGCTGCGTCTCGATCGGATCTTCCCGGAGGGGATCGAGATCCCGGCGCTCTACCCGGGGAAGGACATCCTGCATCTGCCCACCGTCAAGACGCACGGACACGCCACCACCACCGGCTCGATCAAGAACGCGTTCGGCGGACTGCTCAAGGAGGTCCGCCACCACGCGCACAAGCACATGCACGAGGTGCTGGTCGATCTCGTGCTGATGCAGCGCGAGCTCCATCCGAGGATGTTCACGGTGATGGACGGCACCGTCTGCGGCGACGGCGCCGGCCCGCGCACCATGGTGCCGGTGATCGGCAACGTCATCCTCGCCGGTGCCGACCCGGTGGCGATCGACGCGGTGGCGGCGCGTCTGATGGGGTTCGATCCGATGTCCATCCCCTACCTGCGCATGTGCCACGAGCGTGGTCTCGGGGCGGCCGACCCGAAGGACATCGAGCTGGTGGGGGACGACGTCTCGGGGATGAACCTCCACTTCCACGTCAGCCGGTCGCTCGTCATCTGGGGGGACCAGATGCTGCGCCGGGGGCCGCTGCGATTCCTCGAGAAGGTGGCGCTGCATTCTCCGCTCGTCGTCTGGGCCCCGATGGCCTCCAACGTCTATCACGACCTGATCTGGTATCCGACCATCGGACGCGCCCGCATCGCCCGCTTCCGCAAGACCGCCTGGGGCCGGTTCTTCGACGAGCGCTACGGCGGATCGGTGAAGCTGCCGGACGCGGTGACCGGTCCCGAGGGCGCGCCGGCCGGGCATGCCTGAAGCGCACCGCTCCCGCTCCCGCGTCGTCGTTGTCGTGCTGGCCCTCGGGTCGGCCGCGGCGCTCGGATGCGCCGCCTCGACGGACCAGCCGAAGACCGGTCCTCCGCCCAACGTCCTGCTCATCACGATGGAGGCGTTCCGTCCCGACCACATGAGCGGTTCGGGGTACGCGCGCAGGACCACGCCGAATCTCGACGCACTCTCGAAGCGCGGCGTGACGTTCCGCCAGGCCGTCACGGTGGCGGGACGCACCGTGCAGTCCTTCCCGTCGATCCTCACCGGGGTCCTGCCGCCGGTTCACGGGCTCCGCTACGAAGGACAGAGCTCCGAGATCCTGACCGGACGCATGACGCTGACGCGCGCGCTGAAGGATCGTGGCTACGACGCCTTCGCCGTGACGCAGGGGCTGAACGTCGGCCTGCACCGCGACTTCGACGTCTACGATCCGGACATCTACCTGGACGAGCAGGGGCGCAAGGTCGTGGTGCCGACGCGCAACGACCACGAGGCCACGCTCAAGGCGATGCAATGGCTGCGCGGACGGCGCGGGAAGCCGGGCCCGTTCTTCCTGTGGCTGCGCTACGTCGCACCGCACTGGCCGTACGAGGCGCCGCCGCCGTACACCGAGATGTTCGATCCCGGCTACACCGGGGCGCATTCGTTCAACGAGGAGGTGCGTCCCGGGGTCGAGCACGGCGACCTGATCTTCGGGCTGCGCCGCCTGCCGCCGCGCGAGATCGAGCACGCCATCGCGCACTACGATGGCGAGCTGGCGTACACCGACGCCGCCGTCGGCGAGCTCCTGAAGGGGATCGACGACCTGGGAGCGACGGCGCGCACCGTCGTCCTGGTCACCGCCGATCACGGCGAGAGCCTCGGGGAGCACGACTACTTCTTCGAGCACGGCGCCTATCTGTACGAGCCGACGGTGCGGGTGCCGCTGATCGTGGTCGCGCCCGGCCGGCTGCCGGCGGGCGGGCGGGTCGACACCCTGGCGAGCACCATCGACATCGTCCCGACCCTGCTCGAGCTCGCGGGAGTGCCGCTCCCCGAAGGGCTGCAGGGTCACAGCCTCGTGCCCTGGGCTCTGGGAAAGACCACCGCGCCCGGCCCGCCCGCCTACAGCGAATCGGGACGCAACTTCTATCCGGAGAACCCGCGCCAGTACGTCGAGGGGATCGCGGGGAAGTGGCGCATGATGCGCGACGATCGCTTCAAGCTGATCCGGATCCCGAAGGAGCAGGGGCCGATCCGGGAGTTCTACGACCTGCGCGCCGATCCGGGCGAGACCACCAGCGTCCTCGATCGGTTTCCGCAGGACGTGGCGCGGCTGGAGCGCGCGCTCGACGCGATCGTCGACGCCGATCCGGGTCGCGAGGATCGGGCCGACCCGCCGCTCCCCGAGGGCCTTGAGGAGCAGCTGCGTTCGCTGGGATACGTCGGGGGCGGAACCCGGCCGTGAACGTGTCCCGTCGGGACGCGGTGCTCGTCGGAGTGGTGACGGCGGCGGCCGCGCTGCCGGCGCTGTTCCCCGGCTTCATCCACGACGACCACCGTCTCATCGAGCAGAACGAGCTGCTGCGCGGCCTGACGCGCGTCCCGGAGATCCTGACGCGCGGCTACTGGACCGTCGGCGACGCGGGTGTCCCGAACCTCTATCGTCCGGTCACCATCCTCTCGTTTCTCGTCAACCACGCCGTCGGCGGCACCCAGCCGCTCGGCTACCGTCTGGTAAACGTCGCGCTGCACGTGCTCGTCGCCCTGATGGTGCTCGGCCTGGCGCGGCGCGTTCTCGGCCCGCCGCGCGCCGAGCGGCCGATCGACGGGGCGCTCGCCGCGGCCCTCCTGTTCGCCGTCCACCCGGTGCACACCGAGGTGCTCGGGCTGGTGGTCGGTCGCGGCGATCTCCTGGCCGCCGCCGGCACGCTCCTCTGCCTCCTGCTGTTCCTGGGGGCGCGGGCCCGCGCCGCGTCGGGGGATCGGCGGGGCGCGCGTCTTCTGGATGCCGGGGCCGTCGCGGCGTTCCTGCTCGGGTTCTTCTCCAAGGAAAACGCCGTGGCGGCGCCGTTCATCGTCCTGGCGGCCGATCTGACGCGGCCCTGGGCGCAGGCGCTCCCTGGTGCTCCGGCCGCGGGCTCCGTGTCCCCGCGCCCGCGGCCGGCCTGGGGCGCGCACGCGGCGCTGTTCGCGGCGCTCGCGGCCGGCCTTCTGGTCCGCACCGCCGTTCTGGGGATGGTCGGTCCGGCCGCCTTCACGCCGTTCATCGACAATCCGATCGCGCACCAGCCGTTCCCGCTCTCGACGCTGACCGCGCTGGCCGTGCTGGCGCGCTACGCGCGTCTGCTGGTCGCGCCGGTGCATCTGAGCATCGACTATTCCTTCAATGCGATCCCTCCCTCGGGCTCGCTGCTCGAGCCCGGTCCCCTGACGGGCCTCCTGATCGTCGCCGCGGTCGCGGGGGCGATCGTGGTCCTCCGCAGGCGGCGTCCCGCGCCGGCGTTCGCGCTGCTGTTCGCGGGGCTGGCGTTCCTGCCGGTCGCCAACCTCCTGATTCCGATCGGCACGATCATGGCGGAGCGTCTCCTGTACCTGCCCTCCGTCGGCTTCTGTCTTTTCGCGGGGTGGCTGCTGGCGGCGCTCCCCGCCGCGTCCGGCGCGGCCCGTGTGGTGGCGCGCGCGGTGGTCGCGGCGCTCCTGGTCCTGCTCGCGGTGGGCGGCCTCGTCCGGTTGCGGGACTGGCGCGACGATCGGACGATCTTCGCGCGCGCCATCGCCGTGTCGCCGGCCAGCGTGCGGGCGCAGTTCAACTACGGGGTCGCCTCCGAGCAGGAGGGCGACGACGCGGCCGCGGCCGCCGCCTACGCGCGCGCGCTCGCGATCTGGGGGGAGTTCTCCGACGCGCACTACAACCTGGCCGGTCTCGACGCGCGTCACCAGCGCTGGGCGGATTCGGTGGAGCACTACCGTGAAGCGTCGCGTCTGCAGCCGGGCAACGTCTCCTACCTGGTCAACTACGGCAACAGCCTGACGCACGCCGGCCGCCCCGCGGAGGCGCTCGACCCGCTCGAGCGCGCCGTGTCGATCGAGCCGGAGAGCGACAAGGCCTGGAACAACCTCGGCGCGGCCTACCTCGCCCTCGGCCGCGGCGGAGATTCGGAGCGCGCCTGGCGCGAGGCGGCCCGGCTCGACCCCGCCAACGCCGAGTACGTGATGAACGTCGCGATCGCGCTGGAGGCGCGCGGCGACGCCGCCGGCGCCGCCGGCGAATGGGGACGGGCGGCGCGCATGCGCCCCGCGGATCCGATCGTGCTTTACCGCGAAGGGCGCGCGCTGGAGAAGGCGGGCGATCCCGCGGCGGCCGTCCTGGCCTACCGGGCTTCGAGCGGGCTGTCGCCTTCGTCGCCGGTGCCGCTGCGCTCTCTCGGATTGCTGCTCTTGCGCCAGGGCGACAGACCCGCGGCCCGCGAGGCGCTCGAGCGCGCCCTCGCCCTGGACCCCGGCGGCTCGGTGATGGATGCCGAGGCGCGCGCGGCGCTCGACGCGCTGCGCTCCGCCCGGGAATCCCGGTCGGGCCCCTAGGGAGGCGGCCCCGGAGGCGGCCCGGGAGGCGGGCTGTCCGCGCCTTCGGGCGCGGGGCCCTCCGCGATCTTCTTCAGGACCTCGGCCGCCAGGGCGTTGCGCGGGTCGTCGCGCAGGGCGCGGTTGGCCTCGAACTCCGCCAGATCGACCAGACCGAAGCTGAGACAGAGGACCGCGATGTAGCCGTGGCTCTCGCTCTCGCCGGTGATGTCGAAGACCACGTACGAGTAGCCCGGCATGGCGATCGGACGGCGGGCGAGCAGCCAGTCGTACAACGTCCGATCGCTGAAGTGCAGGGAGTGGAGCACCATGACGTTGACCGCCAGCAGCTCGCGCGTCACCCCGTCCGGCACGCGCGCCGGCCGCTCCTTGGCGTTCTTGAGATTGCCGGAGCCCGGCACGTACTGGTACCGCACGCCGTAGTACCAGGGATCGGAGTTGCCGTTGTACGCCACATAGATCATCGGCAGTCCCTGCGCCGCGACGTAGCGGCGCAACGCCTTCGCCGACTGCCCCCAGTCGAGATTCGAATCGAGCAGCCACTTGTGGCCGTTGGCGGGACCGCCGGCGAACAGGTTGAAGTAGGCCAGATCGTACGGGGCGATGGCCGCCGCCTCGAAGGCGGTCCACGAGAGCGCGACCGCGACGAGCGCCTTGCGGGCGCGATCTTTCAGCGCCGACGTCGCCGCCGGCGTTCCGGCCCCTATCCCGGCCTGGATACCGGCCGGCATCAGCAAGCGGCCGGCGCCGACGTAGAGGAACGGATAGATCGGCAGCAGGTGACGCAGCCCGATGTTCACCTTCCAGAAGCAGGTGACGATCAACACGACCACGATCGGCGCGTTGAGAATGATCTCGTCGCGGGTCCGCAGCCGCCGGCCCGCCGCCATCGCCGCCACCGCGGCGGCCACCAGGATCAGGGTGCCGGGCGGCGTCTTCAGGAGCCAGGCGAGCAGGAAGTAGTACCACCATCCGGTCTCCGACACCTGCCCTCCCAGGTAGGCGCGGTGCCCGATCGCCGAGTGGTGCAGCGTGCGCTGCAGGCCGGTGACGAACGCGGGCAGCCCGACGACGCCGTAGACCAGGGCCAGGACCGCGAAGGCGATCGCCAGGACGACGGCCGCGGCGGCGAGGAGGACCGCAAGCCGCCGGCGCAGCGGCGGGGGAGGCGTGGTCACGGGGGGCGCGCTGCGCGCGAACACGCTCGGCGGGAGGGGATCGCCGCGCAGCAGGAGCGCGCCGCCGATGGCCGCCAGGATCGGCGGCAGCCAGAGCGCCGTGTACTTGGAGGCGAACGCGCCGCCGACCGCCAGGCCGAAGAGGAGCAGGGCGCGTGGCGAGGGGGCGTCGATCCAGCGCTGGAAGGCGACCACCGACAGGAAGATGAAGAGCGTGATCCCGAGATCGGTGGTCACCAGCCCCGAGTGCGCCACGACGTTCGGGTCGAGAACATAAAGCGCCAGGGCGAGGAGCGCGCCGGCCGCGCCGAACAGGCGGCGTCCCCAGAGAAACAGGCACCACCCGAGCAGGACGGAGAGGGCCAGCACGGGCATCCGGGCCAGGAACAGGATGGTGTCGTTCGGGACCCGGTTCTCGTGCACGAACAGCCGCCCGATGTTCCACTCCTCCGCCTGCTCCCACAGCGGTCCCCACGGGAAGTCGAGGTGCAGCGGCAGGAGCGGCAGCGCCGCGAGCTCCTTGATGAGCGGCGGGTGCTCCGGGTTGAGGCGGAAATCGGCGGTCTTCAGATAGGAGTAGCCGGCGGAGAGATGGGCCGCCTCGTCGCTGGTCTGCGACGACTCGGTGATGAAGACGATCCCCTGGATCGCGAGCAGGGCGAGCAACGCGGCGGCGCAGGCGCCGGCGCGGCGCTCGAGGACGCTTCCCGCGGCGGGCGCGGGGGCGGGGAGAACCGGGGAGTTGCGGCGCGCGCGGCTCATGGCGATCACCCGGGACGACGCTGGCGCCCCCGACGGAGCGGCGACTCTAAATCACCCGCGGGCGGTGGTCAACGAGCCGGGGTACCCGGCATCGCCGTGTTACGATGACGCGTCATGACGGGGGGCGCGCGCACGACCGGCAGGCACGACGCGGCGGCCGTTCTTCTTCTCGCTCTGCTCGGCCTGCAGGCCTGGCCCGCGCTGCGGCTCAAGACTCCGGTGTTCGACGAGCCGGCCCACATCGGATCCGGCTTCTCCTACCTCGAAACGCGCCAGTTCAAGATCAACCTCCAGCACCCGCCGCTCCTCAAGGAGATCGCCGCCGTACCGCTGGTGCTCGCCGGCATCCGCTGGCCGATCCCGGACGAGGAGTGGCGCGCCAACGGCGACGACCCAGACCCGCTGCTGCAGTGGAAGGTCGGCGGCCAGGTGCTTTACGAGAACGATCCCGACAAGGTGCTGTTCCTCGCCCGGCTGCCGTTTTTCGGCCTGCTCCTGCTGTTCGGCTGGGCGATCTACGCCTGGGGACGCGCGATGCTCGGTCCCGGGGCGGCGCTGGCGGCGCTCGGGCTGTTCGCGCTCGATCCTTCCATCGTGGCCCACGGGATCCTGGTCTGCACCGACGTCGGCTTCGGGTTGTTCGCCCTCCTGTTCGTCTGGGCGCTGTGGCGCTTCCTCAATCACCGGTCGCTGCAGCGGCTCCTCCTCGCGGGGCTGGCGCTGGGAGGGGCGATGGGCGCGAAGTTCACTGGCGTCCTGCTGCTGCCGCTCGCGCTCGCGCTGCTGCTCATGGCGGTGCGCTGGATCCCCGCCGCCGTCCCCGCGCGCGCCTCGGGTCCTGTCGATCCGTACGCCTCGGCGGGCGCCGGCCCCCGCGCCTTCTGGTGCGTCTGGCTCCTCGCCGGGCTCGCCGCGATCGCTTCGGTGGTGATCTACCTGCTCTACTTCTGTCCGTCGAACCCTTTCCTCTATCTCACCGGGATCGAGCGGGTGAACGCCGACCACGACGCCACGTACTGGCCCTACATGGCGGGACGGTTCCAGCCGCGCTTCTGGAGCTACTACGTCGTCGCCTATCTGCTCAAGGAGCCGCTGCCGGCGATCCTGCTGGCGCTCGTCGGAGTGTTCGTCATGGCGGGGAAGGGGAGACGCGTGGCGGTCATGGATCGCGCCTTCATCCTCGGCCCGCCGATCGCGCTGTTCGCCTTCTACAGCGTGGTCTCCCACAACCTCGGGTTCCGCTACGTCCTGCCGGCCCTGCCGTTCCTTCATCTCGCGGGCGGCGTGGGGGCGCGCGCGCTGTGGGAGTCGGGGGCGATCTGGAAACGGGGAGCGCTCGGGATCCTGGCCGCCTGGCTGGGACTCAACGCCTGGGGAATTTCTCCCGACCACCTGTCCTACTTCAACGAGACCGCGTGTCTCTGGACGGAGCCGTCGCGCATCGGCCTGGACGCCGGCAGCGCCTGCGGCACCCGCTGGCTCGACGACAGCAACGTCGATTGGGGACAGGGGCTCAAGCAGCTCAAGACCTGGCTCGACCAGAACGCCCCCGGGCGCCGCATCGGGCTGGCCTACTTCGGCACCGGGCAGCCCGCGGCCTACGGGATCGATTTCGATCGCATCACCGGGCGCGATCTCGAGCGCGGTCTGCCGCCCGGGTTGCACGCGATCAGCGCGCACCTCGTCGCCAGCGCCCTGGGGACGCTGGGCGA
>Ga0134121_10001056_pt1 | contig 27279 bp, 22 predicted proteins | sample KB301_FD_96463 | JGI IMG/M metagenome (GOLD analysis project Ga0134121, IMG submission 96463) | Terrestrial soil microbial communities without Nitrogen fertilizer from Kellogg Biological Station, Michigan, USA - KB3-0-1 | ecosystem: Environmental > Terrestrial > Soil > Unclassified ... | reverse complement strand
GTAGAGGTTATCTCCCGGACGCGACTGCGGATCGTAGACCGGTACTGGATTACCCGTGCCCCATATCGTGAGCCTCGTCTCCGGATCGTAGGACCCTGTCTGCCAGATCCCACCCCCTCCCGTCTTCCAGGCATTGTTTTTATCCTTCCACGTTTCGCTGCCTGGATCGCCCGGCTTTGGAATGACATACCAGCGCCAGAGTTCTTTACCTGTTCTTGCGTCGAGCGCCGCAATCCAGCCCCTCGTCTTTCCGTCGCCGGCTCCATTCGCGATGAGGACCTTGCCTTCAACGGTGATTGGCGCAGTGAAAAACTTTTCGCGGCTGCCGAACTCGTTGGCGACAGCCACCATCTTGTCCCACAGAATCTCTCCGTTATCGCGCTTGATCGCAATCACTCGGCCATCAGGAAGGTTGGCGATGACGAGATCCTCCCACAACGCGATGCCGCGGGTTCGCGGACTGTTGCCCTGGTGCTTCACTCCGGGATCCGTGACCCAGACGAACTGTCCACGACCCGGATCACGGGCATCGATCTTATAGATCGTGCCCCACCCGTCGGTCGTGTACATGAAACCGTTGTCGATCAGGGGATTCACTTCATTTTCCGGACCGTTTTGCCCGACATCCTGCATGCCGCCCAACGCCAGGGCCCAGACCATCCGGAGATTCTTCACGTTCTCCCGGTTGATCTGAGACAGCTTCGAATAACGCGTCGAACCGTAGTCGCCGTTCATCATCAGCCAGTTCTGCGGCTCATTCTGAGCATTGATCAGCCGATCCTTGCTGACCGTCATCGAATACTGCGCGTCAAGCGTGATCACACCGAGCACGGTGGCCGATACGCCTGCAAGAACCGCGAACCATAGAGAATTCCGGGTCCGATTTTGCATGATGATCTCCCAGGGGAAGGAGCATAGGGAGTATCCACGGAGCGCGCAAGATCAAAGCGATCCGACGTGTTCGAGGCTAACAATGAAGCTTTTTGACCTACGGTCTGTCGCCGAATCGGATATCAGGACATGCCACTCGTCCGTTCTATCGCGCACGATGCCGCTCAAGACAACAACCGTTTCTCTGCGATCGTTATGGGCATTGTGAAGAGTGCACCGTTCCAGATGAACGTGAAGAACTAGCGGTTCGTACAAGTAATTCAGGGCGGGCGGAGTAATTCGGACTTACTTCCGAGCAAGTTTCGTGACCGTCCCTGAATTTACTCCGCCCCCTTACTTGAACGCGGCCTCGATGTCCTTTTCAATCGCACTGGGAGCGGTTTGGGGCGCGTAACGCTTGATCGGTTTTCCGGTGCGATCGATCAGGAACTTCGTGAAGTTCCATTTGATGCGCCTCAGCCCCATAAATCCCGACTTCGAGCGCTTTAGAAACTCGTACATGGGATGCGCCTTCGGGCCGTTGACATCGATCTTCGAGAACAGCGGAAACTGCACGCCATAGGTTGTGTCGCAGAAGTTCTGGATTTCGGATTCCTTCGCCGGTTCCTGATGGCCGAACTGGTTGCAGGGGAATCCGAGCACCTCAAATCCCTTCTGCTTGTGCTGGTCGTAGAGTTTCTGGAGCCCACTGTACTGCGGCGTAAAGCCGCAACGGCTGGCGACATTGACGATCAACAAGACCTTTCCCCGATAGTCGGAAAAAGAAACTTCCCGTCCGTCGATCGTTTTTGCCTGAAAGTCGTAAACGGTCATTGCTGCCCAGAGTATCACTGCGAGTCGCCGCCTGAAATTGCTCTCTGTCCCTCATTTTGGTCATACTCGCGCGCATGATGCGCAAAGCCCTTCCGCTTTGGATTCTTATGGCGCTCGTCGCCGGGTGTAAGCCGGCAGCGACAGGAGTTTCTTCCGACGTCCTGATCCACATCCTCGAAGCAGAAGACACACGGCAATGGAATGGAGCGGCAATGGACGCGCATCTCACGGACAAAGATCCGGAGATTCGCGCCAGGGCCGCGCTGGCGGCAGGCCGCATTGGAGATGAAGCTGCAGTACCGCGGTTGGCAGAGGTACTGAATAAAGATACGTCTGAGACTGTTGCGGCAACGGCGGCGTTTGCAGTCGGTGAAATCGAATCGTCCAAAGGAACCGAAGCGCTACTCGGCGCGTTGCGCGATTCGAAATCCAACGCGGTTCGTGCCTCTGCGGTGGAAGCCCTCGGCAAGATTGCCGCCGCGCTCCCGGAAAAGGCGGCGGACGACCGCAAGCGCATCGGTGCAGCGATCCTCGATGCGCTCAAAGGGCCGCAATCGGACCGTCATCTGACGCTGCTGGCATTGACGGCTGCGCTCCGCGCGAAGCCAGACGGAGCCGCGACGGTCGTGGCCGGCTTTCTCACCGCGTCCGATCCACGTGTCCGGGAAGACGCGCTTAATACTTTGGCTCGCCTGCGCGCCAAAGCATCGCTGGATCAAGTGCGCAAGCTGCTTGCAGACGACTCGGATCCGCTGACCCGCGCGAACGCAGCGAGAGTCCTGGGCGCCGCCGTGGATAGGGAGGCCGTCGACGCACTCTCGTCGAGAATGGCCAACGATCCGGATTCGCGAGTCCGCGTAGCGGCGATTCGGGCGCTGGCGTCGATCGCGCACCCGGATTCCAGAGGCGCCCTGGTCAAACGCGGCGAGGCACTGCGATCTGCGGACCCGGCTCCAATCAACGAGTTGCTCGAGATTGCAACGGCGCTGGGCCGCGTCCTGCCGAACACGAACAACGCAGAAGCAATCGCATTCCTCCAGACGATGCGAAAAGCCGGACCCGAGGTGGAGACGGCATTTGCTCGCATTGCTCCCGAGCGCTATCTGGACGACCCGGCCATCAAGAATCCGAATGGGGATTGGCAGCAGATCGGTGCAATTGCTCAAGGGCTTGGCGAGATCGCAACTTTGGACAAAGTCACTCCAACTTTGAAAAACAGGGCGGGCGCTGCCGTGCGAACGCTGGCCTTATCGACGGAAACGCCGGATCGCGCGATGTATGACGTTCTGCAGGCGCTCAAGGCATTCAAATCTGCAGATCTGGCAAGCGTCGCGATTGCAAAACTAAAAGCGACCGACGTGGTTATCCGCGCAGCCGCCGCGGATATTCTTTCCGAGCTTCCACCATCGGTTCAAACGACTCGAGCGCTGTCGGACGCATTCGGGGCGGCAACAAAGGACAAGCAGAACGACGCTGCCCTCTCGATTGTTGGAGCCCTGGAGAAAGCGAAGGATGGAGCAGCAACAGCCAAGCTCCTCGAGGCCGCGAAAAGCGCGGATCATCTCGTCCGCCGCCGTGCCATCGACGCCTTGAAGGGCCGCGAGGGCGTTACGATTCCCGACGTGGGCCCTGTTACCTCGCGAAACACCCACGCGGAGTACGTGCGCGCCGTCCGCCGCGCTGGCAAACAACCAAAGGCCACGCTCATGACGGACAAAGGCGTTATCACGATTCAGCTCTATCCCGCCGACGCGCCATTAACGGTCGACAGCTTCATCCAGCTCGCTCAGGCCCATTTCTTCGACGGCCTGACTTTCCACCGTGTCGTCCCAAACTTTGTGATTCAAGGCGGCGACCCGCGTGGCGACGGCAACGGCGGGCCCGGTTATACAATCCGTTGCGAGATCAACATGCTTCCCTATGACGCGGGCGCCGTGGGCATGGCTCTCTCCGGCAAGGACACCGGAGGCTCGCAATTCTTCATCACCCACTCGCCGCAGCCTCACCTCGACGGCGGCTACACCGTTTTCGCGCACGTTGTCTCAGGTCAGGATGTGGTAGATAAGATCGAGCGGGGCGATCACATTCGGGCTGTATCCATCGAGGATTAGTGTCGTCGGAACTTTCGTCGAACGGCTTCGTATCTTTTTTACGAGATGCTTACTTTTATCCTTTGGTGCCTTTTATTCGTCGCGTGTTGGCCTCTGGCCATCGCGGCACTGCTGATTTACCCCATCGTCTGGTTGATCCTGCTGCCTTTCCGGCTGGTGGGATTCGCCGTGAGCGGCGCGCTGCAACTGGTATGGGAGATTGTGACGCTTCCGTTCCGGATCTTGAGACGATTGGCGTAAGACGGCTATCGCGCCTTTCGCGAGAGATCCATGTAGACAAGCGTGACGAAACGATCCGGCGTAATCGCACCGCCCAATCGGCCCGCATCGAAGTCTGCCGTGGGTTTTGAAGCGACGACCTCGGCCTGCGTCTTTCCCGCGCGAATCGCTGTCAGGACGCGATCTCGCACAGCCGTAAACATATCGAGCTGCTGCTGGATTTCTTTGAAGCCAACCACCGGCCCGAGATGTCCGGGAATGATCTTCGTATCCGCGTTGGCGATCTTCATCACCTGACGGCCGGCAGCCATCATTCCATCCACGGTACCGCCTTCGTTCACGCCGATATTGGGATAGCGAAGCGACGCCGGCACGTCGCCGACGTGCATCACATTCGCGTGGCGGAAATAGACGATTGAATCGCCGTCGGTGTGCGCGGGTTCGGGATGAAAGATGTAGATTTCCTCGCCGTTGAAATGCAGGGTCATGCTGTCGGCATAGGTCACGGCAGGTAGTCCTGCAACGGGCGTGGCGTTATTCGCCGGAAGCATGCGCTTCCGCATGTTGTCATGAGAAATGATCACGGCGCCGAGCTTCGCAAACGCCTCGTTACCGCCAGTGTGATCCCCATGAAGATGCGTGTTCACGACGTAGCGAACGGGTTTGGTGCTGATCTTCGCAAGAGCACCCATGATCTTTTGATGCATCTGGGCGTACATGGAATCCACCAGGAGCAGCCCGTCATTGCCGACAGACACCGCAATGTTCCCCTGCGCCGGGCCACCCATCAGGATGTAGAAACTATCATTGATCTTGACTGTCTGAATCTCCTGGGTTGCAAAGTCGACCTGTTGCGCGCGGGCCGTGGGAAAAAAGCAAGTCAGGATCAAGGCGGTGCAAACGGCGAGTGGTTTTCTCATAGGGAGATTCTAGCCACGGATTACAGGAACGGGACGCAAACAATTTGAAGCGCGTACTGTCCGTGTAATCCGTTGCAAGAATGCCCTTTTCTCTCTTACATGTTCCGCATGGATTCGAGGCGCGCGATTCTTTCTTCCATCGGCGGGTGCGTACTGAACAAGCTGGCGATACCGCCGCCGCGCAGGGGATTCACGATAAACATGTGAGCGGTCGCCGGACTGGCGTCCATGGGGATCTGCTTCGATCCGATTTCAAGCTTGCGCAGAGCGCGTGCCAGCGATTCCGGATGACCGCAAAGTTTCGCGCCGCTGGCATCGGCCTGGTATTCGCGGGAGCGCGAGATCGCCATCTGGATCAGCGCTGCAGCGATCGGCGCAAGAATAATCATCAGGATGGCGCCAATGCCGCCGCCGCGCTCGTTATCGTCGCGGCGACCGCCGAACCCGCCGAAGATCATGCCCCACTGCGCCATGCTGGCGATCATCCCGATCGCGCCGGCGATCGCGGCCGCGATGGTTCCGATCAGAATGTCGCGATTACCGACGTGCGACAGCTCGTGCGCCATCACGCCCATCAATTCGTCGCGACTGAGCACCCGCAGGATTCCCTGCGTCGCGGCAACAGCAGCGTGTGTAGGATTTCGGCCCGTGGCAAAAGCGTTGAGGGAATCAGAAGGAATCACATAAACGCGGGGCATCGGCATGTTCGCTCTTTCGGCAAGATCGCGGGTCACGCCGTAGAGGACAGGCGAGTCCGCTTCCGTGACTTCCTGAGCGCCGTACATGCGCAACACGATCTTGTCGCTGAACCAGTAGCTGCCGAGGTTCATCACCATGGCCAGGCCAAAGAACAACAGCATGCCCTGGCGTCCCCAGAAAGCGCCGCCAACCGCTACGAACAATGCCGCCAAACCCGCCATCAAGACCGCTGTTTTCACCGTGTTCATGGGAATCCAAACTCCTGGAATTTCTTAAGGTTTCGCGCTATCGCACTCACGCTCCGCGCGAAACCGACTACGGTTAAGTATAGGTCAGCCGAGAGAACGCGCCAGTAGTTCGACAGGATGGACAACTTCGAGATTCAGCCCCGCGCGCTTCGCACCGTAGCGGAACTGGAACATACAGCCGGGGTTACCGGTGGCCAGGATATCCAGTTTGGCCCTCTTGATCTGCTCCATCTTGGCGTCGAGGACCGCCATCGAGATCTCGTTCTGGGTGATATTGTAGATCCCGGCGCTTCCACAACACTGATCGGCTCCTTCAACTTCGACCAACTCAATGCCGGGAATCGCCCGCAGCAACTTCCGCGGCTCAGCTTTTACTCCCTGGCCGTGAATCAAATGACACGGGTCGTCGTAACCGACGCGCTTATTCAAGGGCACCTTAAGGCGGCTGGCAAGTCGCGTCGTTGCCAGAAACTCCGAGATGTCTTTTACCTTCGCAGAAAACTCGGCGGCGCCGTCTGTGATGTGCGGGTATTCCTTCAACATGGACCCGCAACCCGCAGCGTTGATCAACACCGCTTCGATCCGCGGGTCGGAGAAAGCAGCAACGTTTGCCTTCGCGGCTGCAACCGCCGTCTCGCGCAACCCAGCGTGTTGCGCGAGCGCGCTGCAGCACACCTGTTCTTTTGGGATGACGACGTCGTAGCCCGCCGCGTTAAGCAACCGGACCGACGATCGGTTTATCGAACCCAGCATCGAATTCATGACGCAGCCCGTAAAGAACGCGACGGCTCCCACCCGCTCGCCTTCCGCCGGATAGGTCTGCCCCATGACAAGCCCGCTCTCGATCGGCAGCTCCGGCATGAGTTCCTCGCTCTTCGCCATGCCCGGGGCAATGTGCTTCAGCAATCCCGTTGCGCGCACGGCGGCCTGCATTCCGGAGTGTTGATAGATCTGGAGGAGACGCGCGGCAAGATGGAATCGCCATCGATAGGGGAAGACGTGCTGCAGCATCAATCGCGCAATCCAGTGCGCAGGGCGCTGCCGAACGATTTCCGCCCGCGTGTCTTCCATCATCTGGCCGAAATGCACTCCGGCAGGGCAGGCCGTTTCACAGGCGCGGCAATCGAGGCACCGGAACATGTGTTCGCTGAAGGAGTCGGTAATCTGCGCACGGCCTTCATCGAGAGCGCGCATCAGATAGATGCGGCCACGGGGCGAATCCATTTCGCTGCCAAGCACGCGGTAAGTCGGGCACGACGACAAACACAGACCGCAATGAATGCAATCGAGGTAAAGCTTATTCTCCGTCGATGTGGCGACCAGGGTTCAGCCTCCTTTCAGGATCGAATGTGCGCTTCATATCCAGCATCAATTTCTTCGTGGTCCCGCCAACGCCGAACGTTCCCACTCGCCGCCGGACGTCCAGCGGTGCACGTTCCACAATAACAGGGAAGTTCTGCCGCACGATATCTATGGCGGTTGCGTCATTCACCGCCATCAGGACAATTCCGTTCAATCCGTGGGCAATCCACGCCGCCGGCTTGTACGAATCGAGGATGCCGGGAATGTCTGTCGGTCTGCCGATGACTCGAAGAACGACGGGCCCCATTCCAGAATATGTGCTTCGCAGGCTTTCCCACGCCGCAGCCTCTTCCTCGTCCTCGATAACCTTCCAGGCGGCAGGCGGCAGCTGCGCAATCTGCGAGTCTACGGCGCGTGGATGCTCGCCGAATCGAACCCACACGGAGTGTTTGGGCCCAACCCACTCGCATGCGATGGGCTGCAAGACGCTCTTGCGCAATCCTGTCAATACCGCGGATGCTTCGGCCAGGGTGGAGAATTCGGCAATCGCCGTGGCAGTCCGTTCAAAACGAGGCCGCAGCTTGAAACTGATCTCCACGATGACTGCCAGCGATCCGAGCGACCCCGTGTACAGCTTCGCAAGATCGTAGCCCGTGACGTTTTTCACCACGCGTCCCCCGGTTTTCGATCTGTGGCCATCGGCATGCACGACGGTCATCCCGATAATCCAGTCCCGGATCGAACCGGTGCCCCGCAGAGGCCCCTGCGCGTTGCTGGCAGCGATACCGCCGATCGTGGCAGCCGGGCCGTTCCAGGGATCGAGCGGCAGCGCCTGTTTGTTTTCCGCCAGCGCGGCTTGAATGGTTCCGAGCGTCACACCCGCTTCGACATGAATCGTGAGCTCCGCCGGATTGTAGGTCGTGATGCGATTCAACTTCGACAAGCCAACGACGCAATCCGCCCCCCGCAGAGGATTCCCAAACTCCAACTGGGTGCCCGCGCCTACGGGAATAACGGAACCCTTCTCCGCCGCTATCACTTGCGACAGTTCTTCAATGCTTTCGGGGGAAAGAATTCGTCCGGGCGTGATGCCATCAACAATCACCATTACCTCGCAGCCTTGGAAGGATAAGCGACCCCATCCTCAGGGGCAAGGCGAGACCAGTTGTCGGCACCTTTTCCTTCGCGTTCGACCACGCTATATTATGGACGCCTTTTGCGGTTCCCTTTTGGAGGAGCCTCTGCATGACACCGGAAGAAAGACAACGAACGATAGACTTCATTCTCGCCAGCCTTGCAAACTCGGCAGTTCGGATGGACCGGATCGAAGAAATCCAGAAACGCCACGAAGAAGCCCAGAAGCGCATTGAAGAGGAACAGAGGGAATTTGATCGGCGAATGACTCAATTGAGGGAGGAGCACAGCCAGCAGAAAGTGACTGTGGATGCGCTGCTCCGAGTAACCCACGATCTTGTGCAGATCAGCGGAAACGTAGTTGATCGAACCAAGCGGCTGGAAGGTCGATCCGACAGCGTTGAGGAAATGATCAAGGTGCTACGCGAGCTTCTGGAGGCCAGCCTGCGCCGTCCGGACAATCCCCGGCAGTGAATTCGGGGCCGTGAATTCGGGGCCGTGCTACTCGAACCCCGAACTCAAATTCGGAATTCGGGGTTTGAGTAGCGGAGTGCACCCCGAATTCACTATCCAGAACTAGCCATTTCCCGGCCGTTTGGAGTCCGCCTCTTTCATAAACCTTCCACGTGCAAATTCTTCAAATTTCAAATGTGGCAGGATTCCCGAAAATTTCGGCGCTTTGACCACTCGGAAATGTCGGTGTGGCTTTATGATTGAGCATTCCGTTGTCAGGAGACCCCAAAGATAAGGATTCAAATGAGATTTGCGAAGATCATAAACACATCGTTGGTGGCGGTGGCTTTCCTGCTCGGAGCTTCTCCCGCCGCCAATGCCTCCACAATTATTATCGACTTTAACAATTACTCCGTCGGAAGCCTTGTTCAAGCCGGGAATCCGTATTCAGGTCTCGTCAACATTCGCGCGGAAAGCACGATTTTTCCTGAAGATTTGTCACCCAATATTGTAACGCCAGGCCGGATCGCTATTTTCCCAAATCCGTTACACTATAGTGGCGGAACCCCCGCTGTCAGAACCTCTGTATCTGCTGGACCCAATGCCTGGGATTTAGATATCGAGGCGGAATTCCTTCGTGGTGTGACTGCGTTCAGCGCCGATATATATGCCGGGAGCTTTCAAACCCCGTTCAACTACTTCGGCACGGATGCCCAAGGGAATCCTTTCTACGGCAGTCTAAACATCCCATCGGTGTCAGAACCCTTTTTTCACGTGGATATTCTTCCATCCGCTGGTGTCTCCTTTAGAGGCTTCAGTTTTGGAACGGGTGACTCGGTTGGCGGTGGCGAAATTGCCTTGGATAATCTCATTCTTTACGGCGTGCCAGAAACCGGCTCGGTCGTTTTGCTGGGCGTCGGTCTTTTTTTCATGGAGATCCTCCGGCGGAAATCGCAAAAAGGCCTGGGAATTAGGAGCGAAGCACAGTCGGCATAGTTCTCGTCTGCGGCCCATAATAAGATTCGGTGTGAACGGACAGACGGGCACTGGGGACCGGCAGAGTAACTGCGTGACGCCGCCGCGCCTGCCGGGCAATGAGTGTCAGAAACCGAAGAATGGATCGAGAAAGAGCTTGGCCGCGTCCTCGTGACTGTGGACGTGTTCTTCAACATAGCCGACTTCGCCGTCCACTACGCCGATGGCGAGATTCGCCTGGCTTTCGACAACGCTGGCTCCCTTCCGGGCAGTTCGGCTGATCGCATAGGGAATTGAAGTACCCGCCTGGTTTAGACCAACTTTGACGGTCGCTGCCGGATAGGATGTTCTCCGAATCGTCAACGCCGTCGGGGAATTCTTCTCACATTGTTCGATTCGGCGTTCCGCCTCCGGAAATTCGACATTGAACTGCCTGACCGACTCCTCAAGGACCCGCACCAGTTCGTTCCAAAATGGTTGCGTCTTCGCCTTGAGTTCGGCAGCCGTTACGATCAAACGGTCCCGTTCGGCTTTCCGTTCTTTTTCGACCTGACGGATTCCCGCGGCACGAACTTTGATCCATTCAGTCATAGCACTCATTACTCCGGTACAGAAACAGGGATTCTAGAATTGGAAGAGCAACATCACGAAGAGCGTGCCGCCAATCAGTCCAGGAACAGAATCGGTGATCATCAACGAGCATAGCTTGACGGCGAAGTTCTTTGCAATCGAGCTGTCATCGCCCGCAGCGAGAAAGGATTACCCCAAATGTCGTATGCAGGCGATTCAGTTTTTCAGCTTCCGTAGATGGCGTCCGCGGACTCATCCAGGACCGCTAAATCAGCCCTTTTGTAAGATCGCCATCTGCTGTTCGCACCGGCCAATCACGCGATAGAGCCGGTTGATTTCAAGCATTTCTTGCTCGGACAGCTTCTTCTTCGGAAGGGTGCGATCGGTGTAGAAGTACTTCGTCATGGAATTGAATTCCACCTCGGAGCCTATGAACACAACACCGGGGTTCAGGTCCGAAGTGATGTACTGCTGCTTGTCATATGTTGCTTCGCGAGTTCTGCGCACGTCCACGTTGTTGAAGTCCGGCTTGGAGGCGCCGTCGTGAAACCAGCCGGGTTTGTATGTGGAAACCTGCATTTCCGGCGTGCGTATGAGTTGGTTGACAGGCTGGTTCACAATTCGTTGAACCTCCTGAATCGCCGTTTTCATCTCTGCTTCGACGGCTACACGCTGAGCCTGTGTGTCGGCCGACGACTGCTGCGCCAGGCACGATTGGCAGAGTCCCATGAGTACCGCAAAAACGACGACGCGCGAGCCCTGCGAGGAACGCGATGTAGCTTGAATGGTCATAATCCAAAACCTCCGGGGATCGACTGAACGTCCCACGCAATTCTCAGAGGGGTGACAAAGGATGAGCAAGCAGCAACTTGGCAGGAGGCGCTGCTTGACGGTAAGTTGAGCAGGCATCGGATGGCAACGGAGAACCAGGGATATAGAGCAAATCTGTAACAATCCTTTGACTTCTCAGCTACTCCGTTTCAGACTGCCGCCAACAGCTAGTGCACACAAAAGTTTTTTCGGGGGAGCTTATGAACAAATCCAGAGTTTGGGCAGTTTTTCTCGCGTGCCTGTTCCTTGCGACAAGTGGATTCGCGCAAGTCGGCATCAATGCCACTTTGAGCGGAACCGTGTCGGATCCTTCAGGAGCCTTGGTTCCCGGCGTCGATATCTCAGCAACGAACACCGCGACTGGCGTCGCGTCCACAACATTGACGAATGAGGCCGGAACGTATCGGTTCCCCAGCCTTCAGCCCGGCGCCTATGAAATGAAAGCGTCGTTGCCCGGCTTCCAGCCCCAAACGGTTCGGTTGACGCTCGGAACCGCCGCGCAGATCCGGCAGAACTTCACGCTGCGGCTAGGTACAGTAGCAACGACCGTGGATATCACAACCGCTGCGGACGAACTCATTACTGGGGCCGCGGCTTCCGTGAGCAGTGTCATGGCGGCGCAGCAGATTGTCGACTTGCCACTGGTGGGCAGAAATGTGATGGACCTGGTCACGCAGACAATGCCTGGCGTAATCGGCGATGGACAGGCAAGCACGACGTTTGCCGGCATCACCACAAACGGCACGGCCAACATCGGGATCTCGATGGATGGCGTCACCATGAACACAGGCCGGCACACGCAGGGATTGAAAACGTCGTTCTTCGTAAACCCCGACATGATTGATGAAATGCGCGTTGTTCTGGCTCCCGTCGACGTGGAAGGCCGCGGCGCGGCGCAGATCCAAATGCGCGCCCGGTCAGGCGGAAATCAGTTCCACGGCGCAGCGACCTGGAACCTGCGGAATTCGGCGTTGAACGCCAATACGTGGGCCCTCAACCGGCTCGCGTCCTCTGTTCCCGTCTGGTACAACCGGCACCAGACAACGGTCAGCCTGGGCGGACCGGTAATCAAGAACAAGACGTTCTTCTTCGTGTTGTACGACCGCAATGACCAACGCCAGAAAGAGACTGTGGACGCACTCGTGCTGACGCCGACAGCTCGCCAGGGCTTATTTCGGTTCTTCCCGGGCGTGAACAACGGCAACGCCGACGCGACAGCCAGCGGAACCGGTGCCACCCGGGTCGCCGCTGTTGTCGACAAACTGGGCAACCCTCTGGACTGGACGCAGATTTCCGGAGCGACCGGGCCCATGCGCACTTTTAACATCTTTGGCGATGCAACCAACCCTGGGGATCCCGCCCGAACCCGCCCGGACCCGACGGGGTTGATGCAGAGCATTATCGATAAGATGCCTTTACCCAACGCCTTTGACGGACCCGCCACAAACGGTGGTTTCGCCGTCGATGGATTGAATACAGCCATTCATCGTTGGGTTCGGCGCACCATCGCAGGCAGCCCTGGCGGCACGGCCCAGATTGTGGAGGCGTTCAACCGCAAACAGATCAACATCAAAATTGACCACAACTTCAATCAAAACCATAAGTTGAGCGGCACCTGGGTAAACGAAAGCCACTATTCGGATAACAACAACCTGTCGCCGTGGCCGACCGGCTACAACGGTGAAATCAAGGAAGAGCCCATCGTCCGGACATTGAACTTCACGTCCACGTTATCTCCTACATTGCTCAATGAATTCCGCTTCGGATATCGATCGACATCCCTGTATTGGAACCCGGCGATCGAGACGCCTGGCGTCAAGGACGAAGCGCTGAAGTTCCTGCCGAAGATCAACGGTTACCCGGTGTATATCCGTCCCGTTATGTTCCCCAATCACGTCGTCGGCGCTAGCGGAGACTTTGGCAACATAAGCCCGCTTACTACCTATTCGGACAGCATGACCTGGAATCACGGCACTCACGCCCTGAAGTTCGGCGGCGAACTCCGTTACGCCCACACCGCGGGCTATCAACCGACTCCCGTGACAACTCCCCTTCTGGGCTTGATTCCCACAGTTACCGGAGGCGCCGGCAACGTCCCCGTCACCGGCATTGATAAGGTCCCGGGTTTGTTGACCAACAACATCACGCTCGCCCAGAACCAACTCCTCGCGCTTGCGGGTTCAGTGAGCAGCGTCTCGATGCGGTTTGAAACGTGGGAGCCGACTGACACAAAGTACATCGACTACAAAGAGTCCTATAACCATCCGGGCCAACCCAAGAACACTCGCGGAAAGATCCGGGAAAACCATCAGAACGAAGCTAATTTTTTCGTCAAGGATGACTGGAAAGTAACGCCTACATTCACGCTGAATCTGGGCGTCCGTTATGACTTGTTCCGTGTTCCGGATTTCCGCAGCGCTACAGGCAACTACTGGACGCGCGGACCGGTGGACGGCAATGCCGGGTACTTCGGCATCTCCGGCCGCAACTTTAATGAAGCCTTCCACAATGGCGGTGTCACGAAGGGCGGGCTGACTGAAGTTGTTCTCATCGGCAAGGACTCCAAATACCCGAACCTCGGGATCTGGCCCAGCGATAAAAACAATTTCGCGCCGGCTATTGGATTCTCGTGGTCACCGAACTTTGGCGGCAAGGACAAGACGACTGTTCGCGGCGGTTACCAGATCTCGTACTTGCTTCCGGGCAATAGCTTGTCGTGGATCGACGCCGATTCCGGACGCCTCCCCGGTTTGGAATACAATGCCACGGACTCGGGGGGGGCCGCGTACCGCGATCTGACCAACCTGGTTGTGCCGTTGGCCTATCCCGCTTCCATTGATCAAAAGGTGGTCCCTGATTTTAACCAAAGGGCCACTGCCCAGGCGTTCTATGCCACGGACTATGTGGCCCCGTATGTTCAGACCTTCACGATGGGAGTCACGCGGTCCCTCCCCGGCAAGGTCATTCTGGATTTGCGCTACGTCGGGACACGCGGCGTGAAGCTACATTCGACCTTGAACTACAACGAGCCCGATTTCCAATTCAATGGATTGATGGAGGCTCTGACCGTGACCCGGGCTGGCGGAGACTCCCCCTTGTTCGACCGCATGTTCAAGGGTCTGAACTTCGGCACCGGCATCGGTGTTGTGGGAACAGCCGTGACCGGTTCGGAAGCTCTCCGGCGCAGCACCACCTTCCGTGCGAGTCTGGCCAACGGCGATTTCCGTGCCGTGGCCAACACGCTCAACACGACCAACATCGGCGTTACCGTTGCGCCCGGGCAGACAGTCTCGGGTGCCACTCTACGTTCCAGCGGCTTATTCCCGGAGAACTTCATCACCGCCAATCCTCAGTTCGGCACGATGGAGATGCGCAACAACTCCGATCAATCCACGTACCACTCTCTGCAAACCCAGGTGACCATGCGGCCGCGCAATGGCATCACTTTCCAGGGAACCTGGACGTGGAGCCGCGCAACAGGCGTTGAAGGCAGCACGCCGGACGGCGGGGGTATCACCGCAAACTACCGGGATTTCATGAATCGGGCAGCGGACTACACGGTGGCCGCGTTTCAACGCACGCACGACTTCCGCGCCTACGGCACTTTCCAGTTGCCGTTTGGTCCCAATAAGTTCATCGCCGGCAACTCCAGTGGCTGGCTCGCGGGCTTGATTGGCGGATGGCAGGTCGGAACGATCATGAACGCGACCACGGGCGCGCCCCTCAACGTTGGAGCCATCAATACCATCAACCGCCAGGGAACTCCGGATATCGTGGGGGATTTCGGGCACGACACGAAGGTGCGGTGGGGCAACGTGTTTGGACAGTACTTCGGGCAGCAGTACCAGCGTATCCAGGATCCGGCCTGCAAAGCGGTTGCAGCGAATCTCCAGGCCTTCTGCACCAACACAGCCATCGCCGACGCCAGCGGGAACATCGTTTTGAGGAACGCCGCTCCCGGGCAGTTGGGGACGTTGGGCCTGAATCCCCTCTACGGCCCGGGACGCTGGGAGATGGATGCGAACATCCAGAAATCCTTCAAGACTTCGGAAACCACGAAGCTGACGGTTCGGATGGACACCAACAACGTGTTCAACCATCCCAATCCCGGTAACCCCAACCTGAACATCAACAGCGGCACCTTCGGTGAAATTAATACCAAGACCGGAAACCGCTCGCTGGCTGCTCAGCTCCGCTTCGAGTTCTAGCTGCGTTCTTTAAAAGGGCCCGTGCCTGCTTGGAAGCAGGCACGGGCCCTTTTTGTTTGTGCGCCCGGCATTGTCTGACGGGTCTGGTCAGCCGCGGCCCGCGCCTGGCAACAGGATCGCTTCGACGCGTTTCCCGATTTCTTCGGTGCTCGTTGTAGTGCCCTTGCCGATTTCCGTGCACGAACGCCGTGTGGGAAAGATCTTCGACGGATTCAACAACCCGCGGGGATTGAAGACGTTCTTTACGTTCATCATGGCGTCGAGGTCGGCTTCGCTGAAGACAAGTTCCATGAACTCCTTCTTCTCGACACCGATCCCGTGCTCGCCGCTCAGCGATCCGCCAGCAGCGACGCAGATTTTCATGATGTCGCCGCCCATTTCCAGAATCTTCTCCACATGGTCGGGGCGTCGGCTGTCGAAGAGAATCAATGGATGAAGATTGCCGTCGCCCGCGTGAAAGACATTCGCAACAGGAAGTTCGTAACGTTCCGAGATGCGATAGATCTCGGTGAGCACACTGGGCAACTGAGTCCGGGGAATGACGGCGTCCATGGTGATCATGTCGGGGCTGATGCGGCCCATGGCGCCAAAAGCGCCCTTACGGCCTAGCCAGAGTCTGGCGCGCTCCTCATCGTTCTTTGCGACCCGCACTTCGTAAGCCCGGTTTCTGCGGCAGACTTCGACGATCGCATCGGACGTTTCTTCGAGTCCTTCGCGAAACCCGTCAACTTCGATGAGAAGAACGGCTCGTGCGTCCAGCGGGTAGCCGGCCTTGTAGACGGACGCCTCGACGGCGTGAATTGTCTTGTCGTCCATGAATTCGAGGGCCGCAGGCATGATGCCGGCGGCGATCACGTCGGACACCGCCTGACTGCAGTCCTCTACGGAATTAAAAGCGGCCAGGAGCGTCTTCACGCCCTGGGGTTTCGGCAACAGCCGGATCGTGATTTCAGTGACGATCGCGAACGTTCCCTCGGAGCCGACGATGACTCCCAGCAGATCGAGCCCCACAGCCTCGCCCGCGGGATTGCCCAGGCGGACGATTTCGCCATCCGAAAGCACGGCTTCGATTGCCAGAATGTGATTCGTCGTCATGCCGTATTTCAGGCAATGCGGACCGCCAGAGTTTTCTGCAACGTTGCCGCCTATGCTGCACGCCATCTGACTCGAGGGATCGGGCGCATAGTAAAGGCCAAGCGGCGCGGTCGCCTGCGTGATGTGCACGTTCACCACGCCCGGCTGGACGACCGCGATTCGATTCTCCACATCGATGGAGAGAATCCTGTTCATCCGCTGCATCTCGATAATGATGCCGCCTTCAGCCGCCAGTGCGCCGCCGCTCAACCCGGTGCCGGCGCCGCGCGGCAGAAACGGAATGGAGAATTCGTTCGCGAGTTTCACGATGGCGGAAACCTGCTTCGCGTCTTTCGCGAAAACGACGGCGTCCGGTTTGTGCTTGAAGAGAGGAAGGGCGTCGCATTCATAAACAAGGAGTTCGGTTTCGTCGGCCACGACGGCGTCTTTGCCGGCCACTTCGCGAAGTTTCTTGAGAATATCGGCGCGCACTATTTCCTTCTCGTGAGCTCTTCGATCTGCTGAATCTGTCTCTTTACGGCATCCAGTTCAGGAAGGTCGGGATGCGTCGCGACAAGCTTCTTCCAATTCGCAAGAGCGCCTTCGCGGTCGTTCTTTCCTTCGATGAGAGCGACGCCAAGGATGAAGAGGGCCTGAGGGTGAGTGGGGTTCTTCGCAAGAACTGCCTGCAATTCCTTAATCGCCTCGTCGACCTGCTGGGACTGCAGCAGAGCGCCGCCGCGATCCGATCGCACATCCACATCATCAGGATGAACCTGCAACGCTTTCGCGTAAAGCGCTGCCGCTTCGGCATAGTTACGCTCGTCGTAGCGCAGGTTGCCAAGCTCGCGAAGCGCGTCGAAGTTTTTCGGGTCGGCCTTAATCTGATCTTCCAACTTCTTGACCAGCGCTGGATCTGCAGGAGGAGGCGGAACAGCTGCCGCCGAAGCACTCTGCGGAACAAACTGTTCCAGCGGCCTGGAGATTTCCACGGCCCGGGGACTGATGTACTTATACATGCTGCCGAAGCCGACTCCGAAACCGACAACAAGCAGGGCCATGGAAGCTGCGCGCATGGCTCGGATGATACTACAGGAATGCCGCAAGCAGGGACCGGCACGGGCCCTCCGGCAGGGGCGGCCCATGCCTTTCTGATCGCAACAGGTCGATGGCGACAATCGACGGTCCTGCGTGAACCGGTCCCTCGATACGAACGGCAAGGGCGACACAAAGCTCGGGATATTGTCGGGCCAATCGAAGCAGTGCCGCATTGTCTACAACTTCAACCAGAGCGACGCGAAGCTTCTGCCGCGCATTCTCCAGCAGCAGCGTTCGGCCACTGTCTTCGAGCACGCGCCAGCCACCGCGAAGCACGGTGTCTTTTGCGGCATGGAGGATCGCCGCGACGATGTCGGCGTTAGGGGCGGGTTTTGAGATCTCAGCGTCGTAGTCGCGGCGGCGGCGCGCATCGCCCAGCACTTCCCACGCCTCGTTGATGGCGGTCATCTTCGCTGCGGCTTCAGACGAAGGATTGCGGTCGGGGTGATAGCGCATCGCCAGGACGCGGTAGGCGTGCTGGACGTCTTCCGCCGAGGCATCGCGCGGAACTTCGAGCACTTTGTAGTGATCGCTCATCATGATTCGCCTCCGGAATAGCCGAAGCGGAAAGCCTCGGTGATGGAAATTGCCCCCGCAGTGGCAAGGGACGCCGCCTGCTGCTTCAATCCGAGCATTCCCCCGTCGAGGGCTGCGCGGCGAATCCGATTCTCGTTGCCTTCGATGCACAGCTCCTGGATGCGGCTTGTCATTTCGAGCAGCTCGAACATGCCGGCGCGGCCGCGGGTTCCCGTGAAACCGCAGTCCCGGCACCCCGGACTGTGCCGAAGCCGTCCCGCCTCGGAACGCGGGATTTCGAGGCAGTCCAGGTAAAAGGGCTTGGGATGATCGAGAGTCGCGCACGCGGCGCAATTCAATCGGACGAGCCTTTGCGCCACCACACCAAGAATGACGCTGGCTGCGACGCTGCGCTCAATGCCCAGTTCCACAAGACGGAAAATAGCCGACACAGAATCGTTGGCATGGAGCGTGGAGAGGACGAGATGGCCTGTCATCGAAGCGTGAACCGCGGTCTTCGCCGTTTCGGCGTCCCTGATTTCGCCCACAAGAATCACGTCCGGATCCTGGCGAAGAATGGCGCGCAGCACCCGGGCAAAAGTGATTCCGATCCTCTCGTGAGTCTGGATCTGCGTGATGCCATCCACCTCGTACTCGATAGGGTCTTCGATGGTCACGACATTCAAGGGCTCGTTGCGCAGTTCGTTAATCAAGCCGTAAAGGGTCGTGGTTTTTCCGCTGCCCGTCGGTCCAACAACAAACAGAATGCCCTGCGAACGGCGTACCCACGACTGCAGCTTTTCTTCAAAAGGCTTGGGAAAACCTATTTGCGCAAGCGACATTGCATTGCTCGAGCGCTTGAGCATGCGAATGACAACCTTCTCGCCCCAGCGGGAGGGAACTGTGGAAACGCGCGCATCGTCAGTGCCGGTGGCCTCGGCGTTGATGTGACCGTCCTGCGGAACACGCCGCTCGGCGACATCGAGTTGAGCCATGACCTTGATGCGGACAACGATGTTGTCGTGAAGCCATCGGGGCAGTTCCGCGGTCTGCCGAAGCGAGCCGTGCACGCGGCAGCGCACACGTGTGGAGACGCGGCCGGGCTCGATGTGAATGTCGCTGGCGCCGAGCACAGCGGCTTCCGCGAAAATAGCTTTCTGAATACGAATGATGGGCGAGAAGTCCGCGCTTGCGCTGGATTCACGCGGGCTGCCCCGCTCGATGAGAGCCGGCAGTTGGGACATGGCAGACTACTTCTTGAGGTTCTTAAACTGGCGACGAAATGTTTTCACTGCCTCAATCGGATCAATCGTGCGGAAGGTCTCCATCGCACCCGTCAACAACGAGACAGTAAAATCCGGCAGGCACCGGCTGTCCGCGGTCTCTGTGTACCTGCCATCAGTCAGCTCATAAAAGTGGTAAGCCTGCCCGTCCCACCTCCAAACTTCGGGCACACCCAATCCGGCATAGATGGACAGCTTTTTCATCGAGTCTGTCGTGAGGTCCACTTCCACAACAAGGTCTGGCGGAGGATCGGATTCCAGATTGATTTGTTCTTTCTGCATTACGCGACTAGCATTTTCGGTGTAGTAGGAAAGGTCGCCTTCCGCACCTTTTGCCACCGGTTTTGATTTCCAGGTCGCGTGACCATACCCTGACAGCATCGAATCGCACGACTCACAGTAGGCGCAAATAACCTTGTCGATAAGCCATGCATATTGTTCATGCCGCGACGAAGTGCTCACGACCTCGAGCCTCCCGCAATCGTAGCTAAGGCGTGGATTCCTCCTGCCGTCGAGGTCTTGCATGAGGAGTTCGTACTCATCCCAGCTGAAGTCATTAACGACAAGAACTGAACCGAGAGGCATGTGCTCTGCTGCGTCTAGAACGTCCAAGTGAGTGGTGGGAGTCATTGTCGGCATTATAGTCGCGTTCCTCCATCGGAAGCAGCAGCGCAACTCTGTAGCCAATCTTCAACGCTCGAACGGTTGGACTTACGCCTTCACGAGCCCAAAAGTCAGCGATTTCGCGACAAAGTTTCCGGGATTTCCGCGACTATGCGTGGGTACTGGCTGCGCCCTTGTCCTCGTCGAAGTTGCCCCCGATTCGGCGAACTTCACCAGTGCCGAGGTTATAAACGGCCTTGGCGACCGTGAATCTTCCCGTTGCGACCTCGTTGCGAATGATGGGGCTGCCTTCAATCACATCCGACACGGTGTGATGGACATTGGCTTCGACCGCCAGGCTGAGAAGCGTCTCGCCCTGGACGAGGCCTTTCAGCTTATCGATGCCCGGCTTGATCTTCTGCACGAGGGCCGTCAGGTTTGCCGTCGGCATGGTTTCTCCGGAAAGGGTTGTAGAGATGGCCCCGCACTTTTCGTGACCCAACACCACAAGCATCCGCGACCCCAGGTGTTCCACGGCATACTCCAGGCTCCCCAACGCAATCGGATCTGCAACATTTCCGGCAGTGCGCACTACAAAGAGGTCCCCGATGTTCTGGTCGAAAACCAGCTCCGGGCTCAGGCGGCTATCAGAACAGCAGAGGACCATGACATAAGGGTGTTCCGCGCGGGCCGTCCTGGCGCGGGCCGGAATGACGTCACGGGTAAGCAGCTTGCCCTCGGCAAACCGCTTGTTGCCGTCCATCAGATCCTGCCAGATCTCCTCCGGAGACGCCGTGGAACGATCCACTGCCGGCGGCGCTGGAGCCGGATAAGGCGAGGGCGGCGCGGGTGCTGCCTTCGGGGCAGGTGTTGGCTTCGGACCGGCCACAGCCTTGGTTTTCGGAGGCGCAGGGGGTTGTTCCCCCGTGTGGGACTGGGCGTGAGCCGTGCTGAGTATTCCTTCGGCAGCGACCAAACCAAGAACTTCCGCAAACTTTCGCCGTGTGATGGGGCCCATGAGCATTCTCCTCTATTGCCGTCATCGGCGAATGGCAGATCCGGGTTTAGCGGAAAGCATTTACAATCTTCCAATGATTTACGACGTGTCGGTTCCGATCCAGAACGGTATGCCTGTCTGGCCGTCAGATCCGCCTGTCAGGCTGACCCCGAACGCCCACATCTCGCGCGACAAGACCCACACGGTCCACGTGACCGCCATCGAGATGGGTTCGCACACCGGCACACACGTCGATGCACCGGCGCATTTCGTGGAAGGTGGCAAAACTCTGAGCGAGATTCCGATCGAGCTCTTCGTCGGTCCGGCAATCGTTTTCGAAATTCCCAAGGTGCGCTCCATCGAGCGCAGCCATCTGGAAAACCTCGATTGGACCGGCGTCGAGCGGGTGCTCTTCAAGACCGACAACTCCGCACACTGGGACGACGGCCGCTTCTTCGAGGAGTTCGTTTATCTCGAACCCGAAGCCGGCGAATTTCTGGTGAACCGCGGCGTCCGTCTCGTCGGTATCGACTACCTTTCCATCGATCGTTTCCATTCAGAGAAGCATCCAACGCACTTCGCGCTATTGCCGCACAACGTGGTGTTGCTCGAAGGATTGAATCTCAGCAAGATTTTTCCGGGCCGATATCATATGGTAGCGCTGCCGTTAAACCTGCAACACGCCGACGGAGCGCCAACGCGCGTCATCCTGATCGACGATAGATAGACGATAAATAGGAGATCCCATGCGAATTCAGAAGATCCATGGACGAGAAGTTTTGGATTCCCGCGGAAATCCGACCGTGGAGGTCGACTGCGTTCTTGAGACCGGCGCCGTCGGACGCGCCATCGTGCCTTCCGGCGCATCGACCGGCGAGCACGAAGCGCTCGAGTTGCGTGACGGCGACAAGAAACGATTCCTCGGCAAGGGTGTCCTCAAGGCTGTCGCCAACGTGAACGACAAGATCGCGCCGGCACTCGTCGGAAGAGACGCGACCCAGCAGTCGCAGATCGATACGTTGATGCAGACCATGGACGGCACGAAAAACAAGTCCAGGCTGGGCGCCAATGCCATGCTCGGTGTTTCAATGGCCGTCGCGCGCGCGGGCGCGATTGCGCATGGCCTGCCCCTGTTCCGCTATATCGGCGGCCTCAATGCCAGCGTTCTCCCCGTACCGATGATGAACATCATGAATGGAGGGGCACACGCGGATAACAACCTCGAGTTTCAGGAATTCATGATCATGCCGGTCGGCGCAGCCAGTCTGCCGGAAGCGATTCGGATGGGCGCCGAGGTCTTCCACAACCTCAAAAACCTCCTGCATGACAAGGGTTATGCCACCGCTGTGGGTGACGAAGGCGGGTTTGCACCCAACGTCAAGTCTGGAGAAGAAGGAATTGAAATCATCCTCAAGGCGATTGAGACCGCGGGCTACAAGCCCGGCGAGCAGATTGCACTTGCACTCGACGTCGCTGCCAGCGAGTTCTACGACAAGAAGGGGAAGTACGTTTTCAAGAAGTCCGACAAGTCTGCGCACTCCGCGGCAGACATGGTGAAGATGTACGCCGAATGGTGCACGAAGTATCCCATCGTTTCCATCGAAGACGGACTCGCCGAGGACGATTGGGACGGCTGGCAGCTTCTGACCAAAGAACTCGGCCGCAAAGTGCAGCTCGTCGGCGACGACCTGTTCGTCACCAGCACGGAGCGTCTCGGGCGCGGCATGGGCATGGGAATCGCGAACGCGATTCTCATCAAGGTGAATCAGATCGGCACGCTCTCTGAAACGCTCGATGCGATTGAGATGGCGCGCAAGGCGTCGTACGGAGTTGTGATTTCGCATCGCTCGGGCGAAAGCGAAGATGCGTTCATCGCCGATCTGGCTGTCGCGACCAATGCCGGGCAGATCAAGACTGGCTCGATGTCTCGCACCGACCGCATCGCTAAGTACAACCAGCTGCTTCGTATCGCCGAGGAGCTTGGAGATGAAGGTATTTATCCTGGCGTGAAAGCTTTCCCAAAACGCTGAATGGGGCAGGTCTTACAGCAAATTTGCACCGCACGGATCGGGGTCTAATATAATTCTCCGTGATTTGGGAGGACTCTCGTGATCGCAAGCATGTTGGCGCTGAGTTTGTTGATGCAGGCGCCGCCGGCCAATCCAGGAGCTGTGAGCGGACAGCTTAAAAGCATCGATGGCGCGCTGGCTGTGGCGGTTCGAATCGTGATGATTCCGGCGCCGAAGGTCGGCATGACGGCGGAAGACGGACTGAACTACTACGATCCCTATTTCGATCTCCCAACCAACAAGACCCTTACCGACACGGAAGGCAACTTCCGACTGCAGGAAGTTCCCCCGGGACGCTACTTGCTATATGCCGGTGACTCCGGTCCGGGGCGAGGCACCTTCTATCCGGGTGGAGTAGTTCCGAGGGACGCCGACATTCTGACCGTGGAATCCGGTATCGAAATCGACCATCTGGATTTTCAACTCAAGGTCCGTCTCGGTGGAAAACTGAGCGGCCGAGTAAATGCAAACATGCGCGCTCTTGGGGCCCGGACGGCCACGATTACAGGAGGCGGGCTCGAAGACTTGATCGAAGTTCCGGTGAATTCGGACGGCACTTTCACCTTTGGTCATGTTCCTCCGGGAAAATATCTCCTGAGCCTCTATCCGCCAACACCCGGCATTGCGTCGATGCCGATCACCGTGGCCAACGCGGACATCGGTGGAGCGGAACTCGAACCTCTGCCGACAAAGAAAGTATCCGGTCGAATCATTGTGAAGAATGGATCCATTCCGCACGGACTGCTGGGCTTCTACACCGTGAAAACCTGGGTGACAAGCAAGATCAATGAAGATGGCACGTTCTTCGTGGATCTTCACGCCGCGCGTCATCAGATCGATTTCGCGGGATTGCCCGTCGGCTACTCGGTCGCGTCAGTGAAGGTTGGCGACAAGGACGTCACGCAACAAGGCATCGATGTGGGGAACGCTGACGTTTCGGATGTCGTCATCACTCTGAATGCGCCAAAGAAACTGGCTGTCGTTAAAGGAAAGATCACCGGTTTGGCGCCCAGTCGTTACGCGTCGACGGCAGTTGTCATGACGGGGCCGACATTTAACAGAGGTCAAGCCGACATAGAGCAGGACGGAAGTTTCCAGTTCGATGCCGTGGTTCCCGGGCTCTATAAGCTGACGTTAAATGGCATTCCGGAATTTCCGCCCATGACCGTCGTCGTAGACGGATTCGGCACATTTGAAGTCACCGTCAACGTACCAAATCGCTGACGTTTTAGGTTGTTGAAAAACCGCGTAGTTTCTCCGGCTTTTGGATATACTACGGCGCTGAATCAACCGGTATTTTCCGTTCCAACTCATTAGGAGGAGTTCGTATGAAAACAGCACCCCGTTCAAGGGTGGGCAAAGCGTGGACACGCGTAGCGCTGATTGGGCTGATCCTGGCCGCAGGCGCTGCGATCTATCCGCTGACGGCGCTCCAGACGCCACAGCCGGGAGGAGCGCTGGGTTACATCCAAGGCACCGTGCGCAGCACGGCTGGCCCTGAAGCCGGCGTCTGGGTCATCGCCGAAACGAAAGACCTGCCCACAGGCATGATCAAGAGTGTAGTCACCGACGACCAGGGCCGCTATGTGCTGCCCGAAATGCCGATGGTGAACTACAAGGTTTGGGTTCGCGGCTATGGCCTGGTCGACTCTACGCCAGTTACAGCCAAGCCCGCGGCCAACAATCCACCCGCATTGAACCTCACTGCTGTTCTCGCCAAAAATGACGTGGAAGCGGCAAAGGTCTATCCTGGAAACTACTGGATGCAGATGCTCGAACCTCCAAAGAAGAGCGAGTTTCCGCTCGGCGGCAGTACCCAGGCATCGCAGCAATCCCTTGAAGGCTGGATGCACTCCTTCAAGTCGAGCTGCAACTTCTGCCATCAGCTCGGCAACCCGATCACCCGCACTCTGGATCACGTCTACAAAGCTAAACCCGAACTCAAGACATCTGTCGAAGCCTGGGACTATCGGCTGCAGACCGGAGTGCGCGGCAGCAGCATGAGCGGCGCCGCCAGCAGCTTGAACCGGCCTTTCGCACTGAAGATGTTCGCCGACTGGACGGATCGGATCGCCAAGGGCGAAACGCCCAAGGTCAAGCCGAAGCGGCCTGAAGGCATTGAGCGCAACGTGGTCATCACCCAGTGGGATTGGGGTACGGACCATTCGTTCATGCACGATCAGGTATCGACCAGCAAACAGCATCCGACGCTGAACGGCGGCGGTCGCGTTTATGCCGTCTCCGCCGGTCATGGCACACTCGTGGTGCTGGATCCGAAGACAAGCGAAACGAACGAAATCGAGATCCCCACGCGCGAAGAGCGATCAACAATCCGTTCTCGATTCCCTCCCCCGAATCCGCCATCCCTGTGGTGGGGAGATGCGCATCTGTGGAATGGTCCGGAATATGACCCCTCCGATCCGCACAACCCCATGATCGACGACAAGGGCCGTGTCTGGCTGACCTCGAAGATCCGGAGCGGTGCGCCGTCGTGGTGCTCTGACGCCAGCGCGAACAAGTCCGCGGCGTACTTCCCGCTGAATGGCGGAGGTCGCCAGGCGTCGTTCTACGATCCGAAGACGCAGAAGTTCCAGTTGATCGAAACCTGCTACAGCACGCACCATCTGCAATTCGACAACGATGCGAATTCAACCGTCTACTTCAACGAGCTAAGCGGACCGATCTTCGGATGGGTCGATTCCAAGGTGTTTGACGACACCCTCGCAGCGACAAAGGATGAGCTTAAGGCCGAGAAGGCTGCCGTGGGCTGGTGCCCGCAGGTTCTCGACACCAACGGTGATGGAAAGATCACCAAGCCGTGGCAGACTGCACCTCGCCAGGGCTTCGACAATCTCCTGTACGTTACGGACACCGCAGGTGGCGGTGCCGCAGCGGCTCCCGCGCGCGGTGCGGCTCCCGCAGCGGCAGCGCCCGCACCTCCTCCGGCGCCGCCGGCGGCAGCAGCTGGAGCAGCTCCAGCAGCCGGTGGCCGCGGTGCAGGACGTGGAGCTGGTGGCGCAGGCGCTCCGGCTGCCGGTGGCGGTCGCGGCGGTCGCGGCGGCGGACAGCCGGCAGCACCGGTTGCGTTCAATCCGCAGCAGGACACGCTGGTCAGCTACAGTCTGTACGCCCTGATTCCCAGTCCCGTGGACGATTCCGTATGGGGCGTTTCCGAAACCTTCCCGGGTTACCTGATTCAGTTGAAGCGCGGTAACAATCCGCCGGAAAGCTGCATGACCCGCATCTTCAAGGTACCTGCACCCGGTCTTGACCCGCGCGGCGTCGATATCGATTCCAATGGCGTCGTCTGGACGGCACTGGCCGCCAGCAGCCATCTGGCTTCCTTCGACCCCCGTAAATGCAAGGACGTTGATGGCGTTCCGGCAAAGCTCGACGGCAGCCAGTGCGCCAACGGCTGGTCGCTCTTCCAAACGACCGGACCACGATTCCAGGGCACAGACATCCCGACGGAGTTCCATTACTTCAACTGGACCGACCAGCAGGGCGCTTCGGGCTTCCCGCCCAACACGCCGATGGCGACAGGGTCCAACTCCGACTCGATCAACGTCCTGGTTTCTCAGGATGGAGTAGGAAAATGGGTCGATCTGCGCGTTCCTTATCCGCTGGGTTTCTACTCCCGCGGTTTGGATGCTCGCATTGACAATCCGCGCGCTCCTGCCGGCTTCGCCGGTTGGAAGGATCGCGCGATCTGGACCAACTACGGCACGCACTTCGTGTGGCACATCGAAGGCGGCAAGGGTGTAAAGGGCAAGGAAGTCAAGATGCAAATCCGGCCCAATCCGCTCGCTAGATAGTTAGGACAAAAGCTAAGCCACGGAATACACGGATCAAATCCGTGTATTCCGTGGCTTTTTTCTTTAGGCGATAAGGGGTTCGGAATTTCGGGAATTCGGGGCCGTGCTACTCGAACCCCGATCTCTTATAGTTCAGAGATCGGGGTTCGAGTAGCACGGCCCCCCCGAATTCCCGAAATTCCCCGGGTCTCTTTTCTTTTACGCGATCAGGGGCTCGATGGCCGCTTTCGCGCGCGACGCGACCTGGAACGGATCGAGATTCTGAACGACAGGTGTCGTGGCTTGGAATAGCTCCATCGATGCCGGCCCGGCATAGCCTTTTCGCTTCAGGATTTCGATGGTGCGCTTCAAAGGTGCACTGCCTTCTCCTGGAAATAACCGGCTCGCCTGGCTGTTAAGCTGTTCGCGAGGCAGATCCGGAATATCCTCGAAGTGAAGATGCGCCAGTTC
>Ga0134121_10001055_pt1 | contig 27297 bp, 29 predicted proteins | sample KB301_FD_96463 | JGI IMG/M metagenome (GOLD analysis project Ga0134121, IMG submission 96463) | Terrestrial soil microbial communities without Nitrogen fertilizer from Kellogg Biological Station, Michigan, USA - KB3-0-1 | ecosystem: Environmental > Terrestrial > Soil > Unclassified ... | reverse complement strand
GGCGCCACCTCCGCCCGGGCATAAATGCCGGGGCTATGAAACAGCGCCCCCTGAAGGGGACTTTAAGCCGGATTCATCCGGCGTCGTGCCTAGCCCTGGCATTTATGCCCGGGCGGGGATGAGTCTGCTTGAGCCTGGACGGGCATTAGTCGGAAATGGGATTCCACTCTATTGACACATGAAATCGTTCATCTTGTTTGTTTCTGATGGCCCAGTAGCGCTTTCCGGTTCGCCGATCGAGAAGTTCAAGTGTATTGACCTTACCTTCGTAGCAATCGTAACAGACGGTTTCCCGATGCGGGAAAAAAACTCCCTTCATTTTAAACCAGTTACCGTCACAGCGTGGGCATGTCGTTCGCGGACCGTTAGTAATGACAGTGAGGTCTCTTTCGCCACAGTGGGGACACGCGGCCGCCGAAGTTGATACGATCCCTCCGCATGTCGGACAGTTCCCGAGTTCTCCCATACTCGACTTTCCTCCGAAGTAGTCTCCGAGTACGGCCCGATACGCACAGGCGCGTGGCAGAAACTAGAAGACTATTAGCAGCATCGCCTGATGCAATGCCGACGGACCCTGCCAATGACGTAGCAGGTACGGCCAACCTCAAGATCAACTGTAGCGGTCTCGTCCTCAAACGCCTTCTCGACAGTCTCTAACTCCTGCTCAGGCTATCGTGGTGAAAAATGTATGTCATTCATTCTATGGAACATAGCTACGCTACACCGATTCCCTACTCCTCGTCAATCTCGGTGTACTGTCGGGTTGGGAGTCTGGGCGCGCTCCTCTCTTCGATGCCCTGCCGTGAGACAACCTGACCGTCACGCCGGGCCAAAGGCCCGTGATTCCTGAGCCCAGGCCAACGGCCTGGGTTACGCCATTACCACCGAAGGCGCCCCAACGGGGCGCGATAATCGCCCCCGCAAAACGGGCCGTCGCCACCTGCTCAACCTCATCGTCAAATTCCAGGACAAGATATCGCGGCCCTTCAGGCCGCATTCTGCGCATCGCTTCCAACCCAGGCCGTTGGCCTGGGCTTAGGGATCACGGCCCCTTGGGCCGGCGCGCCGCCAACGTCCCCGCGATTCACCTATTTCCACCGAAAAGGACGAGTGCCTGGGCTCGACCGAAACGCCGTCCAGTCCTCCGCCGGAGTCGCCGCCACTTCTCCGCCTCGTCACACCCCAGACGGCCGGCTCGTCTTTCGCGAGACCGCGCATCTTCTTAAAGAAGGCTTCCCGGCACACCGCATGATGTGGCGGGCCAGAGGGAGCCCCCTGAGGTACACGATGAAAAAACGCAACGGGAAGAAGATCAACCTGAACCGTGAAACCCTGCGGGATCTGAATTCGCTCAACGTCCGCCAGGCCGCAGGGGGTGTGAGCATCGCGATCACGAACTGCGATCACTCGTTCTGTGCGACCTGCTCCGCCTGCAGTGCCTGTCCGAACACCTGCCTCTGCTAGAAAACTGCCCACCGGACCGCAGGAAGCGCTTGGTGGCGCCGCTCCCTCCGGTCCCGGCCCTTCCGACGCTCGCCTCGCCCCCGCCGTACACACCTAAGAAGACACTCTGTAACACCGCAGGGCTGTGACTCGCGAGGTCCTGAAATGATCTGCTCGCCTGTCGTTACACCTCCATCGACTTCAGCACCCGCCGCCGGCAGGCGCTGGCTCGTCGTCTCCTTCCACGACTTGGCTCCCCACTCGCAGCGGCCGTGCCAGGAGCTCCTCACCCAGCTTTCCAGGCTCGGCATTCCCCAGGCCTCGCTGCTCGTTGTACCGCGCTGGCACGAGATGGAATCGATCCGGAACCGCCCCTTCTTCCATCGCTGGCTCTTGTCGCTCTCCGAAGCCGGCCACGAGATCTGCCTCCACGGCCTCAACCACCAGGAGTCGCAGGATGAGTTCCATCGCATCGACGGCGAGCGGGCCGAGGCCAAGGTGAGGGAAGGGGCCGATCTCCTCTGCGGCCTCGGCTGCCCGCCCCGCGGCTTCGTGCCTCCGGGAGGGCGGCTCAGCGCCGCCGCCCGCGAGGTGCTGCGCCGCCGCGGCTTCCTCTACACCGCCACCCTCCGGCACCTCGACCTGTTACAGGAGAACCGGCGCATCGCCGCGCCCGCCGTGGTCTTCGACTCCCGCAATCTGTGGCGCCGCAGGGTCTCACCGCTGGTGGGGCGGCTCCGTTTCGCCGCCAGCCGGCAGGCGTCCATCCTTCGCATCGCCGTTCATCCGGGCGACCTCTACGAGCCCGCCGTGCGGCGCACTCTGGTCGCCCTCCTGCGCGAATCGCTGGCCGACCGCATTCCGGTGACCTACGGCGAGCTCGCCGGCCGGCTGGCCAAGGGCACCGGCTCCTGATGCTCTACCTTGGAGCCTGCGCGCCAGAAAAGCAGAACAAGGACATCAAGGACTACAAGGACAGAAGGGACAGGAAAATACCGGATTGGGTACCGTCGTCTGTCTTTGAGGTCCTTGCCGTCCTTGTTGTCCTTGTCGTCCTTGCTTCTTGGTTTCTGCCGCGCAGGCTCCTAGGTCGCCCCCAGCGCCGCCTTCACCCGCTCCGGCGTCATCGGCAACCGGTAAATCCGCTTGCCGGTGGCGTCGAAGACGGCGTTCGCCACCGCGGCTCCCAGGGGGACGATCGCGGGCTCGCCGGCTCCTTGGGGCTCGACCGCGTCGTTTTTCACCAGCACGGTCTCGATCTTCGGCAGCGCCGAGAAGCGCGGCAGGTGATAGCTGTCGAAGCCGTGGTCGAGGACCTTGCCGCCGTGGAAGCGGAGCTCCTCGCTCAGCACGTAGCCGAGCCCCATGGTGATGCACCCCTCCATCTGCATCCTGGCGCCATTGGGGTTGATCACGATTCCCATGTCCTGCGCCGCCACCACCCGCGCGACTTTGATCACTCCCGTGGCCGCGTCGACCGTCACCTCGGCGATCAGTGCCACGTAGGTCCCGGCGTCGATACCGCAGGCGATTCCTCGGCCCTTTCCGGAGCCGGCGCCCACGGGCGCCTTGGCGCTCTTCCAGCCGAAAGCGTCTGCCGCCGCCTGGAGCACCCGCCGCATGCGCGCATCGGAGGTGTTGCGCAGGCGGAATTCGAGGGGATCGACGCCGGCCGCCGCGGCCATGAGATCGATCTGCGACTCGCCGGCGAAGACGTTCATGCGGGCGCCCGGCGCGCGCCACGGTCCGGTGGCGAACGGATGGATGCCGTTGCCGCCACGCTGACCGTAGTTGACGTCGCCGAAGGCCCGCAGGCGGGCGTTGGGAACGTCGTAGAAGAGGGCCGCGCCGCGATCGCCGGCGGCGTAGACGGCGTAGTCCCAGAGGGTGATCTTGCCTTTGGCGTCGATCGCCGACGCGACCTTCACCACCGCCGCCGGATCGAAGGTGTCGTAGAAGAACTCTTCCGCGCGGTTCCAGGCCACCTGCACCGGCTGGCCCGTCGCGACCGCCAGCCGCGCCGCCTCGATCGCCTGCCGGCCGCCGCTTTTGCCGCCGAAGCCGCCACCGAGATAAGGCGTAATTACGCGCACTTTCTGGGGTTCGACCTTCAACGCCTGGGCGATCTGGTCGCGCAGCGGGAACGGAGTCTGCGTCGACGCCCAGACGGTGACCCGGCCGTCCTTCGGCTCGGCGGTGGCCGTGTGCGGCTCCATCGGAGCGTGCGCGACGTACCCCTTGCGATAGGACGACTCGAAAACATGGGAGGCCGCGGTCCGCGCGGCCGCGACGTCGCCGCGCCGGTCCTTCTCGTCGGCGTGGGTCGCCGCTTTCTCGACGTGGTCGAAGATGCTCTCGGGGTCGAGGTCCAGGGTCTCCGTCTTCCATTCGGCCTTCACCTCTGCGAGCGCCGCCGCCGCGGCCTCGGGATCGGCGTGCAGACAGGCCACGAGACCGTCGGGACCGTCGAGATCACCGAGCTTGACGACCTTCACGCCCGGGCGCTGCTCGGCGGCGGCGGTGTCCGCCTTCATGAGGGTCGCGCCGTGCGAGGGCGGGCGCAGGACGTGGGCATAGAGCATCCCCGGGACCCGCACGTCGCCGGCGTACTTGGCGGCGCCGGTCACCTTCTCCCGGCCGTCGAACCGGCGCGGCGATTTCCCCATCACCTGGAACTCGGCCACCGAGCGGAGAACCGCCTTCTCGCCGACCAGCCGGGCGATCTTCCTGCCCTTCGCGAGCTCGGCGTACGTCACCTTGCGGCTCGGGATGCCCTTCACCGACACGACGCCGTTGTCGATTCGGAGGTCGGCCTTCGCGGCTCCCAGCCTGGCCGCCGCCAGGTTGAGCAGGACGGCGCGCGCTTCCGCGGCGGCGGCACGCAGGACCGGCCCGAACATGCGGCTGGTGAGCGAGCCGAAGGTCCCCATGTCCCACGGGCAGAGATCGGTGTCGCCGAGCACCATGTCGATCGACTCCAGCGCCACGCCGAGCTCCTCGGCCGCCATCTGCGCCTGCGAGGTGAGGACCCCCTGCCCCATTTCGATCTTGCCGGAGAAGACGGTGACCCGGCCGTTCTCGCCGATCAGCAGGTAGGCGTTCAGATCCTCGGGATACATCCGCCGCCGCTCCTGCGCGAAGAGGAACTCGGCCGGCCCCAGCGTCACCAGCACGGCGATGCCGCCGCCCACCATCTTCAGGAACTGGCGGCGGTCGAGGCCGCGCGAGGCTTCCCGCTCCAAGCTCGATGTGGAGCTCAGAACCGGGCTCACGCCTTGCCTCCCTTCGCCCGCGCGACGGCTTCGACGGCATCGAGAATCCGGGTGTGCGCGCCGCACCGGCAGAGGTTGTGCTCCAGCCGTACGGCGATCGCCTCGCGGCTGGGCGCCGGATCCTCGTGGAGGAGGGCGGAGGCCGTGAGGATCATTCCCGGCGTACAGTAGCCGCACTGGAAGCCGTCGTGTTCGAGGAAGGCCTGCTGCAAAGGATGAAGTGTGCCGTCGTGCGCCAGGCCCTCGATCGTCGTGACCTCGCGATTGCGCACCTCGCTGAGCGGCGTGATGCAGGAGCGGACGGTCTCGCCGTCGACGAGCACCGTGCAGGCGCCGCAGATCCCGGCGCCGCAGCCGAACTTGGCGCCGGTGAGGCCTAAGTCGGTGCGGAGCACCCAGAGGAGCTTGCGGCTGTCGTCCGTGTCTAGGGAGGTGGGACGGCCATTCAGGCGGAAAGGAACCGGCGCTTTCATCCTGTGAAGTCTACGCCTGTCACCTCGCCGCTACCAACCCGCCACCGGAGGTCCAAGCCCTTACGCCATGATGAGTCCGGTCCACAAGACCTGGGCCGTCTATGCCAGCGCCGGCCCACCGCTCCGCCTTCCCCCTCACCGCCATCCTGCTTGCTGAGCTGCCGGCGCTCACCGGCGGAGGCCGGCGGCTGGCGCTGAAGGCGGTCCTGCTCGGCGCCGGCCGGCTGCTGGCCGTGGAAGACGCCGAGGCGCTCAGGGCTCACCCCGGGCCGGTCATTTTCGCCCTCAACCACGGCAACGCCCTCGAAGCCCTCCTCGTACCGGCCGCCCTGATGTTCCTGCGCGGCGGCCGCCCCGTCCACTTCCTCGCCGACTGGATGTACCTGCACGCGCCGCTTCTCGGCGGACTGTTGCGGCTGGGAGAGCCCATCCCCGTCTTCGCCAAACCGGCCCTCTGGCGCCTGGGCGAAACCTATCGCCGGCAACGCCGCCGGGAATCCGTCCTCGCGGCCTGCCTGGCACGCCTGGCAGCCGGCAACTGCCTCGGCATCTTTCCCGAGGGAACGCGCAATCCCGATCCCGGCAAGCTGTTGCGGGGGAGAGGCGGCCTCGGCGAGATCGTCCTGCAATCCACGGCGCCGGTCGTGCCGGTAGGCCTCCATTATCCCGCGGCCTCCCGCCTCGGGCGGATTCCAAGCGTCGGCCGGCTGGTGCTGCGCGCCGGCGACGCCCTGACCTTCCACACCGAGAGGCAGGCGGCGCGCCACCTGCCCCCGAAGCTTCCGCGCCTGCGTCGAGAGCTGGCGCGCGCCGTCGTCGACCAGGTCATGCAGTCGCTGGAGACCCTGTCGGGGAAGAGCTACCACCCTCAACCCCAGAAACGGAGAGCGGCATGAAAGACATCACTGTCCAGAAGATCCTGTCGGCGACGGACCGCGACCGCGGACTAGCGGTCGTCGAAGCCGTCTACCGCGACGAGAAGCAATGGATCGACAGCGCCGGAATGGAGATTCCCACCGACGCCGCGATGCGCAACGACCAGTCGTGGTTCCTCGTCTCCGTAGGCGACGAGCCGGCCGGCGTGATCCGCCTGGTCTACGACCCGTGCCTGGAAATGCCCGCCGAGTACGGCGTCGTCCTGGAGCCCGGAGTGGACTTCGAAGGGCTCAAGCGTCACGGCCGATTCGTGGACATCGGCCGCTTCATGATCGTGCCGGTGCATCGCCGGAATACCCGCGTGGTGATGAAGCTGCTGCGAGCGGCCATCCCCGAGGTGGTGGACCGCGGCTACACCCACTTCGTCACCGACGTTTTCGAGAACGATCCCCACTCACCCCTTCGCTTCCACACCCGCGTCCTGGGCTTCGAGCGAATCGGCACCCATCGTCACGGCGAGCTGGCCTGCAACAGCACCCGCATCATCCTGATCCTGGACATCGCCCGCGCCTACCACCGGCTGAAGCTGAGGGGCAACCGGGTGTGGCGAGAGCTCGGTGCCGGCCTCCGCGACTTCATCGAGGTGCCAGGCAGCCGGCGCCTGGCACCCGCCCGGGCCGGCGGTTGACCCGGGTGAACGAAGCCGTGGCCTTCGACGCCACAACCTCGGGCTGGCGAAACAGCGGCAACTCTTGATAGAACGTCTGAAAACGGGCAGCCTCGTCACACCGTTGACGACGGTTTGTCACAGGCCCGAGGGGCATCAGGAGTTAAGATTCCCACGCGGAAAGGAAACTCTCTTCATGGAACGACGACTGGACCAGGATCTCGATCGCGTGCGCCAGATGCTGCTCAAGATGGGCGGCATGGTGGAAGGGATGGTCGCCAAGGCGACCCAGTCCCTGCTCGATCGCAACAATCAACTGAGCACCGACGTGATCGAGGGCGACAACGAGGTCGACCGCCTGGAGATCGAGATCGACGAGCTGTGCCACCTCATCCTCGGCACCAAGCAGCCGACGGCGGTGGACCTGCGCTTCCTGGTCGCGGTGATGAAGATCAACAGCGACCTCGAACGCATCGGCGACTCGGCGGTGAACATCGCCCAGTCCGTCCTGCAGCTCAACGAACAGCCGCCGCTCAAGCCCTACATCGACCTGCCGCGCCTCTCCCTGCTCGTGCAGGACATGGTGCGCCGCAGCCTCGACGCCTTCGTGCGCCGCGACGCCCGCCTCGCCACCGAGGTCTGCGAGTCCGACGACGCGGTGGACGGCCTCTACAAGCAGCTCTTCCGCGAGCTCCTCACCTACATGATCGAGGACCCGAAGACGGTGAGCCGCGCCCTCCACCTGCTGCTCGTCTCGCGCAACATGGAGCGCATCGCCGACCATGCCACCAACATCGCCGAGGACGTCATCTACTACGTCGAGGGCCGCGACATCCGCCACTCCCACGCCGGCGACGAGACCGTCCGCAAGGCGGGATAGAAACACCACCATGAGCGAGGACCAGCGCTTCAAGGTGCTCTTTCTCTGCACGGGCAACTCCGCCCGTAGCATCCTCGCCGAGTACCTGCTGCGCAAAACCGACCCGCGGCGCTTCGAGTCCTTCAGCGCCGGCTCCCATCCCAAGGGCGAGGTTCATCCTCTCGCCCTGCGCCTCCTTCAGGAGGTCTACAGGATCGACGCGAGCGACGCCCGCAGCAAGTCCTGGGAGGAGTACAAGGACATCTCCTTCGACTTCGTCATCACCGTCTGCGACAACGCCCGCGAAAGCTGCCCCTACTGGCCCGGCCAGCCCATCGTCGCCCACTGGGGCCTCCCCGACCCGGCCGACTTCGAAGGTCCCGAGGCCGAGCATTACGAGCTCTTCAAAGACGCCGGCCGCGTCCTCGCCCGCCGCATCGATCTCTTCTGTAACCTCCCCCTGGACAAGCTGGACCGTCTGAAGACCGAGCAACTCACCCGCGAGATCGGCGAGAGCGCCCCCGTCGAGGCGTAGACGAAGCCCGCGAGAGGGTCTCTCTCTTAGAGGGTGTCTCAAAAGTGGTTGACGACGACGCCTATGCCGCCAGGGATTGAAATCACCTGGCTACCATCTATAAGTCCCTACGGGACACGGGAAAAACGAAATAGCAGTCCCGGAGGGGACTTGGCGTCGGTAGCCAGGGATTTCAATCCCTGGCGGCAGCGACGTCGCAGTCTCCCCTTTTGAGACACCCTCTTATTGTAGAGACGCCCCACGGGGAACCCCGTGGGGCGTCTCGGAGCGGCGCCACGGCCGCAGTCTCTGGAAGCTCCTCGGCAACGAGGTGGCCGGCAGAACCGCCCATCGAAGCCCCGCCGGCCTCCTGACCCGTCTGACGGACGACCGGCCCCGCGAATCCGAAGTCCTGCCCCGCCTCGCGCGCGACCGGCGCCGAGTTGTGAATGTCCCGACCCGAGTTGGCGACGACCGGACCCGCGGGGCGAGTCAGCCGACCCAAAGGTCAAGTCACGCGACCCGTGGGTCAGGTCACGCGACCCATGGGTCCGTTGACGGAATTCGCGGGTCCGGCGACTCACGAGTCGAGCGCGGCCGGTTTCACCCAGTGCCGGCGGAAGTACTCCCGCATGCGGGTGAACACCGAGTCCATCCGGCGTTGTGCCAAAGAGTCCCGGAACACCAGCCATGCCGCGAGCGCATCGCTGTGAAGACCCCAGCTTTTCAGGACCGGATAGCACTGCTCCACGAGACCGGCCGCCCTCTGCGGCTCGCCCTTGAAGACCAGCAGCTCCGCGAGGTCGATCGAGAGGAGGACGAGCTCATGATGTAGATCCCTGGCCTGAAACTCCTCCCAGAGCTGCTTGTAGATGTCCTCCGCCTCCTCCAGCTCTCCCAGATTACGGGCGATCCGCCCCTCCAGCCAGTGAAGGCGGAGCTGAGTCCACTCGTCCGGAAACTGCTTGTAGAGAGGGCGGGCTCGGTCGAGCACGGCGAGAGCCTCCTTAGGTCGGCCACTGTCGTTGAGGAATAGAGCAAGGTCGTGCTGGGCGCACAGGTCGAGCCGAGGCTCTTTGGTCGCGTCGATCAGGGCAAGCCCTCGCCGGATGTGCACCAACGCCCGTTCGGGCTTGATGTATCCGATGGAATTTCCCATCTTGAGGAGCGTACGACCCTGCTGATGCTTGTCTCCCACGCGCTGAAACAGCTCCAGAGCTTCCTCGAGCGCGGCCTCCGCGGTCTCGAACTCGCCCATGTCCCGCATGTACGCGGATTCAAGGCTGAGGATATATGCCACCTCCACCGGCTCGCCCGTACCCTCCTCGGAGATCCGGCACGCCTCGTTGAAAGCTCGGCGCGAGCCCTCGAAATCGGAGGCGAGACGCTTGACATTGCCGAGGTCGGCCCACGCGGCAGCCCGCAGGTCCGCCACCCGCTTCGCTCCCACGACCTCCGGATCGAGATGCTCGGCGACCACGATCGCGAGACGCACGATGTCGACCGCCTCCGCCGGCTCCGTACGCATGTACAAGCGGCTCGCCTCCAGCAGGCGGACGTAGAGACCCCAGTTCTGATACCTCGTGTCACTCTCCACCACCGCGAAGCGCATCTGGGGCTGAAGCGGCGCCAAGGCCGCCCACTGACCCCAGCCGCGGAGTTTTTCCACCGCCAGCCTCTGCTCCTGGGCAGTGGCAAACTCCAGAGCCCGCTGGAAGGCCTCGTCATAATCGCCAAGCTCGCGTCCCCCTGACGCCCCGGAATAGGGGCCCACTCTCAGGGCGCTCTCCAGACACCGCGGGCACCCGCTCAACAGGTGCCGCACCACTTGGCGCACTTCCTCCCGTGCCGCCTCGCCACGGAGAAACCGGTCCAGCAGTTCCCTCTCCACATGTCCGCCGGTCATAAACCCTCCCTCTTGTCTTCTGCTTGCGCGTACTCTAGCATGCATCAGGAGCTGAAAGAGGAAACAAAAAACGCCGGCCGATGCCGGCGGATATTTCGTGCTATTGGAATCGTCTAGCTGTGACCGTCCGGATCCATACCGGGGCCGGAGTCAGTTCCCGGAACGGTAGACGTGAGGCCGTCCGGGTCCATGCCGGCACGCGAGTCAGCCTTGGTCGTGATGCCGGGAAGAAGGGTCTTCTGGATCTCGGAGACGGCGTGCCAGACCCAGGCGACGAAGCCGCGGTCCTGTTGCCGTGCCGGCGCCTTCTCCGCCGCACCGGCGGGAGACGCAAAGGGGACGAGGAGAAACAAGGAGAGGACAACGCTACGCAACCAGGCACTTCGGGCCATGAACGCCTCCAAAAGGCCACTCCAGCTCCGCCCCCCTATTGAGGCGGCGCGGAAAAGCCTCCATCCTTCTAACAGTGCCACGGCCCCCCAAGGGTGTTCTTGAGGAGTTTCTGCATCTTTGTCACGCGAAGACGGTTTGAAGCACCGTGAAGGGAAAGGAATCAATAACTTCCCTAAAGAGGATACCGCCAGCGAGAGAGCGCCGGATGCTTCGCACGAGCAGTTACACGATCTACGTCGATCTTCCCGGCAACCAGGACGAGATGCTCCTGGTCCACACCTATACAGGAGCGTTTGACCGCGTGTCGCGCCGGGTCGCCACCTACGTGAGATCGCTGGAGGCGGGACGGCCCCCCAAGCCGCTGTATGGCGATTGGACCCCAGAAGCTGCCGTCGATGGCAGGGTCAGTCCGCCCACGGACGAGACGATCGGAGTGCTTTCCCGGCGCGGATACCTGACCTCGATGACCGGCGAGGAGGAGGAAGAGTTCTTCTCCCGGTATGTGGACAAGCTCCATGGCTTGTACCTGAAGCGCTGGCCCTCCTACCTCTTCATGCCGACCTACGACTGCAATTTGCGCTGTCCCTATTGCTTCCAGGACCACATGCGCACGGACGGCCGCTTTGGCCATCTCTTGAAGCAGATGCCGCTCGCCATGGTCGACCGGATCTTTGGCGCGATGCCCAGGATCGAGGCCCTTCACGGCATTCCGGCGGAGGCGAGCCCGCGAATGGACATCGGCTTCTTCGGCGGCGAGCCTCTTCTGGCCGCCAACCGGCCGATCGTCGAGCACGTCATCCGCCGAAGCCGCGACCGCGGAGAGGCCAAATTCTGGGCGATCTCGAACGGTACCGAGCTCGACGCTTATGAGGATCTGCTGAGCCCCGATCAGTTGGGCAGCGTCCAGATCACTCTGGATGGCCCGCCGCGCGAGCACGACCGGCGGCGCGTCTATGCGGACGGAAGCGGTTCCTGGGACCGTATTGCCGCCAACGTCTCGATGGCCTTGGACCGTGGCGTCATGGTGGCGATCCGCACCAACGTCGACCGCAACAACGTCGGCGACCTTGCCGAGCTCGCCGAGGAGCTCATTCGGCACGGCTGGGTTCGCTATCCCAACTTCGGCTCGCAGGTCGCGCCGATCCGCGCCTCCAATGAGAAGACGGATGCTGGAGAGACCCTCGACACCTGGGAGCTGGACCGCCTGCTGACCAAGATGCGGAACGACAATTCGAATCTGGAGATCCTGGGCCGAGTCGACGATTCTCTTCGCAACCAGGCCCGCCGCATCTTCTCCCACCGCGGCCTCCCCGCTTTCAAGCCCAGCTTCTGCTCGGCTCACACGGGGATGTACATCTTCGACGCCTTCGGCGACGTCTATGCCTGCTGGGAGAAAACAGGGGACGAAAAGATCCGGATCGGCCACGTCGACGAAAATTCCGAGGTCCAATTCAGCTTCGATCTTCGATCCCTCTGGCAGGGCCGCACCGTGGCCTCGAACCCGGTGTGCCTCAAGTGCCGTTACAACCTGTTTTGTGGCGGTGGCTGCGCCGTCCTCGCGGCCGGCCATTCGGGCGGCGATTTTTACCGAAACTACTGCGACGGTTATGCCCACCGCTTTCGCGCCGCCGTAGCCGAGGCCTATCAGGACCACTCCAGCGGCAAGGCGTTCCAGGACAAGCCGGACGCTTTTTGTGATCTCTAAATTTTTGGCTGCCTGGCCACCCAAGGAGGAGAGATGAAAAAGAGGAAGAAGGACAAGGCGCCGATCTCAGAAATCGTCAGCCTCAACGAGGCGCTTTTCAGCTTGGAAGCCGGGAACCTGCAGATCGAAGGGTTCGACCGCCGGCTGGAGCTTGCCGTCGCAGCCGCGGGTGACTTTGCCTGCGACACCTTTACCTGTAGCAGCTACAATGGCTGCGGCGCCTTCTCCTGCGGAACGTTCAAAATCAAGCCCTGATTCGCCCGAAACCGCCAGGGACTCAAGCTGAATGCTGGACCTCGCTCGACTTCGCAGCTTGCCGAGCCCTCCTCGCCGCCAACCCTGGCTCGCCTACCTGATCGTCGCCAGCCTGGCTTTGGGAATCGGCGTCATCTCCACCGTGGGCAGCATCGTCCAGACGGTGCTTCTGCGTCCCTTGCCGTTCCGCTCGCCGGAGCAACTCGTCGTGATCGGCGAGGTTCTGAAGGCGAACCCGGGGATGTGGGAGGTCTCTTCCTATCCGAATTTTCTCGACTGGGCGTCACGAAACCACGTCTTTTCGAGCTTGGCGATATCCCGCCCCTGGACCCCGGTCCTGATGCGGCCGAACGAGCCGGTCCGGCTCCCGGGCGCCGAGGTTTCCGCGGACTTCTGCTCCCTGCTGGGGCTCCAGCCGGCGCTGGGGCGGCTGCTTGGATCGGGCGATTTCCGGCCCGCCGCCGAGCCGGCGGTCGTCCTCAGCCACCGTTTGTGGCAGCAACAGTTCGGCGGCGATCCTCAGGTCGTGGGAAAGACGATTCCACTCGATGGGACCTTGAGCATCGTCGTCGGGATCCTGCCGGCCGGCAACGCTCTGGCGGAGCCCGTGGTCATCGGCGACGTCGAAATCCTGAAACCTCTGGTGATGGACGCCAAGGACCCTTACGGGGGCCGTGGCGTCCGCGCGATGAGGGTGCTCGGCCGCCTGCGGACGGGCGTCAGCCGGCAGCAGGCTCAAAGCGAAATGCTGTCGCTCGCTCGCGGCTTGTCGGCCGAGCATCCCGAGACGAACAAGGACGCCACGGTACGGGTCGAGCTCCTGCCCCACGTCGTGGTCGCGGCCAGCCGGCCCATCCTGCTTGCGCTGCTCGGGGCGGCCGCCCTGCTACTGTTCATCTCCTACGCCAACGCGGCGAACCTGCGTCTCGTCCAGCTTATCGTCCAACGGCAAAGCCTCGCGATCCGATCAGCCCTGGGAGCCGATCGCCTGCGGCTGTTCCGCCATCTGCTCATGGAGAGCCTGCCACGGATGGTTCTGGCTTCCGTGCTCGGTTGGCTGCTCACCTGGTGGTCCTGGGACACACTCATCGCTCGCCTGCCTCCCGCGGTCGTCCGTCTCACGGGATTGAGGCTCGACGGCACCGCGCTGGCGGCCACGATCGTGGTTTCGCTGTTCGCACTGCTTCTGGTCGACCTGCTGCCGTTCCTGGAGTTGCGGCGGCTCCCCTTGAGCGCCCTGCTCGCCGAGACCTCCGCGGGTGCCGGTGAATCCGGGTCCAACAGAAACGTGCGTAACCTCCTCGTCGCCGCGGAGCTCGCTCTCTCGCTGGCGCTGCTGATCGGCGCCGGGCTGCTGGCGCGCAGCCTCTTCCGCCTTTCCAGCGTGGATCTCGGATTGCGCCCCGAACACGTCCTCGCCATGCCTCTCGAATTGACCTCCGCCACCTACGCCGAACCGCAAAGAGCGCGAGACTTCTTCTCCACGCTGCTCCGCGAATTGGAGAATCGGCCCGACATTCGCTCGGCGGCGGTGGTGGTTAATCTCCCGCTCAAAGAGGGTGGGAACATGAGCACAGGTCTGGCCTTGCAGCCCGGGGCCAACCTCGATTGGCAAATCGATTTGAACGGCATCAGCAAGGATTATTTCTCCACCTTGGGAATCCCACTGCTCCAAGGACGGGACTTCTCCCTCCAGGAGACCGAGGACGACCGGCACGCGGTCGTCATTCTCAGCGCGTCCGCCGCGCGCAAGCTGTGGCCGTCCGGAAACCCCCTCGGCAGGCGCGTCATTCTCGATTGGATGAACCCGGTTCCCCGCGAGGTCGTGGGCATCGTCGGGGACGTCCGGGAAAGCAGCCCGGACGTGCCGCCGCACCCCGAAGCCTACTTGCCCTATCCGCAGCTTTTCTTCGGAACCGCGAACCTTGTCGTCGATACAGCGATCGACCCTCTGAGAGTGGCCGGCGAAGTCCGCGGGCCGGTGAAGGCCCTGGACAAAGACCTTCCCCTTGGGACCCTGGTCACCCTGGAGGAGCTCGCCGCGGCAAGAATCTCCAATCCCGTCACCGACACTCGCATCCTGACCGCCTTCGCCGTGGCGGGTTTGCTCCTCGCCATGATTGGAGTCTATGGCGTGACGTCCTTCGCCGTCTCCCAGCGACAACGCGAGATCGGCCTCCGGATCGCTCTGGGCGCCCAGCGTCGCGACGTGGTCCTGGAAATCCTGATTCAGCAGGCTCGGTGGATCTGGGCTGGCCTCCTTCTGGGGCTCGCCGGCGGTTATCTGCTGTCCCGGCTGCTGGTGAGCGTTCTCTTCGAGATCAAACCGCAAGACCCGTGGACCTTCACCACCATGGCGCTGTTCTTGCTGGCGGTAACCCTCGTGGCCACCTACCTGCCGGCGCGAAAAGCCTTACAAATCGATCCGGTCCCGGCTCTCAACGAAGGCTGAAGACCGCCGCGCCGTTGCGGACCGCGCGAGCGACGGCCCGGGGAGCTCCCGCGGGCATCTCGATATGTCTATTGGTTAAATTTCACGCTCTCTGTCCCGCTTGGCCCTCCTCCCTCACCCTTGGTTATTAGAGGACGCAATTCTCCTCCGCTCGTCGCGGAAAGCCGTGTCTTCGGCGGCGCTTGCGGCGCGTGCGGGGAATGAAGCCACTGAGTCTCCTTGGGAAGGGAGGATTTCCATGCGCATCAACCCGCTGGTTGCGCGCTGGCTCTCGAGGGTCGCCCTACCGCTCCTGGCCTCCGCGGCAATGGCGGCGCCGTTGCCGCCGGACCTCGCGGACCGGGCCGACCTCACGAAGACGCGCGCCGTCGTCGAGATCACCAGTCAGGACGGCGTCTGCTACTGGAGCGTTTCGGGCGACGACCTGATCCGGATGCCGGTGAAGGACGATCGATTCGCGGCGATCCTCCTCTCGGCCAAGTTCGAGAACGATCAGATCGCCGTCTCCCTCGCGGGTGAACGGGAGCCCCTGGATACCCTCCTCCTCGGCCGCTATTCGCTGTCTCTCGGCGAGCGCGACGGCCAGTCCGTGGCGGTCGACGAAATCCAAAGCAAAAAAACCGAAGCCTGGCAGCTCAGGATCTTGAAGCCAGAGATCGGAAAGGCGATGCCCGGCTGTTGCGGCTGCCCTCTCGTCAAGCTTCAGTGCTGTCCGCATTCGGGAAAATGCCTCGACTGCGGCACCTGCGGCTCCTGTTGCGGGTGATGAAACCCGCCGGAGCTGATTAGCGGGCTATCGCTCATGGCGGGTGCCTTCCCTGATCTCCTGGGTGCGGTCCGCGGCCTCCTTCGCAGCCGCACCGTGGTCATCCTCGCCTTGTCCAACCTGGCCCTCGGGATCGGGACCAGCGCGGCGATGCTCGGACTGCTCGACGTGCTGGTTTTTCGCTCCCCGGCGCACGTCGAAGACGCGAGCACTCTCCAGCGGATCTACATCACCGACACGTTCCCAGAGATGGGAGAGCTCACCCAGAGTGAAACCTCCTATCCCGTGGTCCGCGATCTCGAGAGGGTGCGATCCTTCTCCGCTCTCGGAGCCTTCTTTTCCACCCGCGCCTCCATGGGGCGCGGCGCGGACGCACGAAGAGTCCGCGCGGTGCTGGCGACGCCGGGATTCCTTCGCCTCCTGGGAGTACGGCCCGAGCTCGGCCGCCTCTTCTCGGACTCCGAGGGCCAGCCGGGCCACGCGGCCGACGTCGCCCTGCTGAGCGATGATCTCTGGAGCCGCGCCTTCGGCCGCTCGGCGGACGTGCTCGGCCGGCAGGTCCAATCCGGCCGCGACAGCTACACGATCGTGGGAGTTTTACCCCGCGGCTTTACCGGCGTCGATCTCGAAGCCGTGGATCTCTGGCTGCCGATGAATGCCGCCGATCGTTTCGCCGGCCCCGGATTTGCCATGGAGCGGGGCATTCTCTTTCTGGAGATCGTGGGACGCCTGCGGCCGAACACCACACCGGAGACCGCGGCCCGGGAAGCAACGGCCGTCCTTCGGAACGCCGCGGCGGAAGCCGGCGACCCCCGGCCGTCGGCGCGCGTGAGCTTCGGGCCCATTCAGAAGGCCAGGGGACCGGAGGCGCCGGCCACCGTGAAGGTCACGGCCTGGTTGTCCGGCCTCTCGTGGATCGTGCTGCTCGTCTCCTGCGCCAACGTGGCGAGCCTGCTGCTCCTGCGCGGCCTCGACCGGCGCCGCGAGCTGGCCATGCGCGTTGCGCTCGGCGCGCAACGCGGACGCCTCGCCCGCCTGCTGCTCTACGAAGGGCTCCTGCTGGCCGGGCTGGGCGCCGTGGCGGCGCTCGTCGTCTTCGTGTGGATGAGCACTTTGCTGCAGCGCCTCGTCCTACCCGAGGCGGCGATACGGATCGGAGCGTTGGACCTTCGCACCGCCGGTATCGTCGCGGTCCTGGCGGCGGTGGCCGGGCTCCTCTCGGGAGCGGTGCCGGCCCTCTGGGCGGTCCGGGACCTCAAGGCGTCGATCGGCGGCGGAATCCGGGAAGGACTGCCGGGGCGCTCGCGTTGGCCGTCCGTCCTGGCCGCGGGGCAGATCGCCCTCACCTTCGTGCTGCTCGTGGGCGCGGGAGAACTCGCCCGCAGCCTGTTCAACGCGCTTCACCTGGATCTTGGGATGGACGCCGGCAAGGTGCTGGTGGCGACGATCGACCGGACCACTTCGGAGTACACCGCGGCCCGGGTGGCCGAGATCTTCGGCCGGGCTCAGGAGCGCGTCCGGCGTCTGCCTGGGGTGCGCGGCGCCAGCCTCGCCACCACGGTTCCGTTCGAAAGCAGCATGGCGAGCTTGCTCTCCGTGCCGGGCCTGGAACGGTTGCCCAGGATTTCGACCGGGGGACCCTACATCAACGCCATTTCGGAGGATTTTTTCGCGACGACCGGCACACCGGTGCTGCGAGGCCGCCCCTTCACGGCCCAGGACCGGGCGGGCGCCGCGCCCGTGGCGATCGTCAACCAGACCATGGCCAGCCTGCTCTGGCCCGGACGCGACGCCCTGAGCCAATGTCTCCAGATCGGCGGCAAGGAAGCGCCCTGTTCGACGGTTGTCGGAGTCGTCAAGGATGCCCGCCGTTCCGATCTGCAAGAGGCGCCGACGATGCAGTATTACGTCCCCTTCGGTCAGGCCCGCAAGCTCACCGCCAGGGCGCTCTTCGTGCGGGCTCAAGGGGACCCGGCTCACCTGTTGGGCCCGGTGAGACGCGAGATTCAAGCCGCCGAGCCGGACCTTCCCTTCGTGGAAGTCCGCACCCTGGCCGATCGTCTGGCACCCCAGATTCACCCCTGGCGCATGGGAGCCGCCGTCCTCACCCTCTTCGGCCTCCTGGCCCTGCTGCTCGCCATCGCCGGCCTCTACGGTGTGATCGCCCACTCCCTGGCGAAACGCACCTATGAGTTGGGAGTCCGAGTCGCCCTCGGAGCCCAGTGGCGGGACCTCCGCTGGCTGGCCCTGCGCCAAGGTCTCGGAATCGGCCTCGCCGGAGCCGCCGTCGGCCTCCTCCTGACCCTGAGCACCACTCAACTAGCCCAGCCGCTCCTCTTCCACGTCTCCGCCGCGGACCCGCTCTTGCTGGCCGCCGCCGCCGCGATCGTCCTCCTCATCGCGCTCCTCGCAAGCTACGCCCCCAGCCGGCGGGTACGGCGGCTCGATCCGACGGCGGCGTTGCGGGCGGAGTGAGGGGATCGGAGAGTGCTCGAAGGGGCGACAGCAAACTGTGGTAGCCGCTCAGTTGATAGGCTCGTCGGTTTCATCGCCTATCTTATCTCCGATTCTTTTCAGCGTTTCGAGCGCGGTAGAGAGGTTTTCAATAGTCTCTTCGAGGCTCGAGCGCATGCCCTCCAGGCCGGGACCCGTGGTGGCGGCGAGCTCATAGAGCCGCTCCGAAATATTCATCAGCTCACAGCCGACTTGCGGACTTGCTCGCCATCCGAAGGAGGAAGGTCCACTGCCACTTTGAGCGTACGCTCGGCAAGCTTGCGGACCCCCTGTCCTGCCTGCCGAAGCTTCTCCAGAGCGTCGAGGGACTGATCGGCCATTTTCAGTTAATCCTTTCCAGAGTCGTAGTAGCCCCGGCATGATACCAGAAGCCTTGCAGGGGTAACCTCCGCATCTGAGCAAGGCGGCAGAGCCAAGCTTGCGTGGGTATCCGCGAAGCGCTAGCATTGATAGCATGAAGGAGAGACTATGAACCAGTTGATCGTGCGCAACCTTGAGGAGGAAGTCGTCCGCGAGCTGAAGATCCGCGCAGCCCGCCATGGCCGCTCGGCGGAGGCGGAGCATCGGGAGATCCTGCGCGAGGCGCTGCTGCCTGCGAAGAGAACGAAATCTCTCAAGGAACACCTTCTTGCCATTCCCGAGGTCGGCGAGGACGCAGACTTCGAGCGGCTACCGGATCGCGGCCGGGACGTGAAGCTTTGAGCTACCTCGTTGACACCAATATCGTGTCCGAGCTGCGCAAGAAGCGGCGTTGCGATCCGGGCGTGGCAGCGTGGTTTGCCCAGGTCCCCTCCGAGGAGATCTATCTGAGCGCCCTGACTTTGGGTGAGATCCGCAAAGGCATCGAGAGCCTTCGGCGCCGCGATGCGGCGAGCGCCGAAGTCCTGGATCGATGGCTCCACGAGTTGGCCGCCGACTATGCGGGCCGAATTCTGCCGATTGACCAAGCTATCGCCGAGCAGTGGGGCCGCTTCAACGTTCCTGATCCCCTTTCGATGCTCGACAGTCTCCTCGCCGCAACGGCCAGCGTGCATCGAATGACCTTGGTCACGCGCAACCTCAAGGACGTCGAGCGAACGGGCGTGGGCTGCCTGAATCCCTTCAGCGGCTGACCTCCGTGCTGGCCGCCCAACCCACCTCTGCCGTGTCAATGCACGAGCGTCTCAAGCGCCGGCAGCTCCTTCGGATCGTGGAATAGATAAACCTTGGCCGCTGCGGACTTCGGGAAAAGAATCTGGAAGCGATGATTGTCCAGGTTCTTCGGCACCGGGCGGATAAAGGCTGGCTTCACCCCATCACACATCGCCGGACGGGAAGGCGGACGCGTATCCAACACTTGGCGGATGAAGACCGCATCCACCTGGTTCGGGAATTCCAGGAGGATCGTCGAGTACACTTCCGGATCCTGCTCGCCGGAATCGCCGACCAGCACAAAGCGACGTTTCGGAAAAAGCCTCATCAACCTTTCAAGGGCTCGCACCTTGAAGCAATAGGGCTTGGTAAAAAGCTCCCAAGGTTTCGCGGCATTGACGTCTACGGACCGCATCTGCCAAAAGAAGGGTGGAAAACCTGCCGCCTCGGTGAATTGGCTCAGCGGCTCGTTGAATTGCCAAGGCCCTGCCGAGACCACTTGAAACTGCATGCGATCACCGAATTTGGCCTTCCAGGAGCGGTAGAGCCCGCTCATCCCTTCCACCGCCGCAAACGGGCGTACGAAGGTATTCTTCAACATTTCTTTCCGCTTGAGCATGTGGGTTTCTTTAATCGTGTCATCCACATCCGTCACGACAAAGATGCCCTCCTCCGGCACGAGCACAGCCTGCCCTTTGAATGTCTCCCGATTCGTGACAGTAGGCAGGGATTCAAAAGAGATCACGCCATCCTTGGCAAGCTTGATCGCTTCGTCCGCCGCCAGAGGAATCTGTGTGATGAAGTAGCCCGCGGCATCGGACGCCTGTAGTGGGAAAGTCTGCTCTCCGATCTTGATCGACACGCGCTTCTTTCCCGCGCTGTCGGACAGGAAGTAGCCTGCGCGCTGCCTGAGAAAACCGGAGACCTTCTCGCCTTTGGTAAGGCCGGCCACCTTGGCGATGGCGTCGATAAAGCGTCCCCGCCTCTTGCCGCCCGCGGCCGGTTCGAAGATGCGACCCTGAACCGTCAGCAACCAAGACTTCCCGTCACGCGAAAGCGCCGCGGGAGATGGGAAGAAGACGATCTGCTCCCCTATCGCCGGTGAATCCTTCTCGGCGGCCGCGAAGGCAGAGGTACCAACGCCTCCGATAGACGACAAGAAGAGCGCAAGGACGTAAGCCAACACGCGCGCAGCAGTTGAGCGGAACGGCGAAGCGACGTCGAGCCGAGGTTTCATGGCGCCCTCCTTACCTGGAGACCTGGCTGGCAACCGGACCGCGGAGTATGGTAGACGCTCAGTTGACAGGCTCGTTGGTTTCATCGCCTATCTTGAGTCCGATTCTTTTCAGCGTTTCGAGCGCAGTAGAGAGGTTTTCAATAGTCTCTCCGAGGCTCGAGCGCAGGCCCCCCAGGCCGGGACCCGTGGTGGCTGCGAGCTCATGAAGCCGCTCCGAAACATTCATCAGCTCCACAGCCGACTTGCGGACTTGCTCGCCATCCAAAGGAGGAAGGTCCATTGCCAGTTTGAGCGTACGCTCGGCAAGCTTGCGGACCCCCTGTCCTGCCTGCCGAAGCTTCTTCAGGGCGTCGCGGGACTGATCGGCCATTTCAATTAATCCCTTCCGGAGTCGTAGTAGCCTCGGTATGATACCAGAAGCTAAAAGCCGAGAAGAGCTCGCAGACGGCGTGGCATCGCTAATAAGGATATCACGGTGTTCATCCACAAGGTGCGAGGGGTGGCGGATCAATGACGTAGATCGCGCCAGCGCCGACAAAGATCGTCAGCCGCCTCGGGCCAAGCTGGAAAGTTGAACGCATAACCGCTCGCCTGCAAGCGGCCCGGAACGACTCGCCGGCTCTTGAGGACAAGCTCCGTTTCGGTTCGAAGAAACAAGGAGCCGAGCTCGAGCATCCACTTCGTCGCGGGCAGACCGATCGGAGCACCCCATGCCTTCCGGAGATCGCGCATGAAGTCGGCATTGGCTCGACGGCGCGCGGCTCAGAACGACGACCTCATGGCCCTCGGCCTGAAACGCGCGGCCCAGAATCAGCCCCACCTGCCCCGAGCCCCCCGGCATCACGATTTTCATGGCGCTCCAGCCCGCCCCACGCCACCGAAGTACACCACGTTCGGCGCTTCCGAGCGCGCGACCGCGATGTCCGGCCGGCCATCCTTGTCGAGATCCCCGATGGCGAAGCCGTAGGCCGTCCCCTGGTTGTCGCCGAAGTGGACGGTCGTGAAGCGGCGGCCGGTGCCGTCGTTGAGAAAGAGCGTCGAAGGCACCTCGACGTGGCCAACGACGATGTCAATCCTGCCGTCGAGGTTGAGGTCTCCCACCGCCAGCGCGTACGGAGCGGCCTTGCCGTCGGCGAGCGGCAGGCCGGCGGAGAACGTGCCTCCCGGCTGGCCGAAATAGACCGCGACGCCCCGCCGTTCGTCGATGGCGACGATGTCCAGCAGACCGTCGCCGTCGAGGTCCGCGACCGCCGCGTTGCGGGTGGGCCACTCGGCATGGCCGTAGGCGGAACCGACCCGGAAATGCCCCTTACCGTCGTTGAGATAAACGAGCTTCGGATCCGACGCGTCGTTGCTGACGACCACGTCGAGAGCGCCGTCGCCGTCGAGATCGACGAGGCGCGCGGAGTACGAGCGGTCCGCGGCGGTGCCGAGGTCGTAAGCCTGGGAAAAGTGGCCGTGCCCGTCGCCGAGGAGCACCCGGTTCACGAGCGGCCAGTGCCGTCCCTTGGCGAGCACGAGGTCGAGGTTGCCGTCGCCGTTCACGTCGCCGATGGCAACGTTGGCCGAGGTCGCGGGCTTCCCCGCCCGCGCCACGGGCGAGCCCTGAGGACCGGTTCGGCCGGCCCCGCTGGAACAGGAGGAGTGAATCAGCCCCACCACCACGGCCAACCAGGCCAGCTTTCTTCGCATTGGATGCCCAGACCCGAAAACGGCTCCCTCAGGGCATCCAGGATGAGAGCCACGATCCTGCGATAGATATTCTTGTCGGTTGTTGCCCAGTCTGTGAAGTCTTCAAAAGCGCTCCGCTCGAAGACGACCTTCTTCATGGGAGCTCGCCGAGATCCACGACTTCGAGATTTCGCCCTTGAGCTACGTTCTCCAACGCCCGCAACAGGCGCTCGCGATTGGCGGGAGAGCGAAGGAGGTATGCGGTCTCATCCTCGGCGACGTCGGCAGATTCGGAGACGACGATTTCGATTTCGCGCTCCTGAAACTGATGCTTGAGCGTGTCAAGGAAACGTTGATCGAGCTCGTTCGCGCGAAGTTTGTAGATCGTATACATCGTTGGCTCTCCCCGGACCGGCTCCGAGAGGTCGCAAGCACCCGCTACCACAACTCTAGCACGGCTTTCGTCCCCTATTCGAACGCAACGCATGACTACCAGAACGGCAGTGAGCCAGGTCTCCAGGGCGGCGGCCCACGAGGAGGGCAGAATACCGCCTTACGACTCTCCCTTCGAAGGCGCAAACCGCCGCGGCTCGGTCACTTCGCCGTCGCTGAAGACGAGCTGGACGCAGATGAACGAGGCGTCAGCCGGCATGTCGACATAGCCCTTCTTCTCGGTCATCCTGGGCGGTTGGGTGAGGTCGGTCCACGGATCGAAGGCGAACTTCTGATCCAGGTCGAAAGTGCCGAAGGAGTAGCGGATCTCGTGGAAGGCGTCCTTGTAGCTCAAGGGGAAGAAGACGAGGGCCCGGCCGTTGTGATGCGAAAACGAGGTCCAGGGAACGTCGCTGCGGCCCAGGCGCGCCTTGGCTTCGCGCAGAACCTCGGCCGCGGGATCGAACCAGAGGGCGTAGGGGCCCGACTCGCCCCCTTTCCAATCGACGAGCTTGACGTCGATGCGGTGCCGGCCCGGCGCGACCCGCAGCGGGTCCACGGCGAGGGTAGCGTTGGGCGACCTCTCGCCGGTGACGAGGTTGATCTCCGGATCGGGACCGGTGGATCGCCACTCGGTGTCCGAGGCGAAGCGGTAGCGAATGTCGCGCACGGCGTGCGGCTTGGCAAGTTTGAAGATGAGCAGCCAGCCGGCGTTTCGAGCGCTGGGTGGCCAGGGTGACCGGCGCGGGGCCGGGGGATGCGGCCGGGCTCGTCGCGGCAAGCGCCGGCTCCGGCGTCACGCCGGCTCCGCTGGCCGGCGGCAACTCATGGTAGAAGCGCCGCGCTTCGGTCGTCTCACCGTCGCGGTAGACGAGTTGGACGCAGGCGAAGACGGTCGCCTTCGGCACCCTCTCGTAGAGCTTGTCGAGGCAGGCGGGCTCTCAGCCCATCCATATCCGAAGCGATAGAGAAGCCAATCTGAAACGATAGACACTTTCCTCTCGGTCACCGGCTCTCAGCCATGGCCGGCTCTCGATAAACCTTTCTTTTTGTCGCAGTTGAGCGGTCGTAGACGACGCCGTTTCAACCTTGGCATCACTCCTGCCTTTCTTCCGGGCAGCGACGCGAATCAACGCATCGTTCAACGCCAGGAACGCACGAGCGTTCAGAAAGGACGATTCCGATGGCTACCGCAAGAAGACAGCAATTCTCAGGCACTTCGACGAATGGGGATTTCGAGGAGGCACTGCAGCAGGCGATCGCAGCCGCCGAGAGCGGCCTGGGGGCAGAGCTCATCAACTGGAAGCTTCTCAATGTCTACGGAGTGCACGGTGGATTCGCCGGCCAAAACGACCTCACGGCCGAAATCGAGGCCACCGCTCCCTAGCGAACACGAAAAGGCGCGCTCCTCAAAGCGCGCCGCCTGCGGTCGACCTCAGCGACCCGGCACCTCGGTTGCCGGACGCTTCAAGGACCACCCGGACCTGCTTCGGAAGGACCTGCACGATGTCCTCCGCGAAGCTTGATCTGTGGGGAACCGTGCCCGCCTCGGAGACGCCCCACGGGGCGTCTCTACCTTGAGGGGATCCCGAGGTCGGCGCGGCGACGCCAGCTTCGGCGCGGAGGTACAGGAATCTCGGCTCGCGGCGATTCGGCAAGCAACAGCTCCTTGAGCGTGGGCCTCGCCAAGGTTCGCGCGATAGCGCGCTAAGTTCCAATACCGCCTTACGCCTTGCCCTTCGAAGGCGCAAACCGCCGAGCCTCGGTCACTTCGCCGTCGCGGAAGACGACCTGGATGCAGATGAACGAGGCCGTGGCCGGCATGTCGACGTCGGTCTTCTCGGTCTTCCCGGCCGGTCTGGTGAGCTCGGTCCACGGGTCGAAGGCAAATCTCTGATCGAGGTCGCAGGTACCGAAGGAGTAGCGGATCTCGCGGAAGGTGTCCTTATAGCTCAGGAGAGCGTCGAAGAGAGCCTGCAGGCCGCGGTCCTGGGAAAAATCGACCCAGGGAAACTCGCTGTCGAGGATCTCCTTGGCGTCGCGCAGGATCTCGGCCGCGGGATCGAACCAGAGGGCATAGGGGCCCGACTCGACCCCTTTCCAGTCGACGAGCTTCACGTCGACGCGGTGCCGGCCCGGCGTGACCCACAGCGGGTCCACGGCGATCTCCAAGGAAGGGGACCTCTGGCCGGCGAGGAGGTTGATCTCCGGATCGCGGCCGGTGGACCGCCATTCAGTCTCCGGGGCGAGGCGATAGCTGATGTCGCGCACGGAGTGCCGCGCGGCGAGCTCGAGTCTTAGTGCCCAGCCTTGGTTCGAATGCTGACCGCGCAGAGTGACGGGCCCGGGAGGGCCGGGCGGAGCGGCCGGGCTCGTCGCGGCCGCCGGCGGCTCCGGGGCGATGCCCGCGGGCTCGGTTGGCGGCACGTGCTCGTAGAAGCGCCGCGGCTCGGTCGTCTCCCCGTCGCGATAGACGAGTTGGACGCAGGCGAAACCGACCGTCTTCGGCACATCCTCGTAGTACTTGTCGGCGGCAGGCGGCTTCGACAGAGGAAAACGCCGGTCGAGGACGCAGGAATCCAGGGAGTAGCGGATCTCCCGTAGCGCCTCTTTGGCCACGACCAGAGTGGTGAAATGGAGAACTCCCTCCTTCCAGCCCTTGAGGTCAAGCTCGACCCAGTCGTTCGCCGCCTCCGTGAGGCGCTTCTTCTGGGAGCGGAGCTCCTCGGCCTGCGGGTCGAAGAGGTAGGTGAAGGTATAGGTGCCCAACGCCTTGCCGTCGAGGTCGTAAGCTTCCACCTCGAAGCGGTGGGGGCCTGGATTGAGCTGCCCCGGGTCGACCCGCAGGTCGGAGTCGGCGACGATCCATGGAGAATCCGGCCGGTCCGCGAGGCGGCAGCGGATCTCGGCGATCTTCTCGCGGGAGGCGGGACGGAAGTAGAGCAGCAGACGGCCTTCCGCGTTCCAAGGCATCACGTTGAGCGGGATGGATGCCGCGACCCGTTTCGCGGCCGCCTTGGGCAGCGAGGGAGGCTGCGCGGGCGTGCCGCGCGCCGCGAACAGCTTCTGGATGCGCGGATCGCGAAGGAGGCGCTCGTACGGCTCGACCTCCCCATCTTCCACCGGGATCGGCAGGGGACGGAAGGAGAGTTGCAGCACGATGTGGCGGTCGCCGTCCACGGCGGCATTGAGGGTGGGATAGGAGATGAACCTCTCGGCGCCCGCCAGGAGGACGATGCCGCCATAGAGCGGCTGGCCGTCGAGGCTCACCACAAAGCCGCGCTCATCGAGGACCGTGTTCAGCTCGTCGGTCGACCACAGGTTCGTGCGGCCGCGCAGCCACGCCGGCAGGTGGCCGGGGAGCGCCTGCACGGCGGCGAGCAGCCGCGGAGCGACCGCGGGACGCAGGACGATCCGCAGGTTCTCCGGGTCATAGGCCACCACGTCCCGCTCGTCGAGGAGCAGCAGGGGATCGGCGGCAGCCGCCTGGAGGCGCGGCCAGTCGGGCTCCCAGGCATCGCGCAGACCGAGGCCCTTCCTGTCCTCGCGCAGGAACGCGATCTGGAACCGCGGCCCCGGCGTGTCGGGCCGGCCCGGACGCGGACCGCCGATCAAGAGAACCAACACAACGGCGGCGAGAGTCGGGGTCCGCATCGAAATCCTCCTTGGAGAAGACTGTCTTTTAAGACCGCCCGGGGCTGAAGACCCGGGCTACCCACGGTAGTCCCTACGGGACCCAGGAGAAATCAAACCGCGGTCCCGGAGGGGACCACCGTCGGTAGCCCAGGATTTCAATCCCGGGCGCCAGCGGAGTCGCTGACGCCTTCTTTCGAGACACCCTCTTAGACACGGAGGAGACTACAGGGAAAACCACGTCTCCGCGGCCTTCGTCATATCGAGGGAAATATAACGAGACCACCCTTGCCAACACCCCGGCCGCATGGTACACAGGAATCTCGGTCGTCCAGGGCGGACGACTCGAGCACGCCCGGCCCCCCCGAGCCTTCGCTTGAGAGATCCGCCTCGCAGCCCAAGACCCTGTTCCGCTTGAGGTCAAGGAGGTTGTGGATGAATCCTACCCGTAGGGACTTCCTGAAACTCGGAGTTGTCGGAGGTGTCGGTACCACGGTCCTGGGCTTCGGCTTCGACCTGGCTCCCGCCTACGCCGAGATGCGCCAACTGAAGATCGCACGCGCCACGGAGACGCGGTCGACGTGCCCCTACTGCTCCGTGAGCTGCGGCGTGATCATTTACACGCTGGGCGACAAGGCCAAGAACGTCACTCCCCAGGTGGTCCACGTCGAGGGGGACCCGGACCACCCGATCAATCGCGGGACGCTCTGCCCCAAGGGCTCCTCGCTCCAGCAGGACATCCTCAATCCGCGGCGTCTGATGAAGCCCCAGGTCCGGCGGCCCGGCTCGGATCACTGGGAGGACATCGGGTGGGACACGGCCCTCGACGAGGTCGGCCACTGGGTGAAGAAGACCCGCGACGCCTCGTTCGTCGACAAGGACGACAAGGGCGTGACGGTCAACCGCTGCGAGGGGCTCGCCTTCATCGGTGGCTGCACGGACACCAACGAGTTCAACTATCTGGTCGTCAAGTCGATGCGCAGCCTGGGGGTCTGCTACCTGGAAAACCAGGCCCGAGTCTGACACGGCCCCACGGTCTCAAGTTTGGGACCATCATTCGGACGCGGGGCGATGACCAATGGTTACACCGACATCAAG
>Ga0134121_10001053_pt1 | contig 27372 bp, 27 predicted proteins | sample KB301_FD_96463 | JGI IMG/M metagenome (GOLD analysis project Ga0134121, IMG submission 96463) | Terrestrial soil microbial communities without Nitrogen fertilizer from Kellogg Biological Station, Michigan, USA - KB3-0-1 | ecosystem: Environmental > Terrestrial > Soil > Unclassified ... | reverse complement strand
GTCTGCTGTTTTCAATTGTTGTGTGATATCATTCCCATAATCTTCTTTTTTCCACTGAGAATACTTATCTACAAATGCGGCAGTTGCGTTACTAAAAGTTATGGCATTCTTTACTGTACGAAAAAGCCCAACAACTATATCTATAGCATTGAACCCTACCGCTCCACCGCTAAACTTGAGCTGACAATTACCAGCCGAAGTCAGTTCTAAGGGACCGTTAGACGCCATGATCTGTGGGGTAGCACTAGTAATATGTAATTCGGCCAAAAAAGGGGAACCTTCAGTTCTCTTTGTTATGTACTCGCGATCATAGCAAACAGCGCTACTAATATTGCTTAAGAAAGCAATGATTAGAATACAAAAAAATCGACGGTGCCCCATGAACTGCTCGCCTTTTTTACTGCTTTAATCAGTTAATTAGTAAAACGACCAGAACTTAGCATGATAGATGGAAAAAAACAAGAGGTACAAGTCTGATGTAAACGCATAATCGGGGTATCAATGAAAGCCTACCGCCGTTGACAATCACGTAAAAACAAATTTAATTTGGATCCCCGCGACAAGCGCGAGGCGCGACTTACCGTCCAAGCTCTCCGCAAAAGTGTCGAGAAATCAACACAAAATTCGACTTATATATTATATAATGAGAAGTCCCTGCGAGCACAATCGTCTTTGAGCATATTGTGACTATAAAGGGAGCTTTAAAAAGTACCGTGTTATTAGCTAGTGTGCGTTATATGCAGCACGCGTTTATCGAGACCATCATGATAATCTATGGTTAAATGAGTCACTTTATCTTGCAATAAAGACTCTATACTATCGGGCCACTCGATCAAGGCTAGACTATTGGGAACATATAAATATTCGTTGAAACCGGCCTGTACGAAATCATCAATAGAATGCACACGATATAAATCAAAATGATAAAATGTCTTGTGAGCTTTATTGTTGTACACATTCACATAGGTGTATGTGGGACTGGTAATGGAATCTGTAACGTGCCACGCACGCAGTAGCGCACGGACCAATGTCGTTTTACCAACACCAAGCGGTCCTTTTAATGTTACTATCGCACTATTCTCTAACAAATCCACTAACTGTGCAGCAATAGCATCTACCTGATCCAAAGAATATACTAATACTTGGCTGTGTTTCATGACTATAACTTCTTCAATATGTTCAAAAGACGACGCTCTCTACGAGTTACCTCATCACGTTTAGTAGAGCGCACTGATTGGGACCTTTCTTTATCTTTTGTTACCATATCATGCACAGCTTGATACATATAGGCATCAAGCTCCGGAGACGTGTCATGATGTAATTTAATGGCCTGTTCACGATTGCGTGTTTTGTGATATCGTGCTTGATTGCCAGCAACAGAAGCTCTGAGTGTATCCTGTACAATGCGATAAAAATAACAAGAATCGATAGAAACAAAATCTAAGCGATCAGCATACATGCACAATTCATGATCGCTTGAAACGAGTAGCAACTCAACATTCTGTCGCCTTGTCATATAATTACATATATATTCGTCCGCAGTATGAGCAGCACCGGAGTAAACCACCTCAATGCCGTCCTGATGCTCACGATATGCCCTATCGTAAGGCCCTCCATCAAATACGACAACCAGGTAATGTTTTCTTTTGGCTGCATACGCACCTAACTGCGCAACAAACGCACCACGCTTGCGATCATTCCCAGAACTAGAGGGGTCCACCTGCTTAAGCACATTATAGCCGTCAATAACTATAACCACCACAAACCATACAAGCGTCTATTCAACGCTGTTATTTTTTCTTTATTTTTTAACTGCCGCTTTGCCACCACCAATACGAAAAACTCCCGTTGAGCATACCGGACACTCACCCTTGGTTGCCGGTTTGCCATTTTTAAGCGTAACCGCTTTTGGGTTTTTTATTTGAACTTTTTTTCTGCACTTTACACAATAAGCTTCCAATTTGTTTACCATAATCACACCTTTCCGTTAAAAAATAATACTATTTTGTCTTTATGATACCGCATACAAAAAAAATAAACTATAGACTACATAATTCTTATATAAAGAGTTAAACAATTGCAAACATTTGTAATAAAAAGTACATTAACTAAAAAAGAATGTGATTATTTTTACCATACGGCACCGTCATGTCAAAACTTATTCAAATGCGTCGTCGCATTAAGGCAATAGAAACGATAAAAAAAGTAACAGACGCGATGCGCCTCTTATCAATGTCCACACATTCACGACTTAAGCGAAAACAAACGTCGCTTGCCTTGTATCAGATTAGTCTCGAACAAATGTTAAATGACGCCGTACAAAATACTCCTGGTTGGGTACATCCCATTTTGCAACCAGCGCCGGGAAGCTCCAAAACTCTCGTCATTATTATAGGCTCACAAAAAGGTCTATGTGGCAATTTCAACAATACATTGGTACAACACTATATTCATCACACTCCCGTGTCTATATACCAAGGGCTATCAAAAAATACTTCCATAGTGACGGTGGGAAAAAAAGTTTCTGATGTGCTGCAAAAAATAAGCACTTACGAACCTATACAGACATACGAAGTTTTTACGACTCAAACATTTCTACAAATTGCCCACAGTATTGCCGATCATATTTTAACGCGAGCTATTCCTTATGAGCGGGTTATAGTGTGGAGTAATAAACCAGTAAGTTTTTTTATACAAAAGCCAACAGCCACAACTCTTGTACCATATCACCGTTTTTTTGCACCTTCGGACACTTCAAATCAAAAAAAAGAATATTTATGGGAATATACCGCACATGAAATGGTCGACGCCCTCGCTCGACAAGACCTTAAATCACGCATCAGTTCTTTACTCTTCGAATCATTGCTTTCAGAATATGCCGCTCGGTTCATTTCCATGGACAGTTCAACTCGCAATGCGCAGAATATGCTCGATGAAATGCAACTACAATACAATAAGGACCGTCAAACAAGTATAACAAGGGAACTCGCGGAACTAGCCGGCAGTTTTTAGCAATATTGTATCGTGCAACGCATGGATTTCATATGCATTGTATTTCGCTTCGCTGGTTATCTGTTTCTGTATAGGATCTGCTATCATATGTGCACGGCCAATTTTAATATTTGCACCCAAAACAACGAACTTTTGCTCAAGCGACTCAAATCCTCTATGCCAATGTTCTACCCCGTAAACACACGTTATATCTCGAGCAACAAGCCCAGCTAGGACCATAGCACATGAGGCACGAATATCTCCTGCCATAACCGTAGTTCCTCGTAACTCGCTAACTCCTGTTATGATAGCCTTGTTTCCGTCGATTACGATGTGAGCTCCCATCTTTTTTAATGCAGATACATGCCAAAAACGACTTTCATACACCGTTTCTTCTATAACACTGGTTCCACGCGCAATACACTGAGCCGCCATCATCGGTGCTTGTAAATCAGTAGGAAAACCAGGGAAAGGGCCTGTCTTAAATGACACTGCTAGTGGATCACTTATTGCTTTCAAACGTATCCCGCGACCATCGATCCCGATATCAATGGTATGACCCATCTCTTCGAGTTTATACAGAAAAGAATCAAGTAAATGGGCACGAATATCCGGAACATAAACCGTTCCACCAGTCATAGCAGCTGCCAATAAAAGCGCTCCCGCTTCCAACCGGTCGGGCATTATGCTATGCTCAACCGCATTCAGTGCCTCCACGCCTACTATTTCTATAGTAGCAGGCACATGCACCGTTATACATGCTCCCATCTTTTGCAATATGTCTATTAGATCAAATACTTCCGGTTCAAGAGCTGCATTAATAATGCGCGTTGTACCACAAGCAACGGTCGCCGCCATTATAATATTTTCTGTCGCCCCAACGCTCGGATAGTCAAGAACTATGGTTTTTCCATATAATCGATTTGCTTGCGCAGTGATACAGTCGACCTCAACGTCTACCTGCGCCCCCATTTTTTCAAAATTGCGTATATGATAGTTAATCGGGCGAGAACCGATAGCATCGCCGCCGGGAAGTGCTATATTAGCACGCCCAAAACGTGCAAGCAATGGACCCATGACAAGAATAGATGCGCGCGTTTTTTTCATAAGCGATGAATCAACACGCCATCGATTAATGGTGGAAGTATCGACTATCAATCGGTGATGGACAGCATCAATCGTCACTACCGCACCCAGTAACTCCAACAACGCTATCATATGCTTGACATCTACAGATAACGGTACATTACTCAACACCGATATACCACTAGTTAATATCAGTGAGGCCATAATGACCAATACTGCATTCTTTGCACCCGCCACAGACATAGTACCCTGCATCTGTAACGACCGCTCAATCTCAAAGTACGTATCGACCATTCACTTGTCCCGGTATATTATTCAATCTATTCAGAGTTATTCAAGATGAGCTCGTAACATCCATGCATTTTTTTCATGCATTTCTATTATATCTCCTAGCATGTTCACCGTTCCCTCATCGTGTAATTGTGCAGCTCTCATACTGTATTCACGGATCAATCGTATTATTAATTCATGATCAGCTACCAACTGTCGTATCATCCCAAGATCGTCTGGATTCATGCCCGGTTCTTCCTGAACCGATGCTTCAGCCATAAATTCACGTAACGACCCCATTGATAATTCTCCTAAAGCACGCACCCGCTCCGCAATTCGATCAACTATATCGAGTAGTTGTTCATATTGCTTTTCAAACAACTGGTGAAGCGCTCCAAAATGCTTTCCTCGAACATTCCAATGAAATTTGAGTGTTTTAGTATACAGCACATATTCGTTTGCTAGCAAAGTATTCAACATCAGTGCCATGTCTGACCGTTGTGTATCATTCAGTCCAATTGATATCATATAATTCCCTTTTTGTAACGACTGCTTCTCTTAATACTCACCAATAATACAACATATCACTATACATATACAAAAAAAACACAAATATTTACTATCTCTTTAATACTCAATAAATACTTTCTATCTCGTACGAACCAAATAGTACTCGCAAAAGTAACTCAGTACTATTTACTATAAGTAAAGAATACACTAAAATAGCACGTAATATGCTTACATATATCTTGCAACCGAAAGATTCACATGAAAAAATTGTCTTTATTCATATTACTTTTACACATAACACCAATTACCCGCGCAATGAGCAATGCTACTGAAGTTTCTCAACAAGAATCAACAGATAATTTGCTAAAAGAACTACGTAGTCTTCGCGGTGATCACAACCGGGAAAACCGTAAACGGATAATGCCACAATTGATTAAAAAAGACCCATCTAATGTCGACGCCATTATTTACGATGACAGGACCCCTCTTTATGAGAGCATTCTATTTCGTGATACACCCTTTGCTCGCTATTTGCTACAACATAACGCTGATGTTAATAAAAAAATTGATACCCATGCTCCTCTCTACCACAATGTGCGTATGCTTAACCTCAGCATGAAATTCGATGATCCAATTAGTTTCTCTAAAGAGATTGAACAGCAAAAAAAAATTATTAAGTTACTTATGTTTTACAACGCTAATCCAGATCTCCCAATTGGTAAATCACCTCGTAGTATAGCTAACGCCGAGATACAAGCATTAATTAAACAAGCAGAGCGAGAAAAAAAAGTCAGAGAATATATACTCGTAGTAGCGCATATCACAAAAGACCCTGGCTTTATTGTAGCAAGCTACTTACATAATAAATTCAAACAAGCCACTGCGCAAGAATTAGCTCAAATAGAAGAAACAAACCCATTTGATTTTCTAAACACGCCTTGATTACTGAAAAAAGAAACTCAATAACTCATAAAAATCAAAAAGATTCACATGAAAAAATTATCTTTATTCATATTGCTTTTACACATCATGCCTATTACCCACGCAATGAGCAACACCTCTGAAACTTCTCAACAAGAATCAACAAGTAATTTACTAGAAACACTACAGAGTCTTCACGGCGATTACAACCGGGAAAACCGTAAAGAAGTGACTGTACAATTGATCAAAGAACACTCATCTAATGTCGACGCCATTGGTTATGATGATAAAACCCCTCTTTATGAAAGCATTCTATTTTGTGATATACCCTTTGCCCACTATTTGCTGCAACATAACGCTGATGTTAATAAAGAAATTAATTACCACACTCCTCTCTACCACAATGTGTGGATGCTTGACTTCGACATGAAATACGAACATGCCTCTGAAAAAAATGAACATCGAAAAAAAATTATTAAGTTGCTTATTTTTTACAATGCTAATCCAGATCTCCCAGTTGGTAATTCACCTCGTAGTATAGCTAATCCCGAAATACAAGCATTAATTATGCAAGCAGAACGAGAAAAAGAAGTCAAAGAATATGTATTCGTAGCAGCGCATATCACAAAAGACCCTGGCTTTATTGTAGCAAGCTACTTACATAATAAATTCCAACAGCCCACTCCGGAAGAGTTAGCTGAAATAGCAAAAACAAACCCATTTGAGTTCGAAGATGAGGTAGACTAAGTTTGCCCTCACTAACATCTGAATCAATATCAATAGTTATTCAGAAAATAAATTCAGTAACTCATACACAGAACTAAATCGTCTCGCCGTAGTACCCGGTATTTTTTCCAGCTTTTGATTTTTCGATACAATACAGTGCTCAATACCAAAATTATAGGCTTCTTTAATTAATACGCTACTGTGATTAACTGGGTTAATAGCGCCAGTAAGGCTAATTTCCCCCAGAGCGATTGATTTATCAGGAAGCGCTTGCTGAAAATAGCTGGATAGTAGGGCAAGAGCTATACCAAGATCTGTAGAACTGCCTTTTATTTTAACGCCTCCGCCCACCTTGAAGAAAATATCATGCATATTCAGTTTTATAAGCAAATATTTCTGTAAAATAGCTGCGATAAGAACTACCTGTTTATGATCAACACCTGAAATAACGCGCTGCGATATACCAAGCTTTGATTCAATAGTAAGTGCCTGCAATTCAAGCAGCAATGGCCGCGATCCTTCCATAACACTTACCAACACTGAACCTGGTACATGCATATGATCACCTAACAAATGCTTATTAATATTGGGTTCTTCTTGTAAGCCATGTTCATGCATATGAAAAAAACCCACTTCATTGGTGGTACCAAAACGATTCTTTACTGCACGCAATACTCGCGTCTGCCAACAATCTTCTGCTTGTAAATAAAATACGGCATCGACCATATGTTCTAATGTCTTTGGTCCTGCCACCAGTCCCTCTTTGGTAATATGACCACTTACAATCACCGTAATAGAGCATTCTTTAGCTAAACGCATGAGCCGAAACGTAATTTCTCTTAGCTGATTGATACTACCGGGAATGCTTTGGGTATCACCCATGTAACAATTTTGTAGTGAGTCAATAATGAGTATATCTGGCCTTTCTTTATCTGCAGTCGCAATTATACTCTCAACATAGGACTGATCAGAGCACATAAGGCGCTCATCAAAGCAACCAAGGCGACGGGCTCGCTGAACAATTTGCTGCAATGATTCTTCCGTAGAAAAATAATATACGGTATATGTATGCGCAAGCCGATGAGCCACCTGCAGCAGTAACGTCGATTTACCAATACCAGGATCTCCGGTAAGCATAATAAATGAGCTCGGCATAATACCGCCGCCCATCACCCGATCCCATTCAGAAATGTGGGTATGCATTCGCTCTTTCACAACTTCCTGAATCTCTACAAGTGGTTGCATGGCCACACTATCTGGATCTTTCGCCGACAGGTACGCTATATTTGTATGTATTGGCGATATTTCTATAAATGTGTTCCATCGATCACAATCAGGACAATGTCCCAGCCATTTTATACTCTTATAGTCACACTCAGAACATCCATATGTTTTTTTCTGTTTGGTCATGGCGTGAGCAGTTTTCTTTTTTTATCAATACGATAACAGCCTCTGCAACGCGCCTGATACGATTCTTGTGCTCCGATCAAAATGACAGGATCATCATAACCGGCAGGATTACCGTCAACCAAACGCTGAGTACAACTTGCGTTACCACCACATTCAGTGCAAATGGCTTGCAGCTTGAGCACGGAATCAGCTATAGAAAGAAGAGTCGGCATGGAACCAAACGGTATACCACGAAAATCAGTGTCGAGTCCAGCCACAATCACTCGCTTACCATGGTCAAGCAAATCACAAACCACTTCAATAATATCCTGAGTAAAAAATTGCACCTCATCAATACCAATCACCTCTATATTATGACTCAGTACGATATTAAAAATATCTCGAGCAACATGGATAGCAAATGCATCTAATGTCATGCCATTATGGGATACTACAGATTCAAGGCTCCTGCGATCATCAAATGCATGCTTAAATACCCCCGTTTTTTGCCTAGCAATGATAGAACGACGTAACCTACGAATAAGCTCCTCGGATTTTCCGGAGAACATGGGACCGCATATAACTTCCAAAGATCCCATTTTTTCTGTATTCTGACAAGATAGAGGCATATATATTCCTTAAACTATAGAGTTCGATAGTATCAGTATACTGTCATACCTAGGAAAACATATCTTTTAGCACACATTGGCACATATGTATTTGAATAAATGTATTGCTCACAGTGGCATTTGCTCTCGGCGCCGGGCAGGTGATTTTATTGCTGCAGGTCGCGTTTCCGTCAATGGATCAGTCATAACATTCCCCTACTACGTGGTGCAGGACCATGACACTATATTGGTCGATGGTAAAAAAGTACGCATAGAGCACAATGTGTATATTCTTCTTAACAAACCAAAAAACTGTATAACAACAGTATCAGATGAAAAAAGTCGCCGTACTGTTATAGATCTGATAGATTCTTCTATCAACAAAAGAATCTACCCTGTGGGACGATTAGATAGAGATACAACTGGCGTATTACTGCTGACCAACGATGGTGAACTTGCGCAGCAGTTAGCTCATCCCAAATATCAGGTACAAAAGATTTACGCAGCCGTTCTTAATAAACCATTAGAAAACAAAGATCTCATAAAAATCAGACAGGGCGTTTACCTCAGTGACGGACCAGTCAAGGTTGACTCTATCGAGAGTATTTCTGGCGCAATATCACACTCGCACATTCGCATAAAAATACATAGTGGCCGATACCGAGTAATTCGTCGTCTTTTTGAGCACCTAGGATATCGAGTGCTCGATCTCGAGCGCATCGCTTTCGCGGGCCTTTCATTAACCAACCTGCCGCGTGGCCACTACAGAATGCTACAGGCCGCTGAAGTCAAAAAACTCAAACGGCCTGCTCACTTTACTACATAAATATTCTATATTATCTTGCGCTATGCGTTTAATAGCTCATAAAAAATCTCGATCAACCTGTCGTTCAACTTATCAGTGTCATATTCTGCTTCAACCCGTTTGCGTCCTAGAACTCCCATTTTACGACGCTCTTCCGGATTATTAAGCAGATACTCGATACGTTGCGCCAATGATTGGCTATCTCCGCTCGGCACCAGGAATCCTGTTTTGCCGTCATCTACTAACTCAGCAATTCCTGCATGAAAGGTACTTACTACGGGAATACCGGTTGCCATAGCCTCTTTGATTGCGTTAGGGATTCCTTCTTCATTGCCGTCGGCGGCCGTTAACGACGGTAGCACAAAAACATCTGCTGTCTTTAACAGTTCTATAACATCGTCTTGCGTACCCCATCCCAGTAATTTTATACGATGTTGCGCACCCTTCTTTCTAATTAAATGTTCGAGATAGCTCTTCAAATGACCATCGCCGAGCACACTATATCGTAATCCAGAATACTCCTTGAGAAGAGAAGACACCGCTTGAATGGCGTAAAATGTTCCCTTTTTGGGAACTAAGCGATTCACCGATACCACGTGCATACCTTCTCCCTTGCGCTTTTCCCTAAACACAAATCGATTTAAATCTATGGCCGAGTGGTGCACCTTAATTTTCTTCGGATCACATCCCAAGTAAATAAGCTTATCTTTAAAATAACTACATACCGGCAAAAAAAGATCGCCATCTTTAAATAAGTGATCGTATACATGGCGTCCCTTACGCTGAACCTCTTGCGATATGTCATATCCCCTAAAGCACGTTATGACCTTTGCCTTAAGACCAAAATCTTTTTTAATTTTTGCAAATTTTCGCCCTAACGGACCAAATTGACATAAAATAATGTCGTAACGAGCAAGATCAGGCGGCAGTGCACCATAATATGCACGCTCAATCAGCTTGTATTTAGTAACATTGGGATGTACTTTCCTCTGGCCTCGGTGCGCCGCATAAATCCTCACATCATGACCTCGGTCAATCAGCCCGGTAAGTTGGTTGAGTATGAATGTTTCTGGCAATAAGGGAAAACTTCCCACGACACATAATATCTTGAGCGGCCGCTCAACGACTACACTAGAACGCTGAACGGTAGGAGACACTTCTTCACCATACATCCTGCCTGACAATATCACGATTGCTAAAAATAATATACAAAACCGCGTACGAAACAACATCACTCTCTCCTTCTACCGTAATAAAATGCTCAAAAATCGTCTTGATATACCAACTATCGGGCTTCATCCGAATAGCGGCTTAATAACAACATAGTAAGAGTTAATAAAAATGGCTACTTCGTTCCTTTTTGCCCTTTAAATACATAATTTTTGCTGAATAAGCGCAACCTCTCCTTGAACCATCTCACGCACTAATTCATTAAAAGTACATCGCGGTTTCCAGCCTAATTGTTCATACGCTTTGGAAGCATTACCAAGTAACTCTTCTACTTCTGTAGGTCGAAAATAAACGGGATCTACTTTCACTAAAACTTTTCCTGTCTGCGCATCGTACCCTACTTCGTCTACTCCTTCTCCCTTCCACTCTATAGTAATCCCCAATTCTTGAAACGATAATTCCACAAATTCTCTTACCGTATGCATTTGTCCTGTAGCAATTACAAAATCTTCGGGAGAATCCTGTTGTAACATAAGCCACATTGCCTCAACATAATCACGTGCATGGCCCCAATCACGTTGAGCATTCAGGTTTCCCAAGTAAAGCGTTTTTTGTAAATCATAGCGTATAGATGCCGCAGCACGTGCTATCTTACGCGTTACAAATGTCTCCCCCCGCATAGGCGACTCGTGATTAAATAAAATCCCATTGCATGCAAACATGCCATACGCCTCACGGTAATTTTTGGTAATCCAAAACGCATACAACTTTGCAACGCCATAAGGAGAACGTGGATAAAAAGGAGTAGCTTCCGTTTGCGGGATTTCCTGCACTAGCCCATAGAGCTCGCTCGTCGACGCCTGGTAGAACCGTACCTTATCCGTAAGTCCCAAAATACGGATAGCTTCAAGCACGCGCAACGTACCAAGCGCATCGACCTCAGCAGTATATAGTGGCAACTCAAATGACACCTTTACATGGCTTTGCGCTGACAAATTATAAATTTCATCCGGCTGTATACTAGAAATGAGACTAACTACATTGCCCATATCCGTAATATCGCCGTAATAAAGTTTGAAAGAATCATTCTCCCGCGAACCAAATTTATCGTATAAATGATCCACCCTATTCGTGTTAATAAGCGATGACCGCCGCTTAACCCCGTGCACTTGATACCCTTTATGCAATAAAAATTCTGATAGGTATGCACCGTCCTGTCCCGTTACCCCAAAAATTAGAGCCTTTTTACGAACCACTGGCGCAGTAATAGATTCTGTATGGGCTTGCACCGCATACGATTGTACACAGCAATATAACAATAATATTTTCAATAGCTTCATACTATCCGTCCTCGTTTTTGATTAGCGTATCTTAGACATAACATACTATTTTAAGCATTTGTTTTTGCATTCCGTGAACCCGATATACGTGCCGCATGTTTTTTAATGAGCATATTTAATAAGGGAATCAATGTTTGACATGATGCATAATTTTTCCTAATCATCAATTTGTGATTCTCTAAGGTCCTACGAACACTCGATCGTAAAACAAACCCTCCCTGCACCGCAAGATCAATCAGGTGATTATACACAACCTCTGGAGGGAACCTCAGAATCAGTCTATTCAGAGTATCACGATAGGTAACTAATCCTTTCACTTCTCTATCAGAAAGTGAACATTTTTTATCTTTAAGCATTGAGATAACAAGTTCACATGCATAACGAGCAGAATCTCGCTTGAACGAGCTTTCCAGATCTATAGCATAGTAGTGATTGGTAGCCGGATCATAAAAAAAATTTCCTGCATGCCTATCCCCATTTGCTATAAACGTATCAAACGCTGCAATACGGCTCAAATCTGGATGAAAAGCCATATTAGTTATAACCTCGCGAGTTAAACCACGAATACGGCATCGAGCTTCACTAAGACACTGTTTAATCGACAACTTAAATGCTTCATATTTTTGAGGCAAGTGGTTTACCTGCATACCCGGAACTACTTCATGTAAACTGGCAGGAAACAACCTACTATACTTCCCTGGAAATGAATAATCAGATGGAATAATCGCAACAAAATTTGCAGGAATTCCAAGTTCAAAAGCAATAAGCGATCCTAATGCATCGCGAATCACCGTCATATGACGACTCAAAACCAACCGGGTCTCTTGCTTTACAATATATTTTTTACCATTTGTATGTACCAAAAAAGAGATTTGAGTGTTATGCGGCGTCTTTATTTTTTTTATCAGCTGAAAGTTCTTCTTATCATTAACTAATCGCTCAAGCGTATCTTTAACCCTTAAGGAGGCTTTTAGCTGCAAATCTTGCATCTTTGCAGTATCACCTCGTTCAGCGCTACAAATACCATGAACCATCAAAATGCTAAGCGCTGCTACAATAACTCCGTCTTTACGACTTACCAAGACATTCCTCATGCCCTTCCCTTATTTCTGATTTTTACAATCCAGTCCCAGTTTTTATATCTCTGTTATAGAAAAAAGGAGCAGAAGAAGTCAAATAATTATCACACCAACTATATAAAATCAGGTATAAGCTACTGCGCTGCCCGTGTACGTTGCTTTTTTATGAAAGTATTCAATAGCAAAAGCAGCTTTCGACATGACTCATAATTTTTTTTAATCACAAGCTTACTATCCTCTACCCTTCTGACAACGCCAGGACATGTTATAAAATCCCCTTGCTTTGCGCAATTTAGCATACATTCATAGAGCCTATCCGGATGACAGTGCTGAACCAGTCTTTTGAGAGTATCACGATATATAGATAATCCCTCTATCGCTTTTTTAGATAACACACATTTTTTTTCCTTAAGCATTGATGAAATAAGATCGCGCGCATAGCAAGCCGCTTGATATTTAAATGAGCTCGCCAAATCTATAGCGTAATAACGGTTAGAAACATCATCATAAAATAAATTTCCAGTATGCCTATCCCCATTTGCTATAAACGTATCGAGAGCCGCAATACGGCACAAATCGGGATGACAGGACATATTTGTTATAATATCGCGCGTTAATCCGTATATGTTACATTTTCTAATGTGCTGCTGAATAAAAGATCGCGGAAGTCTTCTACCAGCAGGCAGTCTATCCACGCGGACGCCAGGCACTACCTCATGTAAAGTGGCGGGAAATGATGTAACGTTCTTTCCCGGAAATTCATAACCACGCGGAATGATAACAACGCAATTTGCGGGAATATCGTTATCCAAGGCTATACGTGAACCGAGAGCATCGCGAATAGCTATCATGTGGCGTGACGGAATCGAGCTCAATCGTTGTTTCACTACATAATGCTTCTTATTATCATGCTTCAAAAAAGTAACGCCTGTGTTATTTGGCTTTTTTATTATTGTTTCTACCGTAAAATGGTCTTTCTTTTTTAACAGTGCTTCAAGATCCTTTATCGTACTTATACAATCACTCTGTGAAACACTGTACATGCTGCTGAAAACGGTAATACCAATAACCATACATAGCACATGAATATTCGTCCTGATGACGCCCCTCACAGCACGTCCGTAGAATGCTTCTTAATAAAAGAATTTAACAAAATAACCAATCTCTCACATGACTTGTAGTTATTTTTTATCGTCATGTTATACCGCTCCATATTTCTCGAAATACTAGCGCGTGACATAAAACCTCCCTGCATTGCAAGATCAACCATTTGCCCATAGATGATATCGGGCGAATACTTGTCTAACAATCTTTTCAATGTATTGCGATATATAACCAATCCTTCTAGTTCTCTTTTGGGCAAAATACAGTCGTCATCTTTAAGCATTAAGCCAATAAGTTCACATGCATATTGACCGGCGTCATATTCAAATGCACTTGCCAAATCTATGGCATAATAATGATCAGAAATCGAATCATAGAAAAAATTAGTTAAATCTCGACCCTTATTTGCTATGAAAGTATCAAGCGCCACAATGCGGCAAAGATCTGGATGAAAGGCCATATTTTTAATAATACTACGCGTTAAACCGTATACTTCGCACTGACCGTCGCGGAGACACTGCTTAATATTGCGTTTAAATAATGCCATTTGTTGGGGTAATTTGCTCACCTGAATACCCGGAACTACTTCATGTAAAGTAGCAGGAAATTGTGTATTATGCTTTCCGGGAAATGCATAATCGCATGGGATAATAGCAACGAGATTTGCAAGAACCTCGCCTTGGGCTATACGCGAACCAAGCACATCTCGAACAACATTCAAGTGTCGATCAAATTTGCTCATGGTGCGCTGCTTTACCACATATTCTTTGCCATTAAAATGTTTCAAAAAAGCAATCTGCGTACTATTACGCTGATTTACTATGGATACAAGTTTAAAGTGCTGCTTGTTATTGACCATGCTTTCAATACTGTTCTCTACCGCAGTGATGGTACTGCGTATATTACCCATAATTATAGCGATAACTATCACGAGCCGTGTACGATTATCGCACATTCTCAGCATGTTCTGCATCTACCCCTCAAAGGGTCATTAAATCTTAAATTTAATTGTACTCTTCTTCTGTTATAGAAAAGAGATACAGGAAAAGTCAACCCTTAATATCTGCAATACATAGTCAACTTATCTACTATGATCGGTACTTTTTGAATAGTTTATCCAATAAAATAATAAGTTTCTGACAAAAATAATAATTATCTCTTATGGCTCGCTCATGTTTTTTCAACTGAGAATCCATAAGCGCTTTAAATGATTGTGATGATCTACCACCGCCAGCATGTGATGCAAAAAAAACTAAACGTCCATATAAATATTGAGGAGAATGCTTACTTAGTAATTTCTTTAACGTATTTCGGTATACGAGTAATCCGCGTAATTCTTGCGGAGAAACTATTTCTGGTGAATCAATCATAGACCTAATAAGACCACACGCATACACCGCAAGATTTTTATTAAACGAGCTCTCTAGATCTATTGCATAGTAATGATTTGATGTCGGATCATAAAAAAAATTCCCACGATGCCGGTCACCGTTTGCTATAAATGTATCGAATGCTGCTATCTCAGCCAAATCAGGATGAAATGACATATTCCTAACCGTATCCCTCGTAAGACCTGATCTCATTCTATGCATATGCATTGGCGATTTAAAAAAATGCTGTTGAATAGTAATCCTGAATGCTTTAAACGGTTTCGGCAAACAGTTAACCTGCGTTCCGGGCACTACCTCATGCAATGAGGCGGGCCAATTATTATTACGTTTACCGGGAAACGCACGATGAGCGGGAATGATACTCACAAAATTAGCTCGTATATTACCTCGCTTAGCCACAAGTGACCCCAACATGTCGCGAGCCACTGATATATGCCACCGTAACGTATTTCTTGTATCTTGTTTTACTATGTACCGCTTTCCATCACTGCCCTGCAAGAGAGCAATATGGGTATTATACGGTGTGCTAAAAGACTGTATAATACGCATTTTGAGAGCATCATAATCCACCGAGTTTACCGATAAAATACGCGTCGATTTGCTATCTATTTTTGATTGAAGTGCACTGCTTGTGCTATATGATATGGCAGATAATAACAAATATACCAGACAATACTGAGAGCGCTTCATCCTATACCCTTTCTTAGCTTTGGTTTCTGCTGTGTCAGTTCTATATTCTTGTTATAGCCTAACAATACAACAGCTTTTTATAAAAATCATTGATTTTCCATCGTATCGATCTGTACGATAGAAATTGCAACAATGTCGTCATCAAAGATCTGAGTTACGCATACCCAATAGGCACTAACCATCTTACTAAATTAAGGGACGTAGATGTTTCCGTTAAAAAGTTATAACACACTTGTATCAAAAATGTGTGTTATCATTCTATTAATACTTAGTATAGCTACATATCCAAAGTCTAGTCGATACGGCGAAAAAAAAGTTGCTAAAAAATATGTAGAAAATTATCTTAACGCTATTGACACAAAAAAAAATAGAAAAAGACTAAAAGTACGTCAGTCAAGAAAACCAAAATTACTGTTCGTTGAAAACTACTTCCCACCAATAACCAGCACCGCCGCTCTTAACCAACTGATCAGCCTGTTAGATAGCAGAAAATTTGACATTACTATCTGCGCCAGAAAAAATGGTCTATCAAACTGGTCACATCCCGATATCGATCGGTATAATCTTATGTCTCGCGAAAAACTATTCATAGACAAACTTCCCCCTGACTTACGTGAATACGACATAATCTTTTGTCAATTCGGTAATCTGGGTTCTTTTTTTATGCAAATTAAACGGCGATTGCGCCTTAAAGCAAAAATTGTTACGTGCTTTAGAGGATGTGATATTACCAGAAACGTAAAAAATAATCCCCGTATGTACAATGAACTTTTCGCACACGGAGATCTATTTTTACCGGTATGCGACTTCTTTCGAAATAAACTAATAGATCTTGATTGTGATCCAAGCAAAATACAAGTAATACGTTCGACTATAGATTGCAATAAATTTCAATTTAATCCTACACCATTACAACCGAAAGAACCTATTAGGTTAACTACCATATGCCGTCTTGTTGAAAAAAAGGGAGTAGAAGACTCAATAAAGGCAGTAGCTCGATTAATACATAAATATCCCAATATGTACCTGACCATTATTGGATTCGGACCATTAAAACATAAATTGGAAGAACTTATTGATAATTTGGGAGCTAACAAAAACATCAAGTTGGCGGGCCGGTATTCTCAAGAACAAGTAATTCAAGCGCTACGAGATACACATATTTTCATACTACCATGTTTAACGGCCAACAATGATGATGCTGAGGGAATTCCTAATGCGCTCAAAGAAGCCATGGCTACAGGAATTCCTGTAATAAGCACCTATCACGCGGGAATCCCAGAACTTGTAGAGGATGGAGTTTCTGGATTACTAGTAGAAGAGAGAGACCATCGTACGTTATCCAAAAAAATAGAATTTCTCATAAAAAACCCGCACACATGGCATAAAATGGGAACTGCAGGACGCAAAAAAATAATGAATATGTATGAAAAAAACAAAGAAAATAAGCGCCTCGTAGCTACATTACTTGCTCTAATCAATGGAGAAGAACCCCAAATCGTTACAGAACATAACTCTAATACAAAGCCCAAGGTCATTTTAGAGACGACGACTGTTGGACAACCTAAGGTGATTACAAAACCTTTTGCCTGGTCACCACGGGAAATACCTTTTGCATGGTCTCCACATATACAAAAATAGCTCGATTCTTCATAGGAAACATACACATATGACGCCATCTATCCGAATCTCAGCGGCAATAGTATTGCTATTTATTGTACAGGCACAAAAAATGTACAGCCAAAATGCCGTCACATATGAGCTCAACAATGGACGACTTGGAGATCACTTACTTGCATATATTAAAGCAAAGTGGATATCGTTTCACTACAACATTCCTCTTTTATACAAACCATTCGAGTATTCTCAATCATTGTGTATACACACCCACGAGAAACAATTCAAAGAAAAAATAAATAAAAAGTATGACATAAAAAAAATTTATACAACAGATGATATGCTCAGCAATTTTTCTGACAGAAATACGTTATTCATAGCAAATTTAAAATTTCATGCACCTGAAATATCAAATCTCTTACTACTCCATCAATACATTCTTAACAATGAAAATTTCTTTCAGGAACTGAAATTGAGCATTAAACCTGTAGTTATTGAAACAAACACGTTACCTGAAACTACTCAGAATATGATTACAATAGCCGTTCATATACGTACCGGAGGAGGATATGCATATGATAGGCCACTGGTATCAGAGCAAGTATATCCCAGCCCCGGTTATATCACACGATATACTATAAAACCACTGTACATATCACGCGATAAAAGTGAAATACAATTTGACAACACCTTTTTTGCCGAGAGAAAAATGGATGACTTTGGGTTTAACTACAGCGCTATGACATGGAAAGAAACAAACTACTTATCCGCCGACAAAGAGCATCCTAAACGCTTTCCTCCTCTGCAATTTTATATTGATCAAATTAATTATCTGCACCGTAAATTTTATAATATGCCGCTCTTTATTCATATATTCACGGATCATGCAAATCCTCAGGAGCTTGTTGACAGTATAAAACAACAAGTCGATTCAGATAATATACGTTTCCATTACAGGAATCATAGTAATACCCATGATTCCCATGTGATAGAAGATCTTTTTATGATGATGCCCTACGACTGTCTGATTAGGCCGGCATCAAGTTATTCAAAAGTTGCTCAGCTTTTGGGAGATCATAAGGTAATTATCTATCCAAAAAGTGCAATATGGCTTGAAGAATATACATTATTTATTAATGAAGTGGACGTTATCTTCAAAACAAATTCCCCTTTCTGATTTATCCTAATTACTAGCCTCCCTTTGACCTTTTCATTGTATACTGCTTGAATAACCTATCGAGCAACCCAACCAATCGCTTACATGAAGCATAATTCTTACGAATATTAACTTCATATTTATTTAAATAGTTTGTTATGATTCCAGCATTTTTTCTACGCATCGTTAAGCCACTCTTAGTGGTGAGAGCAACTAATTCTGCATACATAGTTTCAGGCGTATATGCTTTCAATAAACGTCTTAGCACACTACAATATATTTTCAATCCCTCAACATCCTTACTTGTAAGCACGCCTTTACGTTCTCTTGTCAATTGACGGATTAACCTGCACCCATATGTTGCCAAGTTTTTGTCAAAACAGCTTTCCATATCTATTGCATGATACTCATCTGATTTTTGGTTATAAAAATAATTTTGGTGATGTCTATCTCCATTAGCTGTAAACGTATCACATGCAACAATGCTCGCTAAGGTCCGATTACTCGCCATGCTTTTAATTACTTTCATGTTAAGACCACGTTCCTCTTTTGCAACATTGGGCTTAATTGATTGATGGATATATATCTCGCGTTTTTGTTCTTTCGGCAGAACTTTCACCATAGTTCCTGGTGCAAATGTATGTAGTGTCGCTGGCAGATGCACCAATGCTTTCCCCGGAAACCGATAGTGAGCGGGAATCAATACAACTTTATTAGCAGGTACGTTACCAACCTGTGCCATTTCAGCCGCTGCTACGTCACGTATAACGCTCAAATGACGACTAATTTCACCCCTCATATCTTGTTTAACAATGAACTTATTCCCAGACCCGTCTCGGATAATAGCAATTCGTCTATTAAATCTTGTTTTGAAGCTATTTATTTCTCTAATATTTTTCCCTGTATAACCTAGTACACTAGCATCGAATACAGGGGCATCTACCACTCTACGCTTGCATATTGCAGGCATGCCAAACGTCAAACTTAACATACAAATCAAAAGCAATTGCGTGTTCACATATTGCTCGACTCTCATACCAATCTCCTTCATTAAAACAAATACTCACTTTTTTATCTTTACTTATCTTTACTCAAATACCATTAACGCATAATACCATCAATTATTGCATATAATTATTCCTGGTTTGGTGTTGGACCCTCGCCTTCTATGAGACGCCAAAGCTCTTTGCCCAGCTGCTTTGCATTGTCAAACCGCAGGGCATACAAACCAGTTTCTCTAGCTGCTCTTACATTCTCGTCTTTATCGTCAATAAATACTATCTCTGTGGGATTAATGTTGTTTTTTGCCAAATAGGTTTGATAAAAAACAGCATTAGGCTTAGCAATAGTATGAGTTAGGCCATCTAATTCATAGTAACCAAATTGGGAAGCCTCTATATCAAATATATTTGTATTAAATAATGACTGCATATCTGGTTTATTAATCAAAGCTTTAAACATATTTAAACCTATGTTAGAACCAATATGCTGTGTGTACCCTCGCTGGTGAAGCGCATAAATAATAGCCGCCGTCTCTGGAACAATATATTGCGCATTTGCAAGTGCTATTATCAAATCTGCTAATACGCTATTATGGTGTTTTAATGCAACATTGACAAACACCTCTCCCGTCGATCCAGACTTTATCAAGTCATAGAGGCCATGCGCCATGTCTTTGCCCATTGCAAGTGAGCTATGCCGTAAAATATCCATCTTGTTGGGAAAATCTCGCAGAGTACGCACGAACGTAGACCAGTCTCTTTTGATAATAACGTTGTGAATATCCCACAAAATAATAGGCTTATGACGCTCACCAAAAACTGCGTGAACATATACCGTTGATGGTTCTAGAGAGGCTTTTTGTATGCAGTAATACGCGATCGCCACAATAAGTACACATATGAACATCGCCCGTTTGATAGACATACATCGCCCCTTATGACCGCTTATAGGTATCACGCCGCCTGCCTCTTGCCAATAATAACAATAATAATAAATTTCATGCAAGATCAATTCGCCTGCACTTGTACTCGCAATAGATGACTAGAATTATTAAGATTAATAAGCGAACCAGGAAGCGGTCGTTGATCAACAACGATACAGTCAGTACACGTGTGATGCGCTAATTGTATATAGGAGTGTGTCACTTCCATACATATTCCATGTGATACCAAAAAATCTTTCACATCAGACACTCGTTTCCCGACAAAGAGAGGCCATATCACCTTTTCAGCGCTATCATCAGATGCGTAAATAAGCATACGACCATCTCGCACCGCATGTCCTACGGCCGGCATTTGTGCGATAGACTGATTGTACGGATACAAACCTGTAATATACACTATCTCTGGTGTAATGCCGCATGTCGCGAGCTCGGCAGTCACCGCATCAACTGTCTTATGATAAGTATTTGGCGCTCGCGCCGCCGGTGGTTTTTTTGCAAGAATAATAAATAGCGACTGATGGGGCTTTATTTTTTGAAAAGCAGCTGGCGTTTGATCCAGGATAGTACCCTCTGCTACGTTCATATCTTCTTTATAGTGCAATAAGCGCAGATTGAGATTGCAATTGGTAACCAGCGGCATTGCCTGGTCAAGCGTTTTACCGATGAGTGCAGGCGCTTTCACATATGGTAGATGAAATATATGATGGAACAGCCCATAGCCTGCAATAAAGCTGAGAAACGGCACAGTCCATGCGTATAATTGTATAAATTTTATGTTCATGCCATATTGTTACCCCTCCAAAGTAGTCCATAAGCCGGATTCTGTTAATTGATTATTCGCTAACCAATTCGACAATCATTTATCTAAGCGGCATACCCGTGTGCCATAACGAAAACGAACAACGAGACACACCTACTTTGCCTTGCTCCCGGTGGGGTTTACCCGCTATAGAGATTGCCCTCTATAGCTGTGCGCTCTTACCGCACATTTTCATCCTTACTTATCATCATGTTACTTGCTCTTCTTATCACGATTAGTATCATAATAATAAATAATAAGTATTGTTTGATAAGCGGTTTTTTTCTGTGGCACTGTCCATCGCTCATTACAAGCGTCCTACGTTGGTTATTTATGACCTCCCCAGGCACCGTATTCGTTAGGAGTCCGGACTTTCCTCTGCGTAGTTATCTAGCGCAGCGATTGCCTTGACTACTTTGAAAGGATAATTTCAAAGATAATAATACTATTAGTATCATGTTAACACTTATTTTAATAAATGTATAGTAATCTATACTTACTGCAATCTGCAATCCCTGAACACACCCAGCATACAACCATATAAAAAAAATATTTATCAGAATAAACAGTAAACGATTCATATACAACAGAGAACGCATATGCATAATACTCATGACAATAGGCGCAAAGCAAAGGGCAGAAATAGTAAGTTCCCCGCTATATAAAAAGAATATAAGCACCGATCCAAAAATAAATAGTGTTATTACACCTTTTCCACTGAATAAAAAAATATGCATCAGACATAAATTCATTGTTAGATAGCTAACTGGCCGAGTGCACAGTGCAAACATACACACATCAATTATAAGGGTTAGAATTAAACTCAGCAACGCAACCATATATTCTCGCCTAAGTTTGCTCCGTTGATGCATCATATCTGTATTCATGTGTCACATTGCATTTCTATAAGAATGGAAGCCTACTATCGTAGCACACCACCACTATATTCCAAGCTATATCAATAGTATACTTAAATCAACATCTTAATCGTGTGTTGCCATTATAATCATATGAAAAAGTTCACAAAAATAATACATACTGGCATCATAGGCATCCTACTTGCTTGCGCATGTGGACTTGGTATGCTCTATTACCTTTTTAACACTCACTGTATCGATTTTTCAGTTCTAGAGCAATACAATAGAGGCGCAGCAACAGTACTTCTTGATGACAGCGGCATTGAATGGGCGCGATTTCAACTCGATAAACAGCTACCGATATCATTGGAGCACATGTCACCGCACCTAATCAATGCCTTTCTTGCTGCGGAAGATTGGCAATTTTTTTCTCACCAGGGAATCTCTGTGCGTGGTATAATCCGTTCTATATTCGTCAATATATACAATATTCGTAAAGTACAGGGAGCAAGCACCATCACACAGCAATTGGTTAAACTACTATTTTTTGATCAAACCAAAGCGTTTTCTCGTAAAATCAAAGAACAAGTACTCGCCCTCATGATAGAACGGCAATTTACCAAGCAGTACATCTTACAAACCTACCTCAACCATGTATACTTTGGCTGTGGAATTTACGGCGTACAAGCAGCAAGTCAACGATTTTGGGGCATTAACGCTTCCGAATTAACAATAGAGCAATCTGCAACCTTAGCTGCAATTGTACGTTCTCCTGGTCGCTATTGTCCAATTCTTTATCCACTGTCATGTCAAAAAAGACGTAATACAATACTAGAACGCATGCTTCATCGTAATATCATCGACAATAACACCTATACACAAACACGTGCGCGCCCGATCACTATCATCGCTCCAGCAACAAGCTCAGCGGCACCACATCTACTAGAAACAATTCGTATCTTTTTAGAGCATACAGTCGGCAAAGATATTCTATATAAAGAGGGATGTATTGTACAAACAACGATCAATGCACTAGTGCAAGCACATGCACAAACCGCATTCAATACTCATATAAAGCATTTGAAAAAAACGCTCAGCAACGCTACAGATGGCGCATTGATTACAATGGACACTAAAACAGGAGAAATAAAGGCTTTAGTCGGTGGCTATAATTTCGCTGAATCCCAGTATAACCGTGCACTTCAAGCACATCGACAAATGGGATCCGTGCTCAAACCTCTGATTTACGCCGCTGCTATCAATAATGGTGCCCAGTTATCTCAGACCGAGTATGATGAACCTTTTTCATTGCAACAACCATCAGGTATATGGACACCCAAAAATTATAATAAAAAATTTAGCGGTCAAGTTACCCTCGCGTATGCGCTTTCCCGATCAAGCAATATCGTCGCAATTAAAACACTACTCGCAACAGGAGCTCATCACGTTGTTGAGCTCGCCAAACAATGCCAGCTACAGGGCCCATTTCATACCTATCCATCACTTGCTCTCGGATGTATTGATGGTACTCTATTGGAAGTCGCTGGTATGTTTAACATATTTGCCCGAAATGGCACTTACATCGAACCGCACTATATTAAGTGGGTTAAAGACATATCTGGTAATAAAATTTTCAATTTCAGACCAAAAGAACAAGCTGTTCTATCTTCACGCGTGAGCGACCAAGTAGCACAAGTATTACAACTCGGGTTAAAACGGTTACAATATCAATACAAACCCCATGAATGGATAAATTCAGAAGCGATTAGTAAAACAGGAACTACCAATGATTCGCGTACATGCTGGTTTATTGGGTCGACCCCCTGTCTCACAACAGCCGTATACGTAGGATACGATAATAATCAACCCATGGGGGAACATGTATTCCCCGTTAAGACGGCTTTTCCCATATGGCTCGCATTGCATCGTTCCCTTGTGTGCAGTCAAAAATCATTTATTTTTGATCCAAATCTCAAAACCCGCTATATTAATGAATACACAGGACATGCTTGCTCCGCCACAGATGCTCACGCAATAAAAATTTTGGCATAATGCGAACTTGAAAATAGAAAAAATATGAATTCAACTACTTCCCATTTTTACAAGATAAGCGCGCTGGTGCTTATCGTAATGTCATCATTTATTTTCGCTTATGATCAAAATATATACAATACGCAAAAGAACAATACTTCACATCACACGGCATAAACTTAGACACGGACTCTTCTTTAGCAAAACCTTTAGAAAAGGAATTAAAACAAGTCTTGTCAGACCTTTTTGATCCAACACCAATTGCATTACCCGAGCCAAAAGCTACCATAACACGTACCGCGTTATTCAAGATCTTTGAACCGATTCTGTATAACAATGACGAATTTGTCATAAATACCAATTTCATAGATAAAATGCAATTGGTCCACGGCACACCATCAAACACCAAAGACCATCTGGCATTTCGCATCTCTACTGCCAATACTCAAGACGGAATATCAAATCTGCTCCAGACAGAGGCGGGTAAATTCTTTTTGGTAAATAAGCTGAGTCAACCGCATACTAATATCACCCAAATAACAAAGGGGACAACAGGTCATTAAAGAATGCATAGCCAATAATATCCTACTGTCTGATCTGACAAACACGTTAAGTACAATTGCAAGTGCTGAAAAATACTTTCTTTCATATTATACAAACGAACGCCTGCTCGATCCATGCTTTGATTTTCTCAAAAAGGAGTATTACTGGAACTGGCCTGTATTTAATAGGCTAAATGATAGCGCTTATGGACTAGAAACAGGATTTCATCAAGGCACTATGCGTGATTTTATCTTTTTGATATTGACTGGCACCAAGGGCATGAAGTCATCAAACAGAGCAGTCAAAGGGTTTTCTGGACTCTGGTTATTAATAACCCCTATCAGCCTTGTACTGAGAAAGAAAACACTGGCAACTATCAAGAATCTTCAAGGCTATCTGATGAACATCGCCGCTTATTTCAATGACGCTAAAAAGCTATACACCATCGCGCACAACAACCCCGCATTAGCAAACAATCTCAGCTTATTACCAGTACTCAGGTCATTGGCTTTCCCAAATTCTCAATATTCTGCAGAATTTAATGAGCTCATAGCACTGTTAGACACCAATACTTTTAATGGAGACCCATCGATTTTTTCTATTAATGGTCGTACAATGCGTGCACATGCACTCTTAATGAAAGATTCAGTAAAAAGGGATTGCATAGATATAATTAATGCCATAGGAGAAATCGATAGCTATGTCGCCGTGGCCAAAAAAATACAATTGACTCAGCACGCCCAAGCCCGCTATTGCCTTGTTGAATTCGATACTAAAAGTTCTGACCCCTATTTAAAAGCAGAGAACCTTTGGAATCCTTTTGTAAATGAAAAAAATGCCGTTACCAATACCATTGAGATGGGTGGTGCAAACCCACGCAATATAGTGCTGGATGGACCACACACAGGAGGAAAGTCAACCATTGCCAGAGCAGTACTATTAAATGCAATACTCGCACAGACATTCGGAATTGCCGCGGCAAGCACCATGACATTAACTCCATTCAATAATATTGATTGCTATCTAAACATAACCGATGATACGGCAGGCGGAATATCGGGACTAAAAGCAGAAACTAATCGTGCATATGAAATTACTGAAAAACTGCGGCAAACGAATGGCTTTAGTCTCATCTTACTTGATGAAATCTTTACCAAAACCTCACCAGATCAAGCTGAGGAGTTGGCTATCGAATTACTCTCTACACTCAGCAAACTTCCCCATTGTATCTTTATTAACGTGGCACATTTTGAGGGTATAATAGAACATGCACAACAATTGATCAGTTGCAGAAATTGCCACATAGAGGCTATTACCGATGACCAAGGCACAGTACTCAAATACACCTACAAACTTGCTGAAGGTCGGTCGTTCATAAAAAATGCAAAGCAAATCGCAAGAGAGACGGGCTTACCCACACATTTGCTTTAGAATAGCGAATCTTATAACCGACTTTGTTCTCAAGTTCACGTTAACATAAGGCAAGCATGCAATTAAAAACGTAATACACTGCAATTCTATAACAATATAATCTAACGATTACGTAATTCTTAATATACTGGCTATGGTATAACCCAATACAGCATTATCCCGCAATATCACGTTCTGTCGCAATACCGTAAATAGATGCTTATGTAGGGTTGCCATCTCACATGCATTGACATATTGGTGCGCATCTCGCTGCGTTTCCAATGGGATTATGAGCGAAATTTTGTTAAAAAATAATAGTTCAAAAAGAGCCCCTGATCCAGCACGTGATATCACCATATCAGCAAGATTATAATAAATACTCAGATTATCAGCGTAATTAAATACATACGCTGGCACGCCATATTGGGCATATGCTTCCTGTAACTCTTTTGGATCTCCTGCTCCTGTCTGGTGTATAATATTTATCTGGCTCGTTAGTAACCCGTTTGTACGCACGAAACGCATCATGGCACTATTAATAAACTGAGAACCCTGTGATCCGCCCAATACAAATATCGTTTTCTTACTAGGATCTAAGCCTAGCTGTCCTGGATCTCGCCTGGCCCGTTTATCCTGCTCACCGAATCGAACTGGATAATCTGCCTTAACACACGCCCCACTTGGAAGTAATTCAGCAGTTTTGTTAAAACAAATATTAATTTTATTAACATACGGCGCGATACATACAACTGCTTTGCCCGGCTGCACGTTCAACTCATACACCTCCATAGGAATACGTAATATCTTTGCAGCAGCACAAAGCGGGATTGCTATGGCACCGCCGGTAGTAATAACTCTAGAAGGCTTACGTTTGTGTAAATAATAAAGACTTCTCACCAATGCACGCAGCATTAGCCAGCATACTACAGGCAAT
>Ga0134121_10001052_pt1 | contig 27383 bp, 20 predicted proteins | sample KB301_FD_96463 | JGI IMG/M metagenome (GOLD analysis project Ga0134121, IMG submission 96463) | Terrestrial soil microbial communities without Nitrogen fertilizer from Kellogg Biological Station, Michigan, USA - KB3-0-1 | ecosystem: Environmental > Terrestrial > Soil > Unclassified ... | reverse complement strand
TATTCTTTAACCCAAAACTTCGGCAGCGAATCCACCTTAAGAACCCTGTTTTTCTGTCCAGCCGATGGGGTCCACCTCAGAGGCCTGGAAACTGAGTGCTCGTGAGGTTGGTAAGGGCCAGAGCGCTGGGCGACCCCAGGGTCGTTAAGGGATCGTAATTCGGATCGTTGAATCCGTTCGACTCCTGCCTGCGCCATTCGACACCTCCCTTGAAGGCGTGTTTGCCGTGGCTCCAGCTCAGGTCATCGCCGACACTCTTCATCGGATTGATTCCTTCGCGCCAACGGCCAAACCCGCCAATGTTGCTGAAGCTGGGTATACCCGTTGCGAAAGTGACCTGGTATGGGACCCCATTGGCGGATGCATGAAGCTTTCTCGCCTCGGCGCCGATCGCATCGTTACGATCCGCCGATCCCCATTGCCAGTTGTTCGATGCCCTCTTTGAGAGCCGGAGTTGATTCAACAAGCTGGCCGACAGCGTGGATGACACTTGAATGCTGTACACATAGGGGCGTTTCACGGCAAGGCCATCGTACCCCAGCGGCCAGCCCCTTAACCCCGCCTGAGTCGCGGTGCCCCAGGTTTTTTCGTTCGTCGCAATGAGGCTGACCCGGTTCCTGGAATTGAAGTTGTGATCGATGCGCGCGTTGTATTGATCGCGGTTCACCTCGTCTCCATTCCCGTTGGTGAGATCGAGACCGTCCTGCCGTCGCACAAAGCGAATGTTTGCCGTATTCAGACCATCGCCGCCGGTGAACTCGTTGGGCGAGGGCATGCGCTTCAATTCTTCCTGGATGAACGGAACCGTCGAGAGCTGGGTCCGGTTTCCGGTCGGATCCCGATATGTTCGACAGTTGGCGACGAGGGCGCCATTAAAGGTACAGTTTCCCAACATGTCAATCGCAGCCAGAGGTCCAGTGGCGCCAACAGGTGCTACCGGGTTGCCGAGCCGGTCGACCGACGGGTTGCTGTTATTTGCATTGTTATTGTCGACACCGGGCCAGTAGCGGAAAATGCCCGCTTTTGCCATGTCAGTAAACGTTAGCCCGCTGGCCTGTGTTCGCTTCACGTCGCGCTGGCCTTCGTACAGTGCAAAGAAAAAGGTCTTGTTTCGGATGATCGGGCCGCCCAGGCGGGCGCTCATCTGGTTGCGGTTGTCAAAGCTCTTGCCGACTCCGGTCTGGTTGTTGAACCAGTTATTACTGTCGGTCGCGGAGTTATGATTGGTCCATGCTGCGCTGCCTCGGAAGGCATTGGTTCCTGACCGGGTGACCATGGAAACCTGCCCGGAACCGCGCGAGGTTTCCGCGTCCACGGGCGCGACGACAACCTTAACTTCCTCGACCATGTCGGCACTCGTAAAGACTACCGACCATGCGCCGTTTTCGTATCTGCCGTCATTGACGTTGACGCCGTCGCGCGTCGCATTCACGTCACCGAGACGTCCGCCAGCCATGATACCGATGGTTCCGGCGGAGGATTGCACCCCCGGTGTCGTTGCCACCAGGTTGAACACGTTGCGGGTTTGCACCGGCAGATCGCGAAGCTTGTACTCGGGAAGCGTGGTGCCCACGGAATTCGAGGATGTCGCCAGGAGCGTGTCTGCTGCGACCGTCACCTCGACGTTCGTTGCCGTCGCGGCTATCTGCAGAGTGAAGTTCATACGCACCTGTTGCGCGCCGCCCAGGGCAACGTTCGTGAAAGTTTCAGTCCGGAAACCGGGAAGCGCCGCGCTCAGCTTGTAGGCTCCAGGCTGAAGGCTGGCGAAGCTGTAGGAGCCGGATTCATTCGTGACCAGCACGCTAACGATACCGGTTCCGGTATTCGTTGCCGTGATGGTAACGCCGGGAATTAATGCTCCACTGGGATCCGTAACGGTTCCGCCCATTGTGGCATTTACCGTCTGGGCAAGAACGTTCGTCGAGAGAACAACAGACAGCAGCACCACTACGACGGCCAACACTTTATTCATCGATCTCCCCCTGTATTTTAGACAGCCGGAAAATCCGCAGGATTTGAAGTGGCGGACCTCCGGCCCAGCGCCTCAGTGTTTGTTTGCTTTTTGCGTCTTTACTTGAGCGAAGGCTATGTCAACCGGGGAAGGACGTCAACAAATGTTGATTAATTTTTCGATAAACACGTCACGATCGTTTTTCCTGGCCAACGAGGGTGTGCGGGGACACGACAGCCTTTGCCGATAGCTTTCCGCGCGCCGATACCGTACACTTGTCTACGTTTGCGCGTTAGATGCTGAGTTTCCCTTCCTTAACCATTCGATTCCTTCGCTCAAGCCTGTGAACTTCCGCCATCCTGGCGAGTCCAGCCAACATCATCTGTTTTACCGCGAGCGCGGTTGTCAGGGAACGCTCGGGAAGCAACAATTTAGGAGCAACTAGAAGTGTCTTTTATGGACCTTGGGCTTTCGCCCGTCCTTTGTACAACCGTGGCCAAACTTGGCTACGGTGTTCCCACACCCATTCAAACTCAGGCCATTCCCGTCATTTTGCAGGGCCGCGACATCATGGCCGGCTCGCAGACCGGTACTGGCAAGACAGCGGCGTTTGCGCTTCCGATGATCGAACGCCTGTGCCTTTCCGGAGGGCCGGAAGCCCGGCGGCATGGCGCTCCAGGAAAACCGCGAGCGCTGGTTCTAGTGCCCACTCGAGAACTCGCGATGCAGGTTCAGGAGTCGTTTCGCGACTATGGCCGTCAGCTCGGCCTTCTCAGCACGACAATATTCGGAGGCGTCGGCATCCAGCCGCAGATCCAGGCCCTTCGCCGCGGCCTCGATGTCGTGGTCGCCACGCCTGGCCGATTGCTCGATCATATGCAGCAGCGAACGATCGATCTTTCGCGCATAGAGATCCTGGTCCTTGATGAAGCCGATCGCATGCTCGATATGGGATTCATTCCGTCCATTCGCAGAATTCTGCAGTCCCTGCCGAAGGACCGCCACACGCTGCTCTTTTCGGCAACCTTCATGCCCGAGATCAAGTCACTCGCCGCTCAATTCATGAAGGATCCGGTGCAGATTCAGGTCGCGGCTCTGAACACCGTGATCGCGACCATTGCGCATCGCGTGCATCCCGTCTCGGCGGACCGCAAGCGGGAGCTGGTCGTGCATTTGCTGAACAAGGATCGGGCACAAACCTTGATCTTCTGCCGGACTAAACACGGATCCGATCGCCTGTGCCGCCACTTGTCGGCCGATGGATTCCAGGTGGAAGCGATTCACGGCAACAAGAGTCAGAGCGCCAGAACGCGCTCCCTTCAGGACTTCAAGTCCGGCCGGACGCGTATTCTCGTGGCGACAGACATTGCAGCGCGCGGACTCGATATCGAGCAACTGCCGATGGTGATCAACTTTGATCTGCCCTCGGTCCCACAGGACTATATCCACCGCATCGGACGCACGGGCCGTGCAGGAAGCGACGGGCAGGCTGTTTCTCTCGTATCTCGAGAAGAGCAGTCGTTGCTGCGCGACATCCAGAACCTTCTGGATCACCAGATTGAAGTCGTTCCGGTCGAGGGATTCGACGCGCCTCCGGCGCAGGCTCAAGTATTCACGCGAAAGTTCAGGCCGCAGCGATCCTCGTTTCGACGGCGAGCCTAAGAAGGGGAGAACTTGTCGGGCGCGGTGTCCCCTCCTAAGTTAGGAGGGGTGGCTGCGCCAGTAAGAAGACTTCAAGTTCCTTAGCGGCGCAGACGGGGTGGTTCCAAAGCGACCATTTTAAGGACGCATTCCGAGACATTTCGGCTCAGGAACCACCCCGTCTGCTCCATCAAAGGATCTTCGGATATTTTTTGATGTCGCAGCCACCCCTCCTAACTTAGGAGGGGACACCCTCGCCGACCAGACACACACAGCTGTTATTCTAATATCTCAATGCCGCCGATCATCAATGCCCAGGAAATCTCGAAGACCTACGGCACCTTTCCGCTGTTCAAAAATATTTCGATTACGGTGTCGGAAGGCGATCGCATCGGAGTGATCGGTCCAAACGGAGCGGGTAAGTCCACACTCCTGCAGATCCTCGAAGGTCGCGTAATGCCGGACACCGGCGACGTCGCGGTGCGCAAACGGACACGTTTCGGTTTCGTGGCGCAGAATTCCGAGTTCGCCCCCGGCGAGACGGTGCTCTCCGTCGTCGAAGACGCCATGCAGCGTGCCGCGGTGGCTGACGCGGAGCGCCCGTCTATAATGGCCGAAACACTCGGCCGCGCTGGATTCGCCGATCCCAGTGCGCTAGCCTCCACGCTGTCCGGCGGCTGGCGCAAACGGCTCGCCATCGTTGCGGGACTGGTTACGGCTCCGGATGTCCTGTTTCTGGATGAGCCGACAAATCACCTGGATCTCGAAGGTATTCGATGGCTGGAAGGCGTGCTCCAGGCGGGAGCCTTCGCCTGCGTCGCCGTGAGCCACGATCGTTACCTCCTTGAGAATATTGCTAGCGACCTGGTTGAACTGAACCGCGTTTACGAAGAAGGCCTCCTGCGGGTGAAAGGAAACTACAGCGCCTTTCTGGTGGCGCGGGAAGACTACCTTCGGGCTCAGGGGAGGCTCCAGGAATCGCTCTCGAATCGCGTCCGCACGGAAATCGAATGGCTGCGGCGCGGGCCGAAAGCCCGAAGCACGAAAGCCAAAGCCCGGATCGACAATGCGCAGGACATGATTGGAGACCTTGCCGACCTGAAAGCCCGCAGCCGCGTCAGCACCGTCAGCATCGATTTTTCCGGCACGGACAGGAGATCGAAACAGTTGATCGAACTCGACAACGTGGCGTACGCAATTGCCGGAAGGACGCTGTTCTCCAACCTCGATCTGATGATCAAGCCTGGTATGCGTGTTGGATTGGTCGGCCCGAATGGCTGCGGCAAGACCACGCTTCTCCGCCTCATGCGCGGCGACATTCAGCCGTCGCAGGGAAACATCCGGCCTGCGGATCGCCTTCGCATCGTCTATTTTGATCAGAATCGGGAACTGGACCCGGATGTCACACTCAAGCGCGCTCTCGCGCCCGATTCCGACTCTGTTGTTTATCAGGATCGCGTGATCCACGTCGCAGCGTGGGCCGCCCGGTTTCTCTTCTCGAGTGAATCAATGAATCAACCGGTCGGCAGGTTGTCGGGGGGCGAACGCGCGCGCGTGCTGATTGCGCAGCTGATGCTGCAGCCCGCCGATGTGTTGCTGCTCGATGAACCCACGAACGATCTCGACATCCCAACGTTGGAAGTTCTGGAAGAGAACCTGTTGGAGTTTCGTGGCGCTCTGGTTCTGGTGACGCACGATCGTTACATGATGGATCGGGTTTCGACGATGGTGCTGGGACTAGACGGCCTTGGCCACGCAGAACGCTTTGCCGATTACTCGCAATGGGAACCCTGGCAGCGCGCGCAGGAGGCAAAGGCGGCGGAGGGATCAGCTCCTCGGACGAGCCCCGAGGCGCGAACCCCATCCGTCTCCAAACGAAAGTTGTCCTATATTGAAGCCCGCGAACTAGCAGCAATCGAAGACCGCATCGCCGAAGCCGAAGAGTCCCTGAAAAGCAAACACTCTGCGCTACAGGACCCGTCAATCGCCAGCGTCGGGCCGCGCTTGATTGCGCTCTCCGCAGAGATCGAAGAGAACCAGCGTCTGGTGGACGAACTCTACAGGCGCTGGTCGGAGTTGGAAGCAAAGCAGTCGTGACATCGGGTTCTTGCGACTGTCTACGCGTCCACAGTTTGAGAGCTCGCACTCGGCGCGTTCGGAACCTGGCGCACAGGCAACGGATCCTGCGGCATCGCGATACAGCACACGATATAGCCGATGATTCCCGGCAGCAGGGGCGGGAAGATCGTCAGGAGAATCCACAGGATTCGTACCAGGGTTACATCCACGTCGAAGTAACGCGCTACACCGCCGCAGACACCCGCAATCTTTTTGCCTTCTCGGATACGGCTCAAAGGCCTCCGCTCATAGGGATCGCCCATCGGTGGACGGATCGATGGGCGCGCGCTACCGCAGACCGAGCAGAAACGGGCTTCGTCTTCCAGTTCCTTCCCACAGTTGCAGCAATACATCTTTCGCCTCCTGATACAGGGAACGAAACAGGGCATCCCAAAGTTCCCGAAAATGACAATTGACAATTCGGGGCCGTGCTACTCGAACCCCGAATTCTGAACTACGAATTCGGGGTTCGAGTAGCACGGCCCCGAATTGTCATTTGTCATTGGGGACACCCTTGATTAAGCACAATTCATAAACGGGCCTTCCCAATGGCCCAGAGCGCGGAGTCCGTTCGCAGAAAAATCTGACCTTTGACGATCACCGGACTGCTGAGCGTGTAATCGTCGACGTCGTTCTGCGCGAGTATGGCGAACTCAGGGCCCGCCTTCACGATGGTGGTCATGCCGTCTTCACTTGTAAGGAAGAGCTTGCCGTCGGCAAGGATCGGCGAGGCGCTGTAAGTCCCAGGTGCTGAGCGACGGCCGCTGTAGACCGCGACGCCGGTCACTGCGTCGTATGCATAGAGAGTTCCGTTGTCGCGCAGAACATACAGATACTTGCCGTCGGTGACCGGCGTGGGAACGTCGGGTCCCAGGTCCGTGGACCACAGGCGATGGGTTGCCGTGACATTGCCGCGGCCTCCCGCCCGAATCGCGACCAGCGGCCGTTCACGGCTGGGAACAAAGACAATGTCGTTGTGGGCCACAGGCGAGGCAACCACGCGATAATCCGAGCGGTTCGTGGGATTCATTCCATTAAAACGCCACAGTTCTCTTCCTGTCGCAAGCTCGTGACCGGTGACGCAGTCGCCGCCGCTGACGACCAGTTCAAGTCCTGCCGGAGTTTGAACAATGACCGGAGTCGTGTAGGAATCCGGAGATTCGCCACGTGCAGTCGAGGGACGAACGATGCGCCAAAGCGTCTTACCAGTGAGCTTGTCGATGCGTAGCAGATATGAAGGATCGTCCGTGTAGTAGCCGTGCAGTACCTGAATGTAAAGGGAGTCTTCGTGAAGCACCGGCGAGGATCCGTAGCCCCACAGCAGTCCGAACTGGCCGTGATCCTTTCCGATGTCGCGTGTCCAGAGGAGTTTTCCGTCGAAGTCGAAGCGCCGCAGGATGCCGGTGCTGGTGAGCACCCAAACGCTCTGGCCGTCGGTAACCGGTGAGGGCGTGGACATGTTGGCTTTGCGCTGAGACCTGTTGCCGCCGCCAAGCGGCTGCTTCCATCGCACGGCGCCGGTTTTGCGATCGACGGCCCAGAAATCGATGCGCTCACCCTGCGTCACGTTGAGAAAGATGTGGTCGTCCCAGACGATCGGCGTCGAACCACTTCGTCCCGGCAGAGCGAGCTTCCATTGGATGTTTTCCTTTGCGCTCCAGTGGAGCGGCAGGTTCGCCTCGCCGCTGACGACGCCGTCTCTGCTGGGGCCGCGCCAGTGAGGCCAGTTGTTTTCGGAAAGAGCGGCGGCCGCCGCGCCCAGAATGAGAACGGGTATCAGGATTCGACGGAGTCTCATGGCGTTGAAATAAGCATACTTCACTCCGAACGCAGCGCGGCAAGCGCTCCACCGCGGAGGGCCGCCGCCGTGGCGAGCAGAGAGATCAGAAGGCCGGCACCGATAACGGCAGCAAGCAGGGGTAGCAACGTCAGCGCCGGAAGACGTCCGCCACGCTCGATCAGCGCGGGAGCGACAGCGATAAGGGCGCACACAACGCCGGTGAGCAATCCTCCGAAGAGCAGAGCCGCGTTTTCGGCGATCGTCATGATGAAGAAATCTTTGCGTTGATAACCAAGAGTGCGGAGCAGCGCCAGTTCCCGTCGTCGTTCCAGGATGCTCCGCAGCAGAACCGCGGCCAGACCCACCGTTCCCAGAAGAAGTCCGAGCCCGCCGAGCATTTGGAAGGTGGAAAGATAAGTATTCTCCACGCGGTGATACTCAGCCAGCCGGGCTGCCGTGGGTGTGGCGTCCGCGTCGTATTCGAGCAGCGCGTCTTCAATTCGAGCCGCCGCGCTTGCAGGCACGCCCTCTGCCAGCAGGAATGAGTAGCCGTCCTGCTGCGGAAACAACTTCAGGAAGTTGTCTTCCGACATCAAAAGCTCGCTCTGAAAAATGCTGTCGGAGAGAGCTGCAACAAACCGCAAGTGCACGTCGTGACCGCCATTCCTGATCACGAAGTCCTCCCCGATCTTTCGATGAAGAACATAGGTCATGGAGTTTGCGTCGGCGATGACGGGTATCGCGCCGTCGTCGAACTTCTTGTGGAGTAGCGCCCAGGACGTGTCAGCCTGCGTATTGATGAAGCTATCGCGCGGAGCGAGGATGCGCGGATTCTTCGGCTCATAAAGATTGAGGCAACTCGCGTCGTCGCCGGGCCGCACGCGAAAGGGCTCGAAATGAAGGCCCTTGAGGTCGGTGACGAGGCTGTTCGGGTCCGTAACGATCGGAGCCAGCGTCTCGACGAGAAGGGAATATCTCCCGGCCTCCGCGGAGGTATCGTCTTTGCGAAAGGCGTCGACCGCAATCAGGATAAATGCTGCCGAAGCGATCGTCGCCATTGCGACGACGCTGCGGGCAGGACGATAGCTCGCATTGCGCAGGCCCAGCCTCGAAATGGGCCAGAAACCGTTGCCGTGGATCTGAATTCGCGCAGGCCGTCCGAGCCTGTAGCGGTAGAAGGTCAGCGCAGCGGCGAGGAGTGTGAATCCGCCGCCGAAGAATGCGGCGTCCGGATTGATGGTTTTCGCGATGCCGGCGAGCAGAAACAGGGCTCCTCCCAACCCCAGCGAAATCGGCAGGACAGGTCGTCCCCGTCCCCTCCTCTTGAGGAGGGGTGGACGCGACCAACGGGAGCGGACGGGGTGGTCAGCCATGTTAGAAGTTTCGGTCGGCCTGACCACCCCGGCCTTCGGCCGCCCCTCCTCAAGAGGAGGGGACAGCTCGCCCGCAAGTAGACTCCGCTCTGAGCTATGCTTCAAACTGCGCAGCGTAATCGTGATACAGAGCAATGCGGCGAGCACGCCGCCGGCCGCTCCGCCAATAAGAGACGCCGGCCCCACATGAAGCGTAATGTCCGCCGTTCCTACGGCGCCTATCCACCACGTGCGTAAGGCGGCGACGATTGCGGCGGCATATCCGAGCCCGCCTGCGGTACCTAGCAGCGCTCCGAACACTGAAAGGATCACGCCTTCCGTCAGGAAAATTCCGCGAACCGCAGCGTGAGGCAATCCCACCGCGCGCAACAATCCAATTTCCCCGCTGCGCTGTTCCACGCTCAGCTTGAAGAACAGGGCGGCCAGCAACAGCGCCGAGGCTACGAGAAAGAAACTGAAGTAGACGAAGTATTCACCGAAGTTCGTCGCACCGCGAGAGGCATCCAGACTCTGCGCGCGAACGTTGACGACAGAGAGTCCGGCCGCGAGCGGATCGATCTTTTCGCGCAGGCGCCGTTCCAGGTCCGGTGCGGGTAAAGTAAATCGAATCGACGTGAGGGCACCATACCGGGATCGCCACAGGTTCTGGCCGGTTTCCAGAGGAATGAATGCTTTCGGTGTGGTGCCGTACTTCTTCCAGTAGTCTTCGTCCGCGGGTCGGATCTTTCGCAGATCGATCGGGAAAGGCGGATCCCAGTCGCGGAGGTTCGGCGCGTCCGTTATTCCAGGGTATTCGGGCGCCATGCGGCGATCGGCGCGCTCGATGGGCACAACCGCCGCGACGCGAAACGCTGCAGTGTGCGTGGTGAGCTGGCCAGGTTCTTCCCAGAGAAAATACTCCATCGAAAGGATGTCCCCGGGTTTGGCCTGGAGATTGCGTGCGGCCCATTCGTTCAAGGCGATGGGCGGAGGATCGGATGACGCCAGTTCCGGCAGGTCCATCGCGGTCACCAGCGAGTACGGGATCTCTCGCGAGCCAACTTTCATGCTGTTTGCGAGATAGGTCAGCAGGCCCTGTGGCTTGAAATCCGCGGCCGCCCTGGCGATCCCATCTCCGACGACGCCGCTTCGGGGATCGAGTGCGATGACGTTGTTATCGAGCGGACGAAGTCGGATACCGAGATCGTCAAGGGTGGCTTGCGCACGAACTTGTTGTTCGATGTCGCCTGAAGCAAGCAATACATTGACGCGGGCACCCAGATTCAACTCGCGTTGTAACAGGTCGAGCGGTAGAAACACGGCGCGCACCGCACCCTGTTGCGCCTGCAGGGAAAACTCGCCGAGAGCCTCGCGCGGCTGAATGCCTCTGACGGTGGCGCGAATGGTCTTTCCGGTATCGGATTTGTGTCCGTGCAGGGATTCGAGCGGAATGTCCGAAGGGCGCTGCACGTGAACGAGTATCGTGGTGCCCGCGGTCTGCCCGAGTTCGGCTGCGAGAGCTGGACTAACCACAGCCGTGTGTCCGGAAAGCGATTCGACCGTTATCCGATGAAATGCCCAGAAGCGGTCGTCCACGCCGTAGACCGTGACATTGCCCGCACGGCCATTCCCGCCCTGAACACTCACGAAACCGCGCAGCATGAGGAGAGGCGCGCCCTTAATCTCGTCGGCGAGTTGTTCGCGAAAGAAGTCTGTGGAGATGAGGGCCTGATCGGTGTTGCCCAGGCGCTGCAGGACCAGATCGCGGAGGCTGCCGCGCACGGAATCGCCGACAAGAAGCGCTCCGGAGAGAACGGCAACCGCAGTCGCCACGCCGAGCACGACCGCGGCGTTTGTGCGCCAATAGTGCATGAGGTTGCGACGGATGAGCGTGCGCCGCTTCATCATGATTTTCTCGTGAGGCGTTTGCCCGAAAGTTGGAAGCGAATGGGGAAGCGCTCGGCAATGCGCGGGCTGTGCGTGACGACGATCAGGATATTGTTCAGGCGGTGGTGGAGATCGAGAAGGAGCGCTGCAACCGAGTCGGCGGTTGTCTCATCGAGGTTGCCGGTGGGCTCGTCGCAAACGAGGAGATGCGGCTCACGAATCAACGCCCGTGCGATGGCGACGCGTTGCTTCTCGCCGCCGGAGAGCTGCGCGGGACGGTGATCGATGCGGCCGGTGAGGCCGACCTGGTCGATGAGTGTCTTCGCGCGGGTTTCGTAGTCCTGCGGTGGGGCAACGAGGGTGGGAAGGAGAATATTTTCGAAGACGGAGCACTGCGGCAGCAGGCAGTGGTCCTGGAAGACAAAGCCGACGTCGGTGTTGTGGATGGCTTTCCCGCCGAGGGTCACCGTGCCGGAGGTGGGTGTCTCCAGGCCGCCGAGAAGATAGAGCAGCGTGCTCTTGCCGGTGCCGGAGGGCCCCATGATGGCGGCCGTGTCGCCAGGGCCGAGCGTGAAGCTGACGTCCGAAAAAATCTCAAGGGAACCGCCGGGCGTGGGGTAGTCCTTGCGGAGGTTGGTGACGTCAAGCTGCATGGCGGCCTTTCGTAATTGCGATGACTATTCGTGCGGGTCTCCCCTCCTCTTGAGGAGGGGTGGACGCGACCAACGGGAGCGGACGGGGTGGTCAGGGTTTGCTAGAAGGGCCTGCATACCTGACCACCCCGTCTGCGCTGCGCGCAGCCACCCCTCCTCAAGAGGAGGGACACGCGCACGAATACGTGTTCACACACTCTTGTAAACCTCCAACAACCGATCTGCCGAGCGTTGCACCGAATAATGCTCTCGCACATTCGCGTAGGCGTTCGCGCCGAGGGACGCTCGCCGGACAGGATCCTGCCACAGTTGATGGAAGGCGTCAGCGAGAGCCGCGGGGTTATCCGGAGCTACCAGAATCCCGCCGGAGGTTTTCTCGACAATTTCCGTGAACGCGCCGCGGCGCGGCTGAACGACAGGAACCCCACAGGCCATCGCCTCCAGCAGAAACATACCTTTCGGTTCATCATACGTCACAGGACCGCAAAGCACATCGAAATTGCGCAGAAACGCCAGCTTGCCTTCACGGTCCACGACCCCGCGATACGTGAACGGAACGTCCTTAAGGGTCTTCTTCACGCGTTCAAGATACGACACGTATATTGGCGCGGCGTAACCGGCAGCTTCCAGCAAAGACGATTCGACTTGATTGTGAAATCGCACGAATGCATCGGCGAGGACATGCAGGCCTTTTTCGGGAGCGACTCGGGCGAAGTAGCCGATACGAAAGGTCCCCGTTCGCGACTGCCGTTTCTCGTAGCCGTTCGTGTTAATGCCCAGCGGAACGACCGATATCTTTTCGAAAGGAATTCCCAAATAGTCCGCCATGAAGCCGCCGCAATACTGACTCACCGCGATGAAGCGATCCACCTGCGGCACCTGCTTTCGAATAGCGTCCAGCGCCCGCTCGCGATAGGGCGACACCAGCCCGTCGATAAACAACTCCTCCCCCTGAAGCGTGCAAAACACCGGCCGATCGAACGCTCGCCGAAGCGGCTCCGCCAGGGCAATCAGCAGGGAATTCGGCAGGTTGATCACATCGGGCAGGGGTTCCGCCCTCACCCACTCCACCAGTTTGTCGAATTCTTTCCGCAGGACCCCCGATTCCCCCTGCAGCATCGACAAGGTCAGATCCCCGAGCATCCGCGGATCATTCGACACCATGCGTCCCGCAAACGCGCCAATCACTCCCGGCGCGTCCCACAGTCGATCGAGAAACCACGGCGTCTTTCGAAAGAAGCTCGCATACTGTTGCAGATACACGCTGATGCCGCCAAACAGCACGCGCGGTTCGCTGACATTCGGTTCGTCGGTGCGAGTCGGGGTATAGACGGGAATCAAGGTCACATCGTGTCCTCGCGACATCAACTCCGCGGCAAGCGCGTTGTCTCTCGCGCAGCTCCCGCAGTACATCCCGGCAGCACCTGCCGTGATGGAGAGGATTTTCACAAGGTGGCGCTTTGAAAAGCCCTGGCGCGGAACAGGAAATCGACGATGTTGCCTTCGTGGGGCTGCAGCCAGTTGAGCTTCGTCGTTGCAACGGGCCCGAGGTTCAATCGATCGATGTGAACGGCATTGGTCAGGCGCCGGCGGAGCTCTTCGTTGCCTGTGATCGCCGTGCAGACCAGCGTGGGCCCGACCGATTCGATCATCTTCGCTTCCGGACACTCGACGACGGTCACAAACGGAAACATGTATTCCTTCTTCGCGATCGCGAGTTCCGGAGAGGCGCAATGAACGACAGTCGGCAGCAGATAGTCCGCTTTGCCTTCTTTGGCGACGCGGCCGCCCTCACGGTATTTGGCCGTAAGGTCCGCCGCGCCCGCTTGCTGCAGGTCCGCGTCGATCGCGTTCGAAACCGAGTCCGCAACGCCCGCCACCGTAAACGCGGCCAGTTCCGATTCCGGATGTTCGGGCGCGAGCGGCTTCACCTGAGCTAATTTTCTTGCGAGCGCATCCGCGATTTCCCGCGTGTGACGGCTCGCCCAGATCCCCGAGCAGTTGATGCAGCCGCGGCCGCTGTTGACGGAAACACTTTCGACCATGAGATCGAGATACTTTTCCCAGTCATCGACCTTGTCGTCGCCAAGGATGATCTTCGAAAATCCCGGCCCGTGCGCCTGAACTCGCGGGTTGCCGCGGTAGCGCTCGACGGTCGGCGTACCTCCGAAGATCAGGCTACGGTTGCAGCTTTCCAGCACCGCCGCTCCGATATCGGCTTCGCCCGGATAGAGCGAAATCGCTTCACGCGGAATGCCGGCTTCAAAGAACGCGGAAGTGATGCGATATGGCGTCCATGGCTCTTGTGGACCAGGCTTTAACACCAGTCCGATCTGCAGCGGAATGATCGGCATCCATAGCGTGTGCACGCCGGGCGAATTTGACGGCAGCACGAGTCCGAGCACCGGGCTCTGCGCCTGATAGCTGATCGGGACGCCGCGCTCCTCGCCGTATCCGCGTGTGAGGACGCGAAGGTCGAGACCGCGAGTCAGCGAGGTCAGAATGTCGCGAATATTGGTCAGCACGAACGCATGCTTCTGCATGTTCATGCGGCAGAGGCGCTCGGGCAGACCCGTGCTCGCCGATTGGGCGCGCACGAATTCCTCGGGGCTCTGCGTCCCGTCGCCCATCGGCAGCGTGGCGCTCATATAGAGGTCGCCGGCACGAACGACGCGCTGGATCAGATCGTCGATATCGATGGCCGTGAGGGCATCGCGCGCGGCCTGCGCCCTGCGCATGTCGCGCTGGATCATTCCGCCGTTGGCGCGTCCGACCTGGGCGATCGGCTCGCCTGTGGCGAAATGCATCACCGGATCGAATTCGAGACTCTCGTAAGGCTGACCCCAGCGCAGAACGGGAAGCTTTAACATCTCAATACACTCCCACGGTCGTGGTTGCGGCGAATTCCCGGAACGGCCGCACACCACTCACCCCATCCCACGGATACTTCTCGTAAGGCGGTTCGCGTTCACCTTCGTCGCGTTCGAGGAAACCCGGCATGAAGAATTCCTTGGTCAGTGTCGTGAGCTTGACTCGTCCGGTCTGGCCGTATTCGACGACCTTGTTGGGATCGTCGAAGTCCACAACTTCGATCACGGCGCGCGGCTGCGGCGGATAGTACGCAATCTTGTAGTTGTTGAAGGGGCCGCTCGGCGCGCTGGATGCGAGCCCCATGAGCGTGTTGCCGTACGTTGGGGTCATGAACGCGCCGTCGAGCAATTCCTCCTGGGCGAAGCGATTCCATTGCGGCGTGAATTCCGTGCCGCCGGAAAAGATGCCCCTGATGCCCATCTTTCGAATCGATGTGCCCATGGACTCCAGCCGCAGGGCGAGGGATTCAAGGAGCTTCGGAGTGGTGAACATGCATTTGATGTCGTGCCCGGCATTGAGGATCGTGATCGCCTGATCGATGACGTGATCTTTGTAGGCGTGAAGATGTTCGCTCCAGCCCTTCTTGATCAGCTTGATGACCCATCGCGGATCGAGATCGAGACAAAAGCAGATGCCTCCGCGAACCTGGCAAAGATGTTCGACTCCGAGGCGCAGACGCCGAGGGCCCGACGGGCCCAGCATCAACCAGTTGCCGCCGCGCGGGAAGTGTTCGTCAGGTAGCGTATTGCTGAAGAGTTCGTAGTCGATGCGGAAGTCTTCGCAGTTGATGCGGGTCTTCGGAATGCCGGTAGTGCCGCCGGTCTCGAAAACATAGACGGGCTTTCCAGCAAGACCCTTCGGAATCCACCGTTGGACGGGGCCGCCCCGCAGCCATTCGTCCTCGAAAAGGCCAAATCTCTTCAGGTCTTCAAAGCCTTTCACTTCACGCCGCGGATCCCAATCCAGCTTTTTGGCAAAATCCAGCCAGAACGGGCATCCCGTCAACGGATCGAAGTGCCATGCGACCACTTCGCGCACCCACGCATCAACGTTTTCCTGCATATGGCGCAGAAGTATAGCCGAAAATCGGGAAGGGAAATTGTCCGGCCGCCGGACCGGGTGCAATTGAAAGTGAGACTCAGCGCTTGCACTCGCTCCGCACATCCGGTAATTCGTTTTATCGAGTCCCGGCACCCCAGTCGGCGTGCCAGGATTTAGGTGCCATCATACAACCAGGGGTTGCGTCGTTCGCGACTTACCGCGGGCAAATCTCCTTGCACCCCTTCGGGGTGCTGGTGCCGCTTGCGCCGACATTTGCATGGCGCCGCCCTCCAACGTTGCGATAATGTTCCCCCGCTTATGAAAAATCTGAAGGGCCCCCTGAAGCTCACTCCTATCCAATGGGTAATCTGCGTTATCGCGGTGATCGGATTCGCGTTTGATACGTACGAAATCCTCATGCTGCCGCTGGTTGTGCGGGATTCGATCCGCGAACTGACCGGTGCAGTGCCGGGCACGCCCGCGTTTCAAATGTGGCAGGGCAGGCTCTTTTACTATCCCGCGATTGCGGGTGCGATATTTGGACTGCTGGGTGGCTATCTGACGGACCTTCTGGGGCGACGACGCGTGCTGACCTACAGCATCGTCCTTTATGCCGTTTCAGCCTTCATGTCCGGCTTTTCGTCGTCAATCCAGATGCTGCTTGTCCTAAGGTGCTGCGTCTACATCGGCGTCTGCGTGGAATTTGTGGCCGCGGTCGCATGGCTCGCGGAATTGTTCCCGGAGCCCAAACTACGCGAGCGTGTGCTGGGTTTTACTCAGGCGTTTTCATCATTCGGCGGAGTACTGGTAGCAACCGCGAATGGATTGTGTGTCAGGTTTGGGATGAGCCTTCCGGCGATCGCTGCCGCCGGCGTCGCAGACCCTCATGCGCCGTGGCGGTACACCTTGATGTCAGGGGTGATACCGGCGCTTCCTTTGCTTCTCATTCGGCCATTTCTCCCCGAGTCGCCCGTGTGGCGCGAAAAGCGTGCAGCCGGAACCTTGAAGCGGCCAAGTATCGCCGAACTGTTCGCTCCGGCATACCGCCGCACTACGATCGTCGTCTCTCTGATGATGGCCATGTCGTTTGGTGCAACTTTCGGCGCTATCCAGCAGCTACCCCAGATCATTCCAGGCTTGTCTGAAGTGCGCGCCATGTCGCCCACCGATGCGCGAGGAGTGCCTTCCCGTGTCTCGGGAATCGAAGAGTTCGGGGGGCTCGCTGGTCGCCTGCTTCTAGCGTTCGCCGCCGTTCGCATTGTCAGCCGGCGCTCGGTGATCCGTATTTTCCAGGTGCCTGGACTCCTGGTCATGCCGATCGTTTTCGCAGTTATCGCGACCCGCAGCCTCAACTTGCTGTACTACGGAGCGTTTGTTGCCGGAATTTTTGCTGTAGGACAACTCAGCTTCTGGGGAAACTACCTGCCCCGGATGTTTCCCATACATTTGCGAGGCACCGGCGAAAGTTTTTGTGCCAATGTCGGAGGGCGCCTGATCGGCACGTCATTTGCGGCGGTTACGTCCTACCTCGCCACGTTGTCGCCAACAGAAAGCCCGGCATACGCACCTACGAAAATGGCGTTTGCTGCGGCCTCGATCGGATTTTCGGTGTTCTTGATCGGTTTTATCCTGTCATTCTTCCTGCCGGAGCCGACCCAGGAGAACCTTCCGGAGTAATTCAATATCAATTGGAGGTGACATGAAAAGATTCTCTAGTCTGGTTCTGCTGTGTTTCGTGGCTGCCGCCGCCATGCTCACAGCGCAGGATCGCGGTGGTCGTGGCGGCCGCGGCGCAGCGCAACCTCTCGACATCGCGGGTAACTGGACCGGTACCTGGTCCAGTTACAATCCGAACCAACCGTCCGCTCAGCCCAACGTCGTCTGCGCCAAGCTCGACGCGAAGGTGACAAAGAATGGCGATGTCTGGGAGGCGAGCTTCGAGGGCGACTGCGGCCGCGCCTACAAGTACAACATCAAGATGGAAGGCCGCCAGACGGGGAATGCCGTCTTGTTCAAAGGTACCGCCGATCTGGGCGCCGCCGATGGCGGCGTATACGACTGGATCGGTCGCGCCAACAACACCGAGTTCATCGGCTTTTACACGAACGCGTTCACGACGGGCATGTTCAGCCTGAAGCGAGTCCCAGCGGCTCCTTAGATCGGACTGGCAATCTTTGCCCCGGCCCGCTTATGCTCTCTTCGCTTTGAGAGAGAATAGAACCTTGCGGCTCGCTGTTCCGAACGGCAGCTTGCAGCAACCCACCATCGATCTGTTCTGCCGTGCCGGCTATGACATGAAAGTCGGCGGACGTTCCTATTACCCCACGATCGCGGACGACGAAATCGAATGCATGCTGGTTCGACCGCAGGAGCAGCCGCGCTACGTCCAGGACGGGCTTATCGATGTCGGCATTACCGGCTATGACTGGATTCGCGAAACTCAGGCGAACGTCGTCGAAATCGCAGAGATGATGTACTCGAAAGTCAGCAGGCGTCCAACCCGATGGGTATTGGTGGTGCCCGAGGCTTCACCGGCCCGGGTCGTGGGCGATCTGGCCGGCAAGCGCATCGCGACCGAACTCGTACGGCTGACCCAGGAGTTTCTGGAGCAACGCGGTGTGCGCGCGCTGGTCGAATATTCCTACGGCGCGACCGAAGTAAAGCCGCCGCTGCTGGCAGACGCCATCGTCGATGCCACAGAGACAGGAACCTCGCTACGCGCCAACGGCTTACGCATTCTCGAAACCGTGATTGAAAGCACACCGAGGCTGATCGCAAGCCCTGCGGCCTGGGCCGATGAATGGAAGCGGCAGAAGATCGAAGACATCGCGCTCATGCTAAAAGGCGCGATGGCGGCGGAGGGCAAGGTCTGGCTGTCGATGAACGCGCGGCGCACCGATCTCGATGCCGTGCTCGCCATTCTGCCGGCGCTGGACACTCCAACTGTCGCGTCTTTGTCGGATCCCGCGTGGGTGGACATCACGACAATCGTCGATGAAAACGTTGTGCGCGTCATGGTGCCCAAACTGAAAAAGGCGGGCGCTCGCGGTATCGTCGAATACCCGTTGAACAAAATCATCGAATGAATCTCGCGAACGAATTCCAATAAACTGCGGCGACACCGTAACAAAGTCCAGGAATCGTTGTTTACCCTCCGAGGAGTACATGTCACTGGTGACGGCCGTCAATGTGACCCACAACGAACTAACGCAGGAATTCGACCAGACCTTCCGCGAGCACGCCCAGATGATTTATCGCACAGCCTACAGTGTGACTCGCAGTCCGCAGGATGCCGAGGATGTGGTGCAGACGCTTTTCCTCGGGATCCTTCGCCGCGGATTCCCCGATAGCCTGAAAGAGAATCCGCGAGCCTATCTGTACAGGTCTGCGGTCAATCTTTCCATCAACACCGTTCGCTTGCGGGGCCGCCACGTGCCGATTACCGGCGCCGAACACCTGGGCGCTTGCGTTGAAGAGGCGCCCGCAGCGGACGAGGGCCTTCAGCGGCGGCTCGCTGACGCAATCGCACAGCTGAATCCGCGCGCCGTCGAGGTGCTGGTTCTGCGCTATGAGCACGATTACAGTGACGCCGAAATCGCAGGACTGCTCGGGAAATCGCGAGGCGCCGTCGCACTGATTTTGTACCGGGCACGCGCGCGGCTGAAGAGGTTGCTCCGTCATTCCCTGGCGGGAGGAAGTCATGAAACGTAACGACAAACTGGATGAAATTCTCCGGCTGCCTCCTGGTTCGCGGGAAGAGATGATGCGTGCGCTGGACTGCATCCTGGGTCGTTTGCGGTCGAATGCCGCGGTGAACCGCGAGCTCAGAGCCGACGAACCGATGGGGTATTCCATTCCGCTGGACGGCCATCGCTGGGCCAGCACGCCCATGATCGCGGCCGCCACACTTTTGATCGGTGCTGTCCTGCTTGGATTTGCGTGGCAGAGCATGGTGTATGGAGTGCTGCACACTCCGGACGGCGGATCGCATTGGATTTATGACGGGACCGCATTCGGTGGCGATGGCGGTGTATTGACGCTCCGAGATGACTCGCGCGTGGAAATCCAGGAAATGTCTGTCGTTTCGCTGCAACGCGCGGCCGACGGGGTCAGGATTCAGCTAACGACGGGAGAAGTTATTGTCAGTGCGGCCAAACAGCGTGGGGGACATCTTTACGTGCAGACGAAGGACATGACCGTGTCCGTTGTCGGTACGGTGTTTTTCGTGAATGCCGGGAAAACCGGGTCTCGCGTCGCGGTTCTTCAAGGTGAAGTACAAGTGCAGCAAGGCCCAATGACAAAACAATTACGTCCGGGCGAGGAGGTTGCCACGAATCCCGATGTGGAAGTACTTCCCGTGCGTGAGGAAATTTCCTGGAGTCGTCATGTGGAGCAACACCTGGCGCTGCTGGATCAGGCGCGCAGTGCCGCCATTGCAGCCGCGCAAGCGCCGGAGGAACCCGATTGGCAAAGGACAGCAGGCGGCAAAATGTCGTTTGAATCCGCGACGGTCCATCCAGGCAATGAGCGTGACCCCGGAGCTTTTCCCCTGAGTATCGACAACATCTACCGCTCCACCGGAGGTGTCTTCCGGGCGAGCTTTCCGTTGAGATACTTCATCGAGTTCGCTTACAAACTTTCGCTGACTCCCGCCCAACGAGAGTCCTGGTTGTCCCGCGTGCCGAAATGGGTTGAAACGGATAATTTCGTCATTGATGCAAAGGCGGCCACAAGCAATCCGACGAAGGATCAGATGCGGCTGATGCTGCAGTCGCTGCTCGCCGATCGCTTCAAGCTGGTCCTTCATTTTGAGCCGAGGCTGATGCCTGTGTTCGCGCTCACTCTTGTCAAACCGGGGAAGCTGGGCCCGCAAATCCGCCCGCATGCCGAGGGTCCTCCTTGCCCGACGAAACGGGAGGACTCGGATCTATACCCCAGAGATGTCGACCCCGGTGTTTGGCCGTATGGTTGCGATATCGTGATCTTCATTCGTCCAGGCCTCCCGATAGACAGGCTGCGCCCGGCAAACAAAACTTCAGTGAATAGTCAGCTGGTTGCCGGCCGGAATGTCAGCCTGGAAATAATATGGGATGCGTTCGTTCATTCAGGAATCGGTATCGGAAATCCAGTCGCAAATCAAACTGGGCTTACCGGAAATTTTGATTTCAGTCTGGAGTGGACGCCGGAGCCAGACGTCACCACCCGACCTGCAGATTTCACCGCGACGACATTTTCCGAAGCAGTGAAGGAACAACTCGGGATGAAACTTGAAGCGACCAAAGCTCCAGTGCCCGTTCTGCTTGTCGATCACGTCGAAAAGCCTTCGGAATTTTAACCCGTAACAGAATCCTGGAAGTGTTGTTTACGAAGACAGGAGAACACGCATGACAAATTTCCGAGTCGTACTCTCGATAATTCTGGCGACGGTCCTCTTTGTTGTTCCGTTAGTCGCTCATCACAACAATGCGGCTGTCTTTGACACGAGCAAAACCATTCTTTTGAAAGGCACCATCACAAAAGTGGAATTGAGGAATCCGCATTCCTCCATTTACCTGGATGTGAAGGACGCTGCGGGCAAGATCACAAACTGGTGGGTTGAGATGGCTTCTATTGCCACGTTGGCGAAAGCAGGGTTGGACAAGGACCTCATCGATTTGAATCAATCCTATTCGATGGAAGTCAACGTGGCCAGGGATGGCAAGGCACAGGCCGTCGGTATCACTCTGACTTCCTCAGACAGCAAGAGCTATGATCTGCGCGAGAAACCGTAATCTGCTGTCCGTGATTAAGATGACGAAGCGTCGGATGAGGGGGCGTGGGCCTGCCCTCACCCGGCCTTCGGCCACCCTCTCCCGGAGGGAGAGGAGCCCTCACAGACGCAACCCATGAACATCTTGGGAATCGGCTTACTCCTGTTTCAGGTACAACTGGCGACTGTCAGCGGCACCGTGACAAAGCCTGGCGGCAACGATCCTCTGTCCGGAGCGATGGTGATTCTGAATGCGGCCGTCTCGACGCAAACCTCGCGCATCCGTTCCGCCATTTCGGAAGATGATGGGCGGTTCACCATTCTTGACATCGAACCCGGTGAATATCGACTTCAGGTCCAGAGTCCGCTCTACGGAGGCGCGGCATACGGACAACGCAAGCCCGACGGGTCCGGAGCCATTCTCACGATCGCCGCGGGGAAGCGTCTTTCGGATCTCAAAATCTCGATGGTCCCCACAGGCACGATTGCCGGGCGCGTTACCGGGCGCAGTGGGGAGCCACTCGCTTATGCCACTGTTCAGGCGCTGAAATATGCCTACCAGGAGGGCAAGCGGATCCTGGCGGTGGCGCAGACCACGACCACAGACGATCGCGGAGAATACCGGTTGTTCTGGCTTTCCAGCGGAAAGTACGTTGTCGTCGCCGGCGCACGCAGCGGCCCGGTCAACCCTGCGACGACGAGTCCTCCCAACAGACCCGGAGAAACGACTCGCACGGCCGGAGACCTGCTCCTCACTCCCGGACCGCTGGGACTCGTGCAGACCGGAGCCTTGCTCGAAGGAACCAATCTGGTAAAGCGCATTCTCGGAGACGGAACGGTCCGGGAAGAATCCTGGATGCCCACCTACTACCCGGCGGCGACCGACCGCGGTCAGGCGGCTCCAGTGGACGTCACAGGAGGTTCGACCGTGACGGGCATCGACATCACGCTGGGACCGTCACCTGTGCAAAAGATTCAGGGACGCGTCACCGGATTTACTCCGGCGGGTGAGCCGATGGTGGCACTGACACCCGGGGGTCAGGGGACGATCGCACGCGTTATTAACAGGGCAGTCTCCACGATTGACGGATCTTTCGAGTTCGCGGGCGTTGTCCCTGGCCGGTACTACCTGGCCGCGCAGGACCGAAGTGGACTTGTCGGGTCACCGATAGCTGTCGTGGTCGGCGACCGGGATGTGGAGAATCTCTCGCTCGCGCTGGCGCCGGCAATCACGTTGTCGGCACAGATCACCGTGGAAGGTGTGTCGCCAGGGCAATTGGATCCGTTCACCGGGCTGAGTGGCACGTTGCGACCGGAGCTGGACGTCGCGCAAAGCATGGTCCGATCCGTCTTCAGTCCCATAAACTTTCAGCTCAAGCCCGGAATCGTGCAGGTTCTCTCGGACGTGCCACCCGGAGACTACCAATTCAATATCAATCAGCTGGTACTCCCGGGAAATGTGAAGCGGTTCTATGTCAAATCCATACGTCTCGGACGTGAGGATGCCCTGGGCTCGATTCATGTCTCTGCTGAAATGATGGCTCCTATTCTTGAAATTGTTCTAACCGCAGAGACGGGCTCGGTCGAAGGTGTCGCGATTAGCCGCACCGGAGATCCTGCGGCAAACGTCACCGTCGTACTCGTTCCGGCAAACGCACGAAAACGAACGGATCTCTACAAAACCCTCGTTACAGGCAGCGACGGAAGATTCGCCTTCCAGGAAATTCCGCCCGCCGATTACAAACTCTTCGCCTGGGATGACATCGAAACAGGAGCCTGGCAAAACGACGAGTTCATTCGGCCGTTCGAATCCAAAGGCCGCGCCTTACGGGTCTCCGAAAACGGTAAGGAAGAAGTGCGGCTGAATGTGATCTACACCCCATGAGAATGCTGAACCTGCTCTTATCCCTTCTCCTGTTGCCGCAAGGTCCGCAAGCAACGCCCGGCCTGACCGCGTCCCCTGCATCCGTCGACGGCATCGTCCTCGATTCCGAAACGAAAGAGGCCCTGGGCGGCGTGACGGTCCTGGTTCAGGATCGTGGCAGTTCCGCGGGCAGGATGATAACCGTCACGGGCAATGACGGCAGATTCGCATTCCGCAGCGTTCCCCCGGGGCAGTATTCCATCGAAGCAAGCCGCGCCGGTTATGTCTCCGAAATGGCAGGCAGTCCGGTGGTGGATACCCGAAGTTTTTCTCCAGATCCCCTGGCGTCGCGCAATCTACCGATCGTTCAGGATCTGACTGCCGGACAGGTGCTCTCCGGCCTCCGCCTTGTGCTGACGCCGGGCGGCGTTATATCCGGCCGCCTTACGACCGAACACGGTGAGGTCGTGGCAGGCGCTGTCGTTCAAGTTCTCAAGACGACCTATAAGGACGGCCTCCGTGAACGAACGCTGGTTCAATCTGTTATTTCGAACGACCTGGGCGAATACCGATTTTTCATGCTGAAGCCGGGGCAGTATTACGTTTCTCTGATTCCGCCGACGCTCGTTATTCAGAACATCACCAACCAGTCTTTTTCGATCCCCCTGTTTTATCCGGGAACGATTGATGCGAAGGCGGCCACGGTCCTTGACCTCCACGTCGGTGAATCGATCGAAGGCGTGAACTTCTCCTCGATTTCGACAAAGAATCGCCGCATTGCTGGAAGCGTCCAGGGGAACGGCAGCGACGGCGTCGAAGTCATCCTTTCGCCGGTGAACGGCACGGCGAAGAAAACGGTAAACATTCAGAACAATAATCCGAATCCAGGCTTCCAATTCTCCGACATCGTTCCGGGGCCATACACGCTCGTCGCGCATACCCCCTATCTGCGGGCTGTGCTTGCCCTCGACGTTCGCAACGCCGATATGCTCGGCACGCGGATCATCCTCGGTCCCGGCTATCAGATCCCCTCCCGCGTGCGTATTGAAGGCCATCCCCCGGGTAACGATCCTGCTCTCGAAAACATTTACTTCAGCGTCCGGCCGGATGTGCCGGTTCCGGGCCTCGATCCCGAGGTCTATTCCGCTTTCGCCGATGGCCACTTCACGCTCGACGTCTTCAAGGGCGATTACTGGATAGACATCACACGCACAGAAGCCTATTACGTCAAGTCGATCACACTCGGGGGCTTCGATGTGTTGAACCAGGGCCTGCGCCCGACGAACTCCGTAGAAGGATCCCTGGAGATCATCCTGGATACCCATTTCGGCGAAGTTCAGGGCTCGGCGTCAGCGCCCAACGTGACTGTTGTACTTGTGCCGGATGTTGTGCGACGCAACCAGCGTCCGCTCTACAAATCCTTCAAGACCGGCAACGGAGTATTCCATTTCGAGAAGATCCCGCCGGGAGACTACAAGCTATTTGCCTGGTCTGAGAACACCATCGATAATGGCGGCCCATGGCTCGATCCCGAGTACCTGCGCGCTTATGAAGAGCGCGGAACGCCTGTCCATATCGAAGGGGATTTGAAGACGGTCCTTGATCGCCCGCTTCCCGTCTTTTAGAACGAAATACGTTTTTGCAGTTATGTAGGACACTTTAGTCCGCATGGCCGCTTCACACCATTCTCTGCAATAATTCCTAAGACTTATACGTAGAAACGGCATGGTTGCGGTGGAAACTCGAAAGACTCCGGGACTGGATTTTGAAAGCATATACGAGGCGCACTATCGCCGCGTTTTTAGCCTTTGCCGGTATTTACTGAACTCTCCGGACAGGGCCGAAGACGCAGCGCATGAAGTATTCCTGCGCGCGCACGCGAAGCTGGATTCCTACAATCCGGCGTTACCGCTATCCACATGGCTGCTCAAGATTGCCAGCAACTATTGCATCGATGTGCTGCGGCGGCGGGGAACCGAGCAGCGCATATTCAACCTCGATCCGGGGGATTCGTACGATCCACCGTCGGTGGGCGTGAGTCCTCTGGCCGAGCTATTGGCAGCAGAGCGTGGGAAAGATATCCGGGCCGCCCTGGGAATGTTGACCGAGAAGTACCGGGTGCCGCTGGTTCTTGCCTACTACAACGAGCTCGACTATGACGAGATTGGCGAGATCCTGGGCGTTGAACGTACGCAGGTTGCCGTATTGATTTTTCGGGGCAAGCAGCAGTTGCGGCAACGGCTAGGGGATGAGCGGCAGCGAATGCAAGGCCGGTAGGCCGCAGCCATCAAGGGGATGAGCGGCAGCGAATGCAAGGCCGGTAGGCCGCAGCCATCAAGGGGATGAGCGGCAGCGAATGCAAGGCCGGTAGCCGCAGCCATCAAGGAAAGGAGAAGCGTGATGTGTCCAACGGAATTTAGGTGCTCTGTCTTTGCGGACGGGGAATTGCCTGAGGCCGAGGCGCGCGAAGTGGCGATGCATCTGGAGAGTTGCGCGGCCTGTAGCGCTCTGGTGGCGTCGTTGCAGCGTGAGAGCCGAATGCTGGTGCAGTGCCTGCAGGACGTCGATCTTGCAGAGGAGGCGGTCCCCGAATTCCATGCCGCGCCTGAGCCCATCGGCATTGGCCGTTTTGCCCTTGGAGTGCTGGGCATTGCCGTCGCGTTTCGTCTTTCCGTGGGCATTCTCTTTGGCCTTGAACTACCGCCGGGCCTGGAATGGCTCGATCCGCGGGAATGGGTTCTCAGCGCGGGAGTTGGCGTTAATACGGTGATCTACGCGATACAGAGCGGAAGCGTTGCCTTGTCGAATGCCATTCAAACCGCCGCGATCATTTCTCTCGGCGGACTCGTGCTGGCAGGGATGGCTCGCGCACTCAAGCGCACGGCGGCGATTGGTGCGATGCTTTCAGTTATTCTGGCGTTCGGAGTTTTCTCCCCCTCTGGTTACGCCATCGATCTCCGCAAGGGAGCTGCCGCTTCTCTGCCGGTGGGTGAGACTGTCGACGATACGTTGATGGCTAGCGCAGGCGAGGGTGGGAAGAACGTCAATATTGCCGGAACCGTAAAGGGAGATCTGATCGCGGGTGGAGATACGATCACGATCAGCGGAACGGTTGAAGGAAACGTTCTTGCGTTTGGACGCCGAGTCGACATCACGGGTACGATCGGGGGCAATCTCATCACAGCGGCGCAGAATGTGACGATTACGGGAAAGGTCTCCGGCTCGATATTGGGTGCGGCTTCAGTGATCGACTTATCCGGAGAGGTCGGCCGCAATCTGGCGGCATTTGGTGGGAATGTCAATCTCAGCAAGACGGCGCAGATTGGCGGAAACGTTGCTTCGTACGGTGGCGAGAGCGTTGTCGAGGGAAACATCCAGCGGGACTTGTACTCTGGTGAAGGCGTGCTCGATTTGCGGGGGAGCGCGCGCAATGTCGATTTCCGCGGGGGGCAGGCATCGCTGGCGGCGTCGGCGCGCGTGGGAGGTAACTTTTTTGCGCAAGTCCAGGACGAGAAGAAGGTGAATATCGATCCGGCAGCCATGATTGCGGGCTCGAAACACATTGAGTTAACCCCCGAGAGGCCGAGCAAGTACCGCGGTTCCGGGTACTACTTCTGGCAGATCGTGCGCCTGATTGCGGGCTTCATTACGGGTCTGATTGTGTTCCGCCTGGCGCCGTGGCTCGCTCCGACGCGTGTCGCATCCGGAACAGATTGGCTGAAGGCCGGCGGTCTCGGTTTCGTTGCCTTGGTCACGATTCCAATCGCAGCGATTATTGTGGCCTGCACTGTTATCGGGTTGCCGCTCGCTCTCTCATCGATCGTCCTGTGGTTGGCGGGCTTGTACATGGCGAAGATCATTGTCGCCGAATTCGTGGGCCGGATCCTGTTCAAGAAAAGCAATGCGGTGTCCCTGCTCGCGGGACTGGCCCTGGTCCTCGTTGTCGTGGACTTACCGATTCTCGGCGGCGTGATGGGGTTTGTCTTCTACCTGCTCGGACTGGGAGCAATCGTCATGACCGTGTATCGGATGAAGTCCGGAACGCCGGCTTTGGCGATGACGTAGAGACGGCACCTACAACCTGATCGCTTCTATCCCCAACTGCTCGCCCACGAGGCGCCCGATCAGCACATCCAGCGATTCGCTTGTCGGGCCGAACACAAAGGCACTGCCGTTCCAGTCCAGCTTGAAGCTGCGCGACTGTGCCGAGATCCAGATCTGCCTCACCGGCGAGTTTGGGCTGATCACCATCTTGCCCGGATTCGGCTCCTCAATCTCGACCGTCAGGACGCCGTTCTGATACAGCACTTCGACGTCGTGTTCTTCCGCCACAACGCCCAGTGAGCGATTCAATCTCTGCAGGGCCGCTTCGCTCTCGTTCCTGAATTCTGTTTCTGATAACGCCATGCCTCTAGGGTAACGCGAAAACGTACAGGGATTCCGTATTAGCCGGATTTGGATCCGTGATTCCTCCGC
>Ga0134121_10001051_pt1 | contig 27384 bp, 22 predicted proteins | sample KB301_FD_96463 | JGI IMG/M metagenome (GOLD analysis project Ga0134121, IMG submission 96463) | Terrestrial soil microbial communities without Nitrogen fertilizer from Kellogg Biological Station, Michigan, USA - KB3-0-1 | ecosystem: Environmental > Terrestrial > Soil > Unclassified ... | reverse complement strand
TCCGAGGCCGGCAAAATGATGTCTCCTCCTGTTTCCTCTGCGACCCAACCCAGCAAGAGTTCATTCTGCTTGAGAGTTTTCAATTGGTCCCTGCTATGTCGCCACATAGGAAAGTCGAGGTTGGGGCCCGCCGGGTATGACCCTTCCAGGATTATGCGGAGGATGCTCTTGTGTTTCAGTTCCTCGGCCAGCTTCTTGTCAGCATCGGGAAAAATCGGCGCGACGGCTGTATCCAGTTTGTTCTTCCGCCTGACGGCAATCGGGATCACCGGGATTTTGGGATGCAGCATGCTTATCGCTTTGCGACCCAGTAAAGTGTAGCTGATGACGTGAACGGTGGCCTGAGCCGTATAGAGTTGTTTCAATCCCGCTGCAAGATCATCTTTGTCGAGCAGAGACTCTCCGCCATCCGTAACCAGCACAATGTGGCGATTACCTGGTGGAACACTTGTCAATTGCACTGACGCCGCAGCGAGAGCGTTTTGAAAACGACCGTTCCGTCCCGAAGAGAGTTTTGTCTTAAGCGAATGGATAGCGACACTCTGATCCGAAGTCCAGGTTTGAATCAATTCAACTTTACCGCCGAATTGAATCGCCGCAATCTGATCGCCTGCGTGAAGTTGGGAAACCAGGCGCATCGCCAGGTCGCGCGTGGCGTTAGTTCTCATCGCCGGATTTCTGAAGCCGCCGGTGTCCAATAGCAGGAGAACGCTGGCGGGAGTTCGTCGAACGCTCCGTATTGTCTGTGGTTCGCCGTCCTCCAGGACTAACAGATCATCTAGTTCGAGCGTGGGATCGAAGCGCCCGCTGCCGTCGGTAGCGACTACGGGAAGAATGACTTCTTCGGTGTAGATCTTGATCCGTTCTTGTTGCTGAGGTAACGGTGTGGGTTGGGGAGAGGCAACAGGGGTTGCTGTTTGAGCCCACACTCGAGAAGCAAGGCCACCGCCATTGGCAAGAGCCAGGAGGCAAGCAAACAAACACAGGACCGTTAGTCGACGCGGCATCTGCGGCACTATTAGATCATTCGCGAACGATTGCCAGAGCGCTCAGTGAAACAACACGCCCAGCGAAAATCGCACAAAGTCACGCGTGCCAACGGTCGAGTCGTTAACGAATACCGGGTTGTAGTCCACCATCGCTCGAAAGCTGACTCGCTTTGAGGCGCGGATATCGAGACCTCCGCCTAGTCCCAGCGCAAAGTTGGTGTCGTTCCTTCTAATAAAAAGAATGTGTGTTGGACCTGGGGTCGTGAAAGTTGCACTGGTGTGCGCAAACCCGCCGAGCGCATGCACGAAGGGCGTGAAGCGCGTGCTGTTGCGCGCCTTAAACTCCGGGCCAGCCAGAAAATTGTAAACGCGGGTCTTCAGTTCAAAATCCTGAGTGACAGTCGTGCAGACCGGACTGCAAGCGGTGACCGGACCGCGGTCCGACTCGTTATTGAAATGAAACGAAAAGTCGCCCTTAATGCCGAAATGCTTATTGAAGTTCCGGATGATCGAAGTCTCAAATCCCTGTCCCTCGAAGTCGCCCGCCACTCCTGCATTCGGTGTAAAGCTAATTGCTCGACTGCCGCTTTCACCGAGAGCGGAGTAACCTGCGAAAAATTCAAACTTGGGATGTTCGTTTGGGTCCGGGCTTTGCGCCGAAACCAGTAAGGTTGAACCCAGCAGAAGTGCAGTACAGAACGCCAGGCGAATGAGCAAGTACTTATTAGTTCGTTTCATTGGTGGTCTCCTTTTTGTTTACACAGTTAACTGCGGCGGGGAGCGGCGTTGAGTTCCGACGCGAGTAGACATCCGGGAGAGACTATTTATTCGAGACTGATGTTTCAGACACGACAACCCTCAGATCGAAGCTCGACAGATCGAGTTGCTAATTGGTGTTAACCGTGTGCTGTTCGAGGTTATTAGTATTCGAAGAAAATTTATTTTGAGTTAGACTGGCTTTGCCCGAAAGGTGTCTTGCACGACGCTTCGAGTCTTCTCTGCGTATCTCTGCGTCCTCTGCGTTAAAGTCGGCCGTAGAAAATATTTAACGCAGAGATACGCAGAGATCGCAGAGAAGAGTCAAATTTGATTGAAGGTCCACTAGTTGAAGGCCGGTAACTATGCTCGCTATTTGCTCACGTAATCATGCCTGGCTGATAACAGCGAGCCTGGTCTTTTTCCTCGCCTCGGGCGCCCTTATATCTGTACGAGCACAGACGGCTGATGAGGTCATTACCAGACTGTCGCCATCGCTGAGTCCTGATGAGGCAGAAATCCAGAAGTTATTGATAAGAGGCTACGAAGCTTACGCAACAAAAGCTGCACCGGCGCTGTTATCAATGTTCAGCCAGCAGTCGCCTTATCTTGATCAGTTCAAGGTTTTCCTCTCAGAAGAGAATGCCGCTAACCAAAACGTCAGGCTTGGGATCGCTATCAATCGCTTCACCAACGTATTGATTGATGGCGATAAGGCCACCGCCTATCTGGACGTCACGATTCATGCAGTTAATAAAGACAGCGGCACGGAAGTAGAAGGTCCTGGCCGGCTGGCCCACACTTTCCGCTTCGTTAAAGAAAACGGAGTTTGGAAAATCTGGCAGTTCATAGATACAGCCGAAGAGGTCACCGTTGAGTTATTGGCGGCCCGGACCGATGAAGAGCGCGTGCTGGTGCTGAAACGCAGCGAGCCGTTTACGGATGGTTTGCTCAAGGGCTTATCGAATGTGGCGGCAGAGATCTTGTCCAAGAAAGGCAACGACGATCAGGCAGCGATGATCCTCAACATCGTTCTGACAATATCCAGGCGGGACAATTCCTTGCTGGGAACGGCCAATGCGCTTATTGGTCTCGGGGATGTTTACGCTGCCCGGGGTGACTACTGGCGTGCCGCGGACAACTACCAGCAGATGATGAAACTTATGGAAAGCCTCGGCCACAAAGAGGGCATCGCGGTCCTTTCCATAAGATTGGGAGACATCCATTACTATCAGGGTAACTTTCCGCAGGCGTTGGACTATTACCAAAGAAGCGTCAGTCTTTATGAAAAACTTGGCAGCAAGGAGGACATCGCCCACCCATTACTACGCATGGGAGATGTCTACTTTGCGCAGAACGACAACCCGCGGGCGCTCTCCTTTTACCAGCGAAGCCTGAAAATTTGTGAACAGACCTTTGATAAAGGTGGCGCGACTTTCCTTCTGAACCGAATTGCCGAGGTTTATGCCGCACAAGATCGCTACGAAGAGGCTGATGATTTCTACCGGCGCAGCCTGAAGCTTCAGGAAGAGCTGGGCATCAAGTCGATCACAGCAACCACCTTGAACGGCATGGGAAATATTCGTTACCGGCAGGGTAACTACGGCGAAGCCGCAAAGCTTTCAGCTCGCGCCGCTGAACTCGCCAAAGAGGGCCATGCACCAGAGGTCTTGTGGAAGACGTTGACCTCGTTGGGCCAAGCTTATCTCGCGCTCAAGCAAGTGGATCGGGCACAGCAGTCGTTCGACGAGGCAATCACGATTCTGGAAAAAATGCGCGGGCAACTGGTGGGTAGCGAGCGAGACCAACAGCTCTTTTTTGAGAACAAGACTGGGCCTTACGTGGAGATGGTCGGGCTCTTGATTGCTCAGAACAAAGTAACCGAGGCGTTTCATTACGCGGAGATGGCCAAAGGCCGCATGCTGCTCGACGTGTTGCGCCAGGGCCGGTCAGACATCTCCAAAACGATGACCACTGAAGAGCGCGATCACGAGAAGCAGTTGAATGCCACAATAACGGCGCTCAGCTCCCAACAGCGCAAAGAGATTTCGCTGCGCCAGCCGGATAAATCACGGCTCGCCATCCTTGATACGCAATTACAGAAAGCGCGGCTTGAATACGAAGCATACGAAACGCGCATCTATGCCGCACATCCAGATTTAAGGGCGGGGCAAGGCGGGTCTGAACCTTTGTCTTTGAGCGAGGCAGGAGCGCTGATAAACGATTCGCAAACCGCGCTGTTGGAATACGTGGTTACACAGAATCGGACTTTCCTCTTTGTTCTCACAAAACCGAACAGCACAGATCCAGTGAAGTTGAAGGTCTATTCGATAGCAGTTAGCGCTCGTGAACTGGCCACACGAGTTGCTGACTTTCGCCAAAGATTGGCCGGCAACTCGGCTGATTTCAAAGAACCGGCCAGGAGCTTGTATGACCTCTTACTGCAACCGGCACAGACTGAGTTAGAAGGAAAGAACGCGATCTGTATCGTCCCCTCCGAAGGACTTTGGGAATTACCGTTCCAGGCCTTGATATCGAAATCAAATAAGTACGTGCTCGAGGATCACGCATTGTCTTACTCGCCCTCGCTCAGCGTTTTGCGCGAAATGAAAAAGAAGGCCGTGGCACCGCGCGTGGCTGATCGCAATGTCAGCTCGGATGGCTTGCTGGCGAAGGTCAGCGCGACAGATCCTCCAGCTTTACCGCGGCTGCTGGCAATCGGCAATCCAGCATTGAGTACCCAATCAGCGGCCCGTTTGCCGCTCACTCGCAGCGAGGTCTATTCTCTGCCTCAAGCTGAGCAGGAGGTGAAGGCAATCGGTGAGCTTTACGGCGCGGGCGCGAGCACAATCTTGATTGGCAATGCCGCGCGCGAAGAAACATTCAAGGCCAAAGCTTCGCAGTATCCGGTTCTGCACTTTGCCGCACATGGTGTGCTCGACGACGCAAATCCCCTTTACTCGCATCTCTTGTTAGCGACCGAAAACGACAGCGAAGATGGTTTTTTGGAAGCGCGGGAGATTATGAAGCTCGATCTTCATGCCGACCTGGTGGTCTTGTCAGCTTGCCAGACAGCGCGCGGCTACGTCGCTTCAGGTGAAGGATTGATCGGAATGTCCTGGGCCTTATTTATCGCTGGCACTTCGACCACGGTAGTGAGCCAGTGGAAGGTCGACTCTGCCAGCACGGCTCGGCTGATGATAGATTTCCACCGCAACCTCCAGTCTGAGAAGGTACGATCCGGCGCGGCTGAGGCTCTCAGGAAGGCCGCGCTTAAACTGATGGCCGATCCCAAATATCGCCACCCGTTTTTCTGGTCGGGATTCGTGGTTGTGGGTAATGGGATCTAACGGTTGCGCCACTCCTGAACAGTGCGCAACAGCTTCGTGGCAACCGGGGAATTCGGATTTTCTCTCGCTACTATTTGCAGTTGCCCCTCGGCCTCAGCCAACAATCCAAAGCGCGCGTAGGTCAAACCCAGGGTGAGATGCGAGATCGGACTATGCTTTTTCAGGCTCGTTAATTCGAGTAGCTTGTCTGCTTCCAGGATCTTGAATTGGGCTCGGGGCGCCGGCGCAACCGGCGACCTCACCTCTTGCCCGTTTCTTACTGCCACTACTTCCCACGAATAGATCATCCCACGACGCAGTGCCGGTGTGGTCCATTGCGTGGCTGTCTGTGGCGCGCTACTCGTTACCCGATTGAAGTCGGCATCAAAAACAGAAACCGTATAACTTGTCGCTCCCGCCAGGGCTTGCCAGCGCAGATTGGGTCGATCCGTCGCGATCACTGTCCCGGATGGCCCAAGCAAACCAAACGTGTTTTCTCGGGCAGCGGGATCCATGAGCGTGATCGAAGGTGCAGTCAACTTGTCCAATACCTCTGGCTTTGACAAGTTTTTGTTCGCCAGCGCACTGCGCACCAGCGAACGCGTCGCTTCAGGAAGTTCCTCCAGGCCATTTAGTTTGCCTCGGTTATCCAACTGAATCTTGCGGCCGTTATCTTCCAAACTTGCCGCAATCGCAATTTGATCGGTTGAGTCTTTCGTTGATTGCGTCTGTGCGGGCGTTGGCGAACCGCTTCCAGGCGTGTTCGAGGGAGTCTGGCTGCTCGCCTGTTGAGCAGTCTGATCCTGAGCGCGCGAATGCCAACGCAACCACACAACAAAAGCCAAAACCAAACATGCAGCAACTAACACGCCGGCTGCGACGCGGGCGGGCGTAAACTGAAAAGCCGCGCTCCATGACGGGGAGAATTGTTGCGCCGAAGACGAAACGCTTTCGACTGGTGAGCTTGCCGCGAGCGATTCCGCCTCGCGGCATTGAGCGCAGATCTCGAAGTGACTTTCAAAGATTACTCTATCGGCTTGGTCGATTGACCCGTTCGCGTACGCCCTGATTTCTGCATTCGACAGATGAAAAGGTTCGTCCGCGCTACCCGGCAGCAGCGCTTCCGTTAACTCGCTGTAGACCAGCGCTGTATCTTCCGCTGGCAGAATTCGACGCAGGCACGATTCACATTCCGCAACGTGCGAATCAATTCTTTCCCGTTCTGCTGGCCCCATGGTCCGCTCGCGGAAAAGACTAACCTCGGTTTCGCTAAGATGATCGGTCATTCGTCGTCCGTTTTTTCCGGCCTGCTGTTTACTTAAACCGTACTTCTCTTCTGATTCTTACCAATCGCGTTTGAGATTTCTCACTCCTCTCCGAGCTTTCTCATTCTGCGCGCCAGCCGTTCTCGAGCCGTTTTGCGCAGGTTAATGACTTGCTGCCGAGTTATGCCGAACATTTGCGCAATGCGGAGATCGTCAAGCGGCAACTCGTTCCATAGCTTCTGAAAGTCTGCGTAAGGCATTTCCAATAATCGAGCGAGTTCCACTTTAGAAGCGATACCCAGAAAAGGTAGAAACGAAATCACTCCCCCGTCCCTTGAATCTCTAAGGTTAAGCAACAGAGCAGCACGTTGGAGCACCGGCAATTGACACACCTCAAACCAAACTTGCTCAAAGAACAACCGCTGTTCGAGGGCCAAATCAACCCTGGGTTCTGAACTCGTAAACTGTTCATCTCTCTCAGAGTCACCGGCATCAATCGATTCGGCTGGCGGATCGTGGATGCGCCATGTTTCAGCCGCGATTTTTACGACTTCATCGAAAACTATCGGTCGACCAGAGCGCTCGAACAAGGCACCGAGGAATTCATCAGACTTCATCTGGGCCGCATTCAGTCTGCCATCTGTAATTGATTCAGAGGCATCGGCTGCTCCCGCTTTGGATCCGGTTTCCTTGCGTCCGCTGAAACCTGCATACCATCGCTTATCTTCGGCTTGCCACAAAGCAAATCGCGGGTTCTGTCGCAAGCGCCGGCGCAGCAAACTTTTTAGCCGCCACCGCTGCGGATGCTTCTCGCGAAAATAGTCAGCACACGCAGAGTAGGTTTTGAGGGCGACAAAGTCGGAGAAATTTGCGATGGCTGTTTGATTAGGATTCTGTCTCAGGGCTTGCAAGGTTGAGATAATCGAAGCCCGCAGATCGCCGGCTATCTCCAGCGCGTCCTGGTTTTGCTGTGTGCCGCCTCCATTGAGTGACACTCGCAGCTTCCTTCTGAGTATTTTATTGATAATTGGGTCGGCATGTTCATCGATGATCGCGCGCAGCAATTCATCTGAGATCGATTCCGACTTAGCAGTCAGGAAAGGAGCCAGCATCGAGTCGGAGCTGTCTTTGGGTTCGTGCTGCATAAGGAATGGTTCGTGGGCGCAGCAGATATTTAGACGGATCAGAAGCTAAAGTCAAAGAAGTGAGATTAGAACACGCGCGACTTTCGATACAGGAGTTTCGGCAGGCGCGAACAATACGCGAACATCGAAGACCCTAAAACGGCCGCGGCTGAGTTTGCGGCAGAGCCTCACACGTTAGCCCGGAGTGTTGAGGCAGGAGGGCGCTACTCTGAATATTTCAGGTATTCAGTAGCGCCCCTTCGTTGCCTTACGAACATGGGCCACGCGAAAAACAGACCAAAACGAGCCAAAAGGAAATGTTGAAGTGGCGAAAGGGCCGTGGTCTAATCGAATCGTTCAGCCCAGCCCGCTTCAATGGAGGCTTTCATGTCTCGAATCATGCTTGGAACTATTTGCGGACTCGCCTACGGCGCCCTCTCTGCCGCTTCCATGATCCCGTTGTCCTTCCCTGACAAGACTGCGGCACTGACGGGCGCATTTCTGAACCGCTTCGCGATTGGTTTTGTCATCGGTGCTGCGCGCCTACCATTGCCGCCTTGGGCGCAAGGTCTTGTTTTCGGGATCTTGCTGAGCCTGCCTGATGCGATAATCACCAAAGCGTACGCTCCAATTCTCATCCTGGGCGCCATTGGTGGCCTGGTGATTGGCGTGATTGTCGGAAAGTGGGGCGCGTAGCTAACAACGTGTATCTTCATTTGGATATAAATCGGGTTAGCTGTGATCGCTAAAATTCACGACATCAAGGAGCTTCTTGCCCGAGGTCGTATCGAACCCGATGCTGTCTTCCCAGAACTCAAGAGGCTGGCAGCGAGCGACCAATGGCAAACGCGCGAGGTGGCTGCCACGGCGCTGGTCGAGATCGGTAAGCGCCATCCAGTCGCGGTCGTTGAAACTGCGCGACGGTGGGCCAAGGACCATGACGCGAATATCCGGCGTGCCGCAAGTGAGGGGTTGCGTGGCATCGTGAAGGTAGATCCTCAAGCCGTCCGGCCTGTGCTTGAAACGCTTCGGACCGACCCTGAACTATATGTCAAGAAGTCCGTGGCCAATGTGCTTCGCAACGCGAGTGGCAAGCACCCGGAGCTCGTTCTTAGCATCTGTCGGCACTGGTCGCGTTCGAGTAATCCGCACACTGGATGGATCGTGAAGGAGGGGTTGAGAAAGCTCAAGAGCTCACGTCCTCGCGACGTTGCGGCGATCCTGGAGTCCCTCGACAAGAGCTACTGAAGTAGGTGCGAACCATTCTGCTAACGATCCAGGTAAGGCAAAGTTCGCGTCGCGCGAACATCGAGAAGAATTGAGATCAAATGAATCTGGTACAGCTAGGATTATTGGGTCTGGTAATTACAGTTACTTCGTGCAGCCGTTGGAATGTCAGTTCGAGAGCTGGCGGTTCGTCGCCTAGCGTTGCCAACAACACACAAGCAATGGTCTCCGACGGAGTTTCGAGAGGCGTACATCGCCGCTAAAACTGAATCCGCAAGAAGAGATGTCTTCTTGCGAGCGCTCGATGAAGGGGTGATCGCGATTGGAAAGAGTGTCGCTGCTATCGATACGATTGCATCAACTCAATTCAATAACGAACGGCCTGACTTCTGAGTCGTCCAAAACTCGATTCCGTGCTGTTCGCGGATCAAATAATGCGTCCTAAAAGTCTGCAGCAGTAAATGTTTCGAGAATAGATGAAGCGTTTGGTACAGTTCAGCAAACTGAGCCAAAAGCGATCGAGGAAGGAGAGCGATCACTGGGTGTATATTAATTGCGACAAGAATGCCTCCAGCGGTGCGAACGACGCTGGGTGGTACCTGGCCATTGAATTGGTGGACCAGGATAATATTTTTAATTATTACCTCACGAATGTGCCCAAATCAAAGTTTTGACCCTCGTTTTGAACCGGTTCTAAGAAACGTCCAGTCAAAGCTTCTGCGGGCAGTTTTGGTTTTGGACCAAGCGGCAGTGCCGCTGCCGGCAACCGCCGCATTCAAGTCAGATCCGTTTGGGTTTTAGGATTGTTTAAGTCTTTCCGCTTTGGTGCGGAGGCGTTCTTCCAGCTTTCGCATTTCCGGAGTGAGCTCCGGGCCGAAATCTTCTACGTCGAAGATCGGACGCAATTCGATTTCGGCTTCCTGGTCCGGTCTTTCGGGATCGTCCGGTATCCGCTGCGCCCACTCGAGCGCTTCTTCCATCGAATTCACTTTCCAGATCCAGAAACCGGCGATCAGCTCGCGTGTTTCCGCGAATGGACCATCCGTCACGATTCGGTTGCCGCCGGAAAACTTGATTCGCTTTGCTTTCGACGAGGGGTGCAATCCTTCACCCGCCAGCATCACTCCGGCGTTCACCAACTCTTCGTTGAACTTTCCCATCGCGTTGAGCAGTTGCTCGCTCGGCATGATTCCCGCTTCTGACTCTTCGTTCGCCTTGATAATGACCATGACTCGCATTTTGATGTCTCCCTTAATTTAATGTTTTCTGCCCTTTCAGCTACTAATCGAATGGCCGGCAGCGATTTCGACACTGGGGTTAATAATTTTTTCGAGTCTCGATGGTAACATTCGCAAACAAAGATTATTCACCTCGTTGACGTGCTACGAGCGACGTATCTCAGGCACACTAGTAGACCCGCTTCATTTTGGAAGGGTGAAGCGACTAGAGCACAGTAATTCCCCCCTTAGATCGAAAGATCCTGAACCTGCGATTCAAGGTCGTCTTAGTTCGAGTTCGGCTTGGAGATCGTTCCCGTATACGTATGCGTGCCACTATCGGTGCAGACGTTCGAATAGTGTTCCACTATCCCGAAGAACAAGGTGGTTACGTAGTCCAGTAAGAAAGGAACGGCGGCAAGTGTCTCGACAATTCACCGACTAGCAAGCTAATATCCCTGACCGTTCCTTAACCTTAGCTCTTCTCAGTCTCAAAAAAGGAGCCTCACTATGAGCTACTCGTGCATCATTCAAATCGACAATAGCAACAACACCAATCCGCTGAACCTTTCGTCCAGTAACGTTGACGGAGACTTCAGTCCGAGTCTGCCTTCGAAAATAAATGCTGGCGACTCACTTACGCTGACGCTGACACCGAAATCCCTGCACATTGATGCGTCCGCCACCCTGACCTGGACCACCGGCGCTACGAATGCTGAAGCCACTATCACAATGATATTCGAGAATGGCGGCGTGTTGGGTGCCGGGAATAACGTCGAGCTTGAGGTGACCGGTTCCGCTGCTGCGTTGCTTGCTTATGGCGTGTCTTACTTTTATGCGTCGTCAGGAGCAGACGCTCCCATGTCGCGCGACTATATCAACGACATGGGGGATGCTCCCGTTTATGCAAATTTTTCCATCGTGCAGAATTCCGGCCCGGACTCGCCTTGCCTGCCTGGCATTACCAATGTCGTAATGCTCATGCTCGAAAATCGCTCGCTGGACCACCTGATGGGCCAACTGTATCTAAATACTTCGGATGATCTTCCCGCTAACGTTTATCCAACGGGTAGTGATGCCAACTTTAACGGTCTCGGCTCAGATCCGTCGTTCAGTAACACCTCCGGTAACTCCACGGTTACTGCCTCCGCCCTCACGGGAACGTTGGACGTTCCCAACCCTGACCCGGGCGAAGGTTGGGTGAATACAAACCAACAGCTCTTTGATATCACCACCACTCCGACGTCCGAAGATACGCCTAACATGGGCGGCTTTCTCGCAAATTATTCCGCACAGCCGGGCATTACCGACCCAGACCAGATCATGCAGTTTTACACGTCTACTGATCTGCCCGTAATAAGCACGTTGGCCACAAGTTATGCGGTGAGCGACGCCTGGTTCAGCTCGGTGCCATCAGAAACAACGCCAAACCGGGCTTTTTCCCTCGCCGGAACTTCCAGCGGCTATGTGGACAATACCACCGACGGATCGACGCCCAGCGCAACTAATATCGTCTTCTATCAAATGAGAACGATATTCAATCTGCTTTCGGATTGCGGCATTACTGATTGGGCGATCTTCTCACCGGAGTTTAACGATCTATATCTTTACAACCCTTTGACCGTCTTTCTATTTAGCCAGCTAGGCAATCTCGTCTCATCCATCACGGAAGGCACCTGGCCATTTACCGCTACGAAAGGTTCGTCGAGCCAGCCCGCGCAAAACCAGTCGATAGACGACTTTCTTTACCTTTGTCAGAACGGCGGTCTGCCGGCGTTCTCATATGTCGAGCCTGCTTTTTACTACAAGAGCCAGTTTGCGTCTGGTCAATACATCAACGGTTGCGACTATCACCCGCCGGCAAATCTGTGCCCCGGCGAAGCCTTTCTCGCCACCATCTATAATGCGCTGTCACAATCTGCGAATTGGAATACGACGTTGCTGATTGTGACTTTTGACGAGCACGGCGGCAATTTCGATCACGTCGCGCCACCGTCAACCGTCGCGCCTGACGCGATGACTGATTGGTCCGGTTTTGCATTCGACCGGCTCGGGTTGCGAGTGCCGACGTTATTGATATCTCCGACCATCGCGGCGGGAACTGTTTTTCGCTCACCGAACAGTGACATACCGTTCGACCATACCTCGTTTCTCGTGAGTATTCTGGGCTGGCAGAACATCGACATAAGTGGCGGCGCGATGGGCGCGCGAGCAGCGCAGGCGCAGGATTTTTCCGGAGTAATCACCCCAACCCCAGCCGGGGGCCAACCTGTAAATCCCGGAGCAGTAACCCTCACACCAAACACCGCTTGCTCGAAGATCGAGGATCCTCTCAATCAGCCCGGCGTCGCGCAGCTTAACAGTCTTCAAAAATTCCTTTTGCCTTTGGTGGCTGCGAGTATTACGCGCAGCAAACCCGGAACGGCTGAACATCAGCGGGTGCTTGAGGAGATGCAGTCGTTAACCACTGGCGCCGAGTTGAGAAGTTATGTGGAAAAAGCGCGGGCTGAGCGTGAGGTGCATTAACAACTCCTGTTCTTTCAGAAGCGATTTGCATACGATAAGGGCAAACACGCCTCGCAGAAGAACGATTGAAACACACCCTGAATTAAAACTCTGCGTTCTCTGCGTATCTCTGCGTTCTCTGCGTTAAAGAGCTATTTCAACGCAGAGAACGCAGAGAAATCGCGAGCCGGGACGCAAAGCCTTGAATCTTCAAGCGGTGCCCTCTCTGACAACCATACCAAGCACGTTGACCATTTTGGCCATAATGGCTAAAATTCCGTCGTGAAGAATCATGACACAGCCAGGAAGGTATCTACGCCTCAAAGGCAACGTAGTGTCTCTCGCCGCGAGAACCGCGGGGCTACAGAGGCTTCCTACACAGCGACCGAAGCTAAGAACGAGTTTGGACGTTTGCTCGAGCAGGCGATCCACGGCACGACTGTCCTGATCACTAAGCACGACTCGCCACGGGCAGTCCTGATTTCTATTGACCATTTTCAGAGTCTTCAAGAAGCTCCTCAGACGAAACTCAATACTTTGACTGAGCAGTTCGATACTCTCCTCGAACGCATGCAGTCCCCCAAAGCGCGGCGTGGCATGGCAGCGGCCTTCCGTGCGGACAACAAGCAGATGGGGAAGGCTGCAGTTGCTGCTGCTCGCAAACATGCTATGGCCTCCCCATCAAATGCGGCCGGCAAAAAATCAGGTAAATCCATAGTCGCAACCGCTCGCAAGCGTGCCTAAGAAGACACCACGCATTTATGTGCTTGCCGGCACTAACGGCGCGGGCAAAAGTAGCATCGCCGGCGCAATGCTAATCGAAGAGGGTGTCGAATACTTCAACCCCGATGAGGCAGCGGAGTTAATACGCGTTGCGAATCCTGGTATCACACTCGAGGAATCACAGAGCATAGCGTGGGACGAGGGCAGACGCCTGCTTGAAAGGGCGATCAACGAACGCCTTGATTATGCTTTTGAGACCACCCTTGGCGGAAGGACGATCCCAGCGCTTCTGGAGAAGGCCATTGAGACAGGTATCGAGGTGCGCATCTGGTATGCCGGTCTCACTAACGCCGAGCTGCACATAGCGCGCGTGCATGCGCGTGTCAAAAGAGGTGGGCACGACATTCCTGAGGAAAAAATTCGCCAGCGATACGCACGAAGCCTTCTCAATCTAATCCAACTCATGCCCAAGCTTACAGAGCTGCGGGTGTACGACAATAGTGTAGAGGCCGATCCCCACACAGGCGCCACTCCTGAGCCCAGATTGATTGTTCATTTGAATCGCGGAAAGTTACTAAACGTTTGTGAGTTGGCTTCGACCCCTGAATGGGCGAAACCGATTGTTCTAAGAGCTCTAACATCGCGACTCTAAAGTTCGTGGCGCAAAATGGGAGCAGTGGCACACAGCCTCTGCTCCCAGTCATGCTTTGGTGGTGACTAAAATTGATTTGCAGACAATCACTCGAAACTTTTGATCACGAAATTCAAGATGACACTCTCATCTCGTCGGCAGGTCACAAGCGTACTTTCATCCGAGAAAATTCCCAGGCCGTTAGTGTAATTTCCCTTGCCCCTCACCTGATATGTTCCCTCCGGCACATCTGTAAATCTATAGGCCCGGTTGAATACTTTCACTGAAAACTGCGTCGCGGAACCATCGGGGCGAACAAGCCTTAGTTGCGTTTGGTATTGGGGTTTATCGTCAACGACTCGTCCCGAGATTGTACACTTTCCCGGAGGCGGCGGTGGGCCTTGTTTCTTCCAGATCGACTCCCCAAATCCGCCGGTCTCTCGTACCTTACGAAGCTCAAAGTTAGTACTAGTCCTGGAAATCGATAGGGTCAGCGAACCACTGCCCGTGTTCCTTCCAGCCGGCACATCGGCCCAAGAGCCCGTAATCTGATCGCCATTTCTGCTTCCGTTAAATACGTTGGTATAACTATTTCCACCATCCCGGCTTTGGCCCACCCACCATACTGTGGTCCCAACCTGGCGCACATAATATGTGCCGCTATTTTCACTGGTCCAAGTGCCGGTAAGGTCTTCCTGCAGTGGCTCCGCTGGACTGGCCTTCAACTCACGGGAAACGCTCACGGCCAAAACTAACGATAGGGTCACAATCACAGTAGTTACAACCAGTAACAACCCGGTGCGGTGACGATTAACTATTCTCATCTTGGTCTCCTTGTGAAGTTTCAAACCGCTAAAGATCTAGCCTCCATATCTAATGGCATTTAGCGGTCAAGGCGTTTCCCCGGATTTTGGGATTAATTAACTTTAGGTTCGGAACCACCTGTGCGGACGATAAGTGAGTGGGATTCTTCCGGAAGGAGACGGTAGATTTGCGCGGACTATCTTTCCTGTGAGCGCCAGGCCCGCCCGCAAGATGCCGCGCTGTGATGCGACGTTACTGACGTTGGTGATCATGAAAACTCTTTTGATACCCTTCGCAGCGGCGATCTGGCACAGCTTGCGAATCGCAAAAGGATAAATGCCTAATCCTCGAAATTGCGGGAGCGTCACGCAGTGCGTAATCTCCGCTTCTCCGGATTTGAGCCTCAGGAAACTCGCCGGAGAATCACGATCGTGAGTAATCATCCACGAGATGTGTGCTAACTCCCCGTTAATGTAGACGCCATACGCTTCATTGAAACCGAGTCGTTTGAAACGCGCCGCCTGCTCCGCTTTGATTTCATCTCCATCTGAAAAACTATTCAAAACTTCATCCGATAATTTTGTCAGCTCAGCGCTGCTCAATTCAGTTGGGATCGTAACGGTCGCAGGATCGATCGAGTAAACGTATAACTGCTCGAGTCGAAGTATTTCACGAGCGAGTCCGGTCGGACTCGTTCGAAGCAGGTTATATGCTGTACCAAGTTTCTTCTTAGTGTTACTGCCCAGATAACATCGCACTGACTCGAGTTGAATTGCACTCGATCCGAAACCCGACTTAAACCGGACCAGACCAGGGTTATCATCAGACGCGCCACCAAGATTGAATAGTTCTATTGAACGCTCTTTCAGAAGCTCCGCCACTTCCTTTATCAAGAATGGTGATGCGCCCACCGCCATCCCTTCAGGACTCGTACCGGCAGATTGATAGTAGGCGCCCCGCTCAGACATCAGGACCATCAATGACGAAAGTAATTTTCCATCTAGTACAGCTTGAAAAAGCTCACCGGCGCCGGTTTTCGTGAAAGCCAAAAACTCCTGGTGTGACACTCCATCCGAAACATCTTCGCCTCTGAACTTGCGCCGCGTCATGGATAACGCAATCAATTCCGCATGTTGCAAGCAGGCTCGCTCATCTGAGACTTGCCGTATTAGAACTCCCGCTGCTTCAGCCCTTTTTTGATTTCGCCGGTGATTAGCTGAGAGGTGGTCCCATAAATCATCCTCGGTCAAATCCAGCACGTATTCACATCTTTTCTGACGAGCTATCTCTCCGGGCAAGGAAGGGATTTCGGTTGGACTCGACCCAAACGTCCCGATTTCTAACGAGGAAACTCGAGTACGCCGGCAGAAATCGATCAGTCCATTCCAAAATTCCTGACTATCGGTGAGGGCTGGTAGCGATACGATTTCGAGACTTTTATTCAGACGTCCACGACGCAGAAATGCAGTGCAGCCTGACAGCAATGCGGTTGATGTTCTGAGCGTAAAAACAATCGGCTCATAACCCATTGTTTGCATGGCTGCGACATACTTCGGCGTATAAAAAGGATTTGTCGGTGTGAGAGACACAAGTTCGGCGAGAAGCTCCTGCGGCGGGTTCGCGTCGACACAGAATTTGATAGCCATCAGCTATCCTCGCTCGATATCTAACTCAAAGAGATTTGAGTCGATAAAAAATTTGGCCGCCCAGTTTGGATACTCGTAGCTACAGTAACTACCACTCACGGGAAAAGCACCCTTAACCGCTCCGCGTGTCTCTGGTCTACCGTGAATGCTTACTGTGCGCCTCACATAACTGTTAAGGGCGCGAGCTGTCGTGCGGTATCGAAGGTTCCCGGTGTGCTCAGCTAAAACGAATAAGCAATACGCAATTTGGACGCTCCCCGTTAAGCAGGCCCAGTTAACCGTTCCACGCCAATTAGCATCAACACGTCCTGAAAGAAAACCGTTTGGACTAATCGACTCGATTAGACCATCAGCGGTTCGGCAACAAGCAGTCAACAGATCCTGTTCTCGAGTGAACAGGTAACCTTCCAAGATTCCGCGGAGCGCGTATCCGAGCGTATGGGTGAGAGGCTGAGCCGGATCGGACAAGCAACATTGCTGAAACCATCCGTTGGGTCGTTGAAATTTCAAGGCCCACCCAATGTTTGCCAGCGCCGCTTCCGCGTATTTCCGATTTCCGTCTACAGTCGCCGCTTCGAGCAGTCCCCATGCAACGTGAGTTTCATAAACCTTTTCACCAGGATCCGCAAATGGCGATGGATGCTTTCTCCAGCAACCATCGGCATCCTGAGTTTCGACTAACCAATCAGCCGCACGGCGCATAGGCTCACGGTATTCCTCGCTAACTAACCTTGCACCGCTGGCGAGTCCTAATAAGATCTGACCGGTATTGAAAGTAACGGGAACTCGAGGCTGCGAGCCAATGACTCCTCCCTGAAAGCCTCCTTCCGCAAACTGAATTGACACGAGCCAGTCGAGCATTCTTAGTGCGCGTTGTCTAATCGTTTCGTCGTTGCGTCGTATGGCATACGAAAGCAAAGTTGGAATGATGTATCCGGTAGTTTCGGGGTAAGACTTGCCCCATCCGTTAATCAAGCTGAAGTCGCGGGCCACGCCGCCGTCATTGGAAAGCGAATTGTCTTGTGCGCGCCCCAGCCAGGCAACAGCTTCAGCTACTTCAGCTTCAATGCCATAGTCAGGACCCAGGCCCTTGAAATCCTTTCGACGTTCGCTCCTGGCTGTGTTCGGAAGATGATAATAAGAACGAGCTGAATAGATCGGGCTTAGCGCCGACCGCAGATAACTCTTGAGAGGCACGATCGAATCCTTTCGTGAAGAGGGCGGGACTAAGAGGAGTGGCTGAATACCGCATAGAGAATTACGCAAGTAAACTGCGCATCATCTCTTGAGGTTTCCCTGCCTGCTCAACTAAGGATGGTGCGCCTGAGATACGCCAAGTTTCGGTATCAGGAGGTTCGAATTCGCTATGCGGAGATGATAACGCAAGCGGACCGGTTTTACGAGATTCCGAGTTGATGTCAGAGAATATGCGCGAGTAAATTATCTTTACCGGAATAGTTCTGGTTTTGCTCAAAAATCTAAATGCGAACTACTAAGATCCACTGGTTGGCAATTCTAATGTCCTTGCTGCTCTGTTGGCCGCGCCCATCGTGTCAAGCTCAGAAAAAAGTCGCTCCGGCTGAGTATGATTATTATTTTCTAGCGCTCACGTCGATCTCGGACATTACGCGGGATGCAACAAAACTCCCTGACATACCTCAAAGAGACAGGTTGTTGATCGAGGCTGCAAAGATTTTGGGACCAGCCAACAAGGACGAAGCGGTTCGGCAGCTTGACCTCGTCTTGCATGACGTAAAGGAGTGGGGTTCCGCCGACTCGGCAAGTTGGCGTCAACGAGACCTGGCGGCAACCTTACGTAATGAGGCGCTCGCCGTTTACGCGACTGTCGATTCCGAAAAGGCTTTTGTTCTCCAGAAAGAGATTCAACCTTTAGACCAATCAAGCAAGTCAGCGGCTCTAAACTTCAAGAGTGGTTCGTGGCGTGCTCATTTCGGCGATCAAAGAACGGCTGCTGACCAGGCTGCTAGAGTTGCGCTTTCACTAATTGACGCGGAGCCGGAGAAAGCCTTGCAGTTAACAGGTCAAAGTGTTCAGGGTGGAACTGTCTCAGGCGTCGTGTTCGAGATTGTCGAAAAATTGATTCAAAACGGAAACCGCTCACTGCTTAATAGACTCGAAAACAAGATCGCTGCGGCGTTGGCAGCGAATGTTTCGCTTGATCCGTCCAGTCTGGTGGCGGCCTCCACTGTCGGCCTGGTTGATAAGGACATGCCGCAAGCGTCGAAGACTGCCTTTGCCGGCTTCTTCATGCGATCACTTCAGGCGTGGGCAATGGTGGTGAAAGAGCCCGGAATCGATAGGTATTACATTATCGACGGGTATCGTGCCTTCTCAGGAAATATACGCTATCTCATCTCGCAGTATGCACCGGACCAGTTGCTGGAGTTTGATTTGCTCCTCGATGAGACGACTTCTCTAGTTCCAGAAAAAATGAGGTCGTTAGTACAGAGCCTTCCGCCGGAAACGTTCTCTGAGCCTAAGCAACGACTTGACGAGATTGTAAAGGACGCAGTTGCGGATATACGTGATCGAAGGCTCATTCGCTTCGTCTCTGAGCTGCTGCGGAACCAGTCGGACGACTCAGAGAAAACCTTTGATTTAGCTGCGGACGCGATCAGCAGTTTCAGCGACACGGACGTGAAATCAGCTTACACCGACCTCTTGACGATTGCTCGCGTGGACGGACTGGTGAGACAGAAGAAGATTATTGAGGCTCAACAGCTTGCCGGTTTGCTCTCATCCGAAGAAACGCGAGCCTGGGCCTTGCTTGCCGTAGCGACGGCTGCCGCCAAACAGGATAAGGTCTTAGGTTTTGAATCGATAACTAAAGCGCTCAAAACGTTGGACGCAGCCTCGCCGAGTCCCTATAAAGCTGAATTGGCGCTGTTGGCTACTGCGATGCTCGCAAAGCAGGACTCACGCAGAGCATTCGAAACGCTGTCCGTTGCAGCAAAGTACTCTAATTCGTCTGAACCAAAAGCATCCTCTAAAACGCCGGTTGCGTTTGGACTGGATGCCAGGATTGGAGAAATACAAACACGGCTGGGCGTAGTGCCGTCGAGTCTTAGCGAAGTAAGAATTGATCCAACTCTGTCGAGCCTTGCCGCGGCTGATTGGTTTCGTGCGGATCAGATCGTGAGCAGCGTTCGTGAACCATCACTCCGGCTCCTGCTAAAACTTCAATTCGCCGGGGCTGTGCTTGCAAAGGAGTTGAAGTCCAAAAAGAGCCAGGCACCTCCAAAATCGTCTGTGAACAACTAACTCACTACTTCCGTCTTCTCGATCTGCTTCAACTTTTCCGTCAGTAATTCCTGTTCGCGGAGGTTTTTTGTCGTGGCGATCGCGCGTTGGATTTCCGCGCGCGCCTCGGGGAGGTTGCCCGTTTTCATAAGCAGGTCCCCGCGAACGCTGTGAAGCAGATGATATCCGGCCAGCGCCGAGTCAATTGCATCGAGGGCGTCAAGACCTGCGGCCGGGCCCTGGGCCATACTCACAGCGACTGCTCGGTTCAGTGCCACGATGGGAGATGGCGCGGTTTGCAACAGAGCGTCGTAGAGAAGAACGATCTGTTCCCAATCAGTTTCTGCGGCTGTGCTAGCTCGCATGTGACATGCAGCAATCGCTGCCTGCAAAGCATAGTATCCTGAGCCGCCACCGAGTCGTTGCGCGTATTCGAGCGCGGACATCCCTCGCTGAATCTGCGCGTCGTCCCACAAAGAGCGATCCTGATCAGGCAGCAAGACCGCTTCACCGTTGCTGCCACGGCGAGCCGCTGCGCGCGATGCATTGAGCTCCATCAGAGCCAGCAGTGCGTGAACTTCAGACTCTTCTGGAAGAAATTGCGCCATCATGCGTCCGAGCCGCAATGCCTCGTCGCAGAGCGCCCCCCGCATCCACTCCTCTCCTGACGTCGCGGTATGTCCTTCATTAAAGATCAGGTAGACCACGGAAAGTACTGACTGCACCCGGCGGCGTAACTCGTCTCCGCGCGGCGTCTCAAAGGGCACATGAGCTTCCGAGAGAGTCTTCTTGGCGCGAAAGATCCGCTGTCCTATCGTTTTCTCAGGTACCAGAAAGGCGCGCGCGATCTCTGCCGTCGTGAGGCCGCCGATTAAACGCAAGGTAAGTGCGATGCGGCCTTCTACCGGGAGTACAGGATGGCAGGCGGTAAAAATCAGCCGCAGCACGTCATCGTCGATTACCTGGTCCAGTGCCTGGTCCATCGCCTCTCCGAGCCGCTGCTGTTGCACTTCGAGCTCCCGGGCAATCTCTTCGTGCTTTTGTTCAAGCATCTGCCCACGGCGCAGACTATCGATGGCGCGCCGCTTTGCCGCCGTCATCAACCACGCCGCGGGATTTTCAGGGATGCCTTCTTCGGGCCACCGCTCGAGCGCCACAACCAGGGCGTCCTGTGAAAGCTCCTCGGCCACGCCGATGTCGCGGGTGACGCGCGCAATCGCAGCGATGAGTCGCGGAGACTCGACCTTCCACACCGCCTCGATCGTCCTGTTTACATCGCTCATGTTCGCCTGACGACATCTTAATCGTCGTCAGGCAAACAAGCTACCGATGTACATGAGCCGGAGGTGCAGGAAGATATTCCGTGCCGTCTGAATACCGTTGCGTGGGAATGACGAACTGCGTCAGGTGTTCCGCGGGGGCGGCAATCGCAATAACTGGAGAACCCGCCAGATTCGCTCCCCAGCTTGCGGGGTCTGTATCCGAATAGAAAAACATGAGGTGGGGAGGCCAGTGTGGCGCGGTGTCGCCACCGAATCCTTCCTTCCCCATCATGTAGCACATGGCTCCCGGCTCCATCGGCGGCAATTCTTTCTTCTCGATGGCAGCAGCGTAGGCTTCTTCCATCTGGGCCTTCGTGCGACCAGCCAGTATCAGCGCCGTGATCCTCGTGACTCGAAGAAGATAGGATCGTGCGGCTGCCGCGTTGACACACATCGGAACACGCACCTTCGAGTCGAGGAAGTCAGCGTCCGCCGCTGAAGTCCACGAACGTCCCACGATACACACGAAACCGTTCTTGCCTTTGACTGCGGTTTCAAAACCATGACGTCCGAGGATCAGGACATCTGCATCGCGTGAGATCGACTCCGGCGCGGCACTTCGCGCGAGGGCGATCTCCGCATCTCGATCCGCCATGAGATATCGATCGAACTTCGCATCCTGGGCCATCGCCTGGTACGCCGTAACAAGCAGTACGAAGCAGCTGATTACGATCTGGTTTTTGCGCACAGTTGTACCTCCTCAGAACGGACGTTCAGTTCTCTTCGGGGGCCGGCACGAAGAAAATCTCTCGCACCTCGACCGGAAAACGGCACGCTTTAGCACCCTTGCGCGCCCACGCAATCACCTCGTCGATGTCAGCGCATTCGAGTATCCATAAACCGCCCACGTGCTCCTTGGCCTCGAGGTACGGCCCGTCGGTGAGAAGCAGCTCACCGTTGGACTGCGGCCGCAGCGTGTGGGCCTTGCCCAGGCCGCCAGCAAACTTTCTGACCCCGGCAGCGATCATTTCCCTGTTGAGCGCGTGAATCGCCTCGATAGTCTCTTCGGTTTCGGTGGATGGGTCGTAGTTGTCGGGTAGATAACCACTAACTAAATATTGCGGCATGTTGTCTCCTAAAATAGTTTTTGTTGGGCTAGTTGCCCCGCTTTCACTATCACGACGAACGACAAAACCACAATTCTACAAGTTGTCAGAAACTTTATTGAGCTGATACCCATCGATACTTGAATCCCGGGTCGGTTCCGAGTGAGTAGGAGAACTCGAGGTGGGTGCCGCGGCTTGTCCAATTGAAGTCATGCAGAATAACGGGGTGGGTTATTCCGGTTTCATACTCGTCGAGCACAATCGATTCAAAAACTCTGATCGTCGTTCTCAGCATCAAGCCAAGACTCTGATCCATTTCTTCCGGAATATCGAGCACTACTGTCGATAAGTCAGTGCTGGCGGCTAATTCAAGTACTCGACCAAGATTTATCCTGACCCGTTGAGACTGCGGCAAGAATTCTTTACCCCGATCGTAGAGACAGGCGTCGATGGTTATCTGCTCGGGAATGAAGATGCCGCCCTGACGCAACTGCGGAGCGAGGTTGAAAGTGATAGCTGCCTGCGGTTCTTTCTCCAGCCCTCTTTGCATTGTCTCAGTGATGATTACATGAGGCTGATCTTGATGTATGTAAGTGGCCGCATCCGCCTGAACATAATCACGCACATAATCGCTCAGCTCGAGAGTTTGAAAAATACGCTCGGCAGACTCGAGAGAACAGGAGTGTACATCGAGTAAGGTGAACTGAACCTCGCTCGCGCTGAATTGTGTTGTTAGAGGAGTGACTAAAGCAGCGAATGGTCCACAGCCGGCGTATAGAACCTCGATCCTCTCGTTGGGAAACCGCTTTTGCGCCTCAATCAACGCGGCATAAGCGCCGCGCAGGAATTTAGAAGTCCTGGCATAGTCAAGCACACACGCAGCCGCATCATTGGGAGAGATCGCTTCACCATTTGGAAGCAGAGTATTTTGTGAATCATCTATCCCGGTGAGATTCGAGAAGATTGAATGTAGTCGTGTGGCGGCTGCCCTGAGCCGGATCGCGTCGTCTCCTGGAAGTAACTCCTCTGTGATTTGTTTTAGTTGCTGGAAGATAAGCTACCTGGACGTAAACTGCCCCGTTGTCAATGCGTAGCGAAGCTGGGCGCTGACGTCAGCCAGCGCACCAACGGGCAAATCCGTTCCAGACATTTTTACTCCTTGTCAGCGCCCGCCGCGACGTTTCTTAGCTCCGGCACGTCCATGTTTGGTCGCGGCCTTTTTGCTCTTCGACTTAGAACCAGCCTTCAGTGTTGCCCTGGGCGCCGGGCTGAATATGCCGGCGTAAATGACAAAGTAGGCGGCCACGTTCTTGGGACGCGTCTCGGATTCGGTGCCTGCCTCCTTGGTATCAACGCCCTGGTCATACTCGCCAAGCTTAGTTCCATCCCTGCTGTAATCCTGGCGGATCCCGTTCGAGCCGTGGTTATCGTTGGCCGTTATGATCTGGGCGTGCTTATGTCTCTGGAACGCGTCGTCCTGCCTGGTGCCTATTCTTCGTCCCGGATCGCGTCCTGAACCGTCGTCGACCCCTCTAACGAAATAGCCGCGCAGGTCGGGGAGCATACCGTTGGCGGGGTTGCCCGTTGAACCGTAAACATCCTTAATGACGGGGTAAAGTTGTGGATACCGGTCTTTCACATACTGGCCCCCATTACAATAGAGCCAGCCGGGTGGCAGGCCGTCGGGAACCTGCGCCCCGTAGGGGACGATGGTGCCGACCGGCACGGGCGGAGCTAGCGTGGCGTTGACGACGGCCGACACTTCAGTGAGTCTGTCTTTAACCATTAACGTATACCTCGTATTTTTCTCGGATGGTCTGACTGCATAAGATCTAACTGACGAAGGCAAGCCGATTAACTGGGGAGGCCGCTGCGGGAAGTCTGGCCACTCCTGTATCAGTTCCCAGCGATCGGCATTCTGGATTTCCCATTCGAGCGTGAGCTCGTCTTTGAGGACGACACAGTCGCTCGTCGTGGTACCGCGTGGCCGGAAGTAATCGATGGACGCCGGCGCATAGACGTTCACCGTCAACTGTTTCATCGCGTGGTAATTCCTCTCATCCATCCACACGTGCAAAGTGAAGGGGGTAGTCACTTGAGGCTTAAGCGGCGGATCTGTCGTCCCAGGATACTTTCCCTTGTTCCCCAGTTTGGGTATCCGAATAACAGCCGTTCCCTTGGGGTACTCGATTTCGTACTCGGCCTCCGGCGGACCGAACCAATCGAGTGTTACCTTATCCCCGAGCGTAATGTTGGCGGGTTCAACCCCAAAATCAACTTCGCCCCAGCCGGACGGAAACTTCGCGCCCGTGAGCGTTACATTGTTCTCCGCGTCCGGCCTCACCTCTTCGATCTCGATGCGGAAGGTGCCTACCTGTGTGTTGACTGCAATGTTTTTGAAGACGAAGTTGAGTCCCTGATCCTTCACTTCCTTGAATCCCGGTTCTGGAGTGAAGCGGTAAGTCACTTTGCCCGCGCCCTGCGAGTTTCCGTTATAAGTCCACTTGAAGGGCGGGCTTGGAGCGTCCGGCACAGCGTTCGTCAGGTCGTTGGCTCTTATGCCGATTGGTAAGGTGATGCTGACCTTATTTACGGTGAGCGGCACTTTGGGATTCTTGTTCGAGGCAACAATGGTGAGCTTTGCGGACCGGACAGTGCCCGTCCCAGGGCTCGCCTGCAACGGGAACGGGTCAGTCATTAGCACGTAATCGAGGGGCGGTGGTGTCGGCACGTTCGTCTTCTCCTGATTTTGTTAGCGGCCGGGTTCTTCGAGACCCGAGAGTTTGAGCCAACCTTCGCGCAGTTGGAGTTGCGCGTCGGATATGCGCGCCTGGTCGTCTGCGTTCACGATAGTTTCTTCGATCCAGGTCTTGGCGCCGGAGGGTGATGCGAGAGCTTGCACCCACGACCAGACGCCGTGCTCTTCAGCCGGTTGCGGGACGCGCATCGTGCCGGCGTCCGCGACGACAGGTCCGGTGCGGAACGTTACCTGAAGCCCACGGATGAACTCCTCGACGAGTTGGCCCGGCAGCGCCGCTCTCACGACGGGCAAGATGCCTGTATAAGCGTGGAGGCTGCCGCGCGGATCGAGCAGCATCGTCACCGTAACGGCGTCGCCGTTACATTTAAGGGAAACGTTGCCCTGGTAAGGCTGGTCGTCAGTTGGTGGCGATGGGTTGATGATGCGACGCAGGTATTTGTCGTTCGGTGAAACCTGGTCGGGATAGTGGACGGCATAGAATGTAGAGTAATTGTCGGCGGACAGGTAATAGCCGATGAGTCCGTCGTCGCGCAGCTCAAGACTGCCGAGCCGGACCGGAAAGTTCACGTTCAAGACGCCGCCTGTATCCTTGAGTTGCTGGCAGTTTGCGGGATCATCTTCATCGGGATCCGTAGTCGACTTGTCCCAAAACTGATTGAAGACCGGATCGCCCAACAGCGAGAGCTTGAGCCTCGTTTGGACGACGGCAAGCGGGCGACCGATGAGCACCGAAAGGAACTGGTCCTTGCGCCCGCCGAGCGGATCTACCATCCAGAGCGTTTCGTCGATCGTCTTCAACAGGTCGCGGAAAACGTCGGCCGGCTGTGCGGCGATACTCTGGACCACCGAACGTAGCGCGACGTTCTTGATATCGACCGGGCACGCCGGCGGCGGATTCGTCCCGGGAACGCCAGGGCGTGGCCGCCAGTTGTCGCACTTCGCGCCGGGTGGAAGCGCCAGCAGATCGCCGAGCGGCGCTCCGTTCTCGTCGTAGACACTGATCCCACCCTCGAGGTGGTTCGGCACTAGCCAACCGCAAACCGGATTCGGGTTGGCCGAGACGCTGGCAGGCTTACCAGAGCCATCGTTGGCGAGGAAGTCGAGGTCCAGCCGCGTGGTCTGCACAACCCGCGGCGGAAGTTGAAATGCTCCGACAGCGCTACGCTTCAGCCGGGCAATCGCGTCCTGCGCCTTTTGCGGCGCTACTGTTCGCGCCACGGAGATAGCAAGCCCCTGCCCGAGCGTCGGTTCGAAGCCCTGTGTCGTGTCGGACCAAAACGACGCGTCGCCGCCATACGACTGGCCGAACGCATCCACGACTTGCAACCTCTGAAACTGTGCGAAGCCGGCGCGAACCGGGAAGAACCAGTCAGGGTTGGTGCCCTCGACCCTCGGCACCGAGTGATACTGGTTGCCGATCAGCGTCGCCACGCCGGGCTGCTTCGCGGCGGGCGGACACGGAACCGTTTTGTCATCGCCGGCGGGCGGCGGAAAAGTCTCCTGCGAGAGGAGCGTGATGAACTGGTCAGTCAGTCCGCTCAGGGTTTGTGAGAGGACGTCCCAACCGGCGACAGTCGTCAGCAACTTTTTGAGCTCATCGGAACCCGTGGCCGGGTGGCTCGCCAGGTACTTCTCGATCTTCGCCTTGAAGGTGAGTGACGCGTACGGTGTCAGCAGCGTCCGCCCGTCGTAGGGGACAGAGGCATCGTTGAAGAAACCCGTACCCATCCATGCGTACTGCGCGCCGTCAAACTGCCAATCGGTAGGTGAGAAAACGAATTTCTGCTTTCCGGTCGGGAAGTATAAAACCTTCCATTCCAGGAAGAGCGGCGACCACGCCTGGTCCCACGCCTCGACGGCGAAGGGCGTTGGCGCCGTGCCTGCCCACGAAGTACCTGCAGCGGGCTTTTCGGCGAGCAGGCTCGCGATGGCAGCCTCGATTTTGGCTTTGTCACTGCGAGCGACAGCCTTGGCAATGAGGGAGGCATTCGCAGGGTCGACGAAGAAAGCTTCAGTAATCAGCGACGGCACACTGGGAATGGCCGCGAATGAGCTAATGGGTTTCAGGCTGACTCCGCCCGCGGTAACGGTGTCGGCGTTGATGTCGGGCTGGCCCTGGATCTTTAACCCCTTGATGCTCTGACCCGGCACACGACACGTTAACGTGCCGTCTTCGTTGTAACGCCCGTCTTCGCCGTGGCAGCGCGCGCGGTCCAGTCCCGAGACCATCAAAACGGGATCGTTCGGGTGCTCGAAATCGGGCATAGCCGAAGCCTTGAGATAAAGGCCGAGGTCAGCCAGCTTCAACTTCTTCGGAGCGCCGCTGGAATCGGGGAAGAGCCACGCGGGATTGTTGGCCGCCCAATTGGCGGGCGAGCGCGGATCTTTATCGTCAGTGGCCGTCGGGTTCGGAAGTTTGTTCCGCGCCTGCTCGACGTCGCAATACTGCTTCCAGGTCGCGTTGAAAAGCGGCTCGTAGAGCGTAGGAAGAAAGCGCTTCAACACACGCCATGCGGGTTCCGTTGGCGGCGCTGTGTCGTAGATGTCGTAGGACCTGGCGCGACCGAGTTTCCACCATAACTGATAAAGCTCCGTCTGGAGCGAGTTCAGTTTGCGCGTGCCGGCGTCAAGGTCGGCCTGCCCCGAGTTGAGCCCGGCGAGCGCCGCCGCGATGGCTTTCGATTGCGCGGGCGTGAGTTCCGGAGAGTCAGACGACTGCGATGATCCGGCGACGACGTCCCACGACGTGCCACCCGGCGCAGAGCCAAACCACGCCTG
>Ga0134121_10001050_pt1 | contig 27387 bp, 27 predicted proteins | sample KB301_FD_96463 | JGI IMG/M metagenome (GOLD analysis project Ga0134121, IMG submission 96463) | Terrestrial soil microbial communities without Nitrogen fertilizer from Kellogg Biological Station, Michigan, USA - KB3-0-1 | ecosystem: Environmental > Terrestrial > Soil > Unclassified ... | reverse complement strand
TGGCTGCTGCCCCGGTCGGTCCCGACACCAGTCCGCGAGCTTCCTGTAGGGCATTCTCAATCATGTCTCTTTCCTGTTGCTCTAGATTCGCAAACAGGGGAACCGACGGCGCTGCGGATTTAGGCGACACCGGCACGAACCAGGTTTCATCAACAACAAAGGTCTCACCATCGGACAGAATCACCGCACGCTCAATCACGTTCTGTAACTCGCGGATGTTTCCCGGCCAATGGTAGGCCTGAAATAAATCCAGCGCCTTCTTGCTTATCTTTGTGATTTTCTTGCCGGCGCGTTTGGCATAACGATCGATCAGATACTCAGCCACGAGCCGAATGTCATCCTCGCGTTCGCGAAGTGCCGGTAATTGAATCGGGAAAACATTAAGCCGGTAGAACAAGTCCTTCCGAAACGTGCCCTCAACGATGGCCGCATTCAAGTCTTTGTTGGTCGCCGCCAGCACCCGCACATCGATGGATATGGGTTGATTACCTCCGACGCGTTCGAATTCCCGCTCCTGGAGAATTCGCAGCAAGGCGACTTGGGTATCCAGGGGCAGCTCCCCAATCTCATCCAGGAAAATCGTGCCGCCGTCGGCCGATTCAAAACGACCCAGGCGACGCTGCAGCGCTCCGGTGAAAGAGCCTTTTTCGTGTCCAAGAAGTTCGGATGCGGCCAGCGAGGGCGGAATCGCGCCGCAGTTAACGCGAATAAAAGCACGGTTTGCGCGCTTTGATCGATCATGGATCGCACGGGCAATCAACTCTTTTCCGGTTCCGGTCTCACCTTGAATGAGAACCGTAGAGTCAGTGGGAGCGACTCTGGAAACTTGCTCCAAAACTTTTCGCAGCGATTCGGACGAACCGATGATCTCCTCAAACATCGAAGAGCGAACAATTTCTTCGCGCAACGCGACGGTTTCGTTTCGCATACGATCTTCGGCATGCTTACGATCGTCGATGTCCGTGGCCGTCGCATACCACCGAATGACCTTTCCTTTTTCGTCCAGTAGGGGATCGTAGCGAAGCAGAAACCAACGGTACTTGCCGTCTTTCCTTAGAATACGTAGCTCGGCTTCGACCGGAACTGAGTTGGAAAGAGCTTTCCGTCGATATTCATGGAGGCTTTGAAGATCCTCGGGATGGAAAATACGCGCCTGAAAACCGTCGGCGCTCACTTCCTCTAGTGACAGTCCCGTGTACTCGAGTGTCGCGCGATTTGCGTAAATGGCTTTTCCCTCTGGAGTCAGGACGACAATCGCTTGCGGGATAACGTCGACGATCTGTCTTAGTTCCGCTTCGGATTTCGCTAAAGCGGACTTCGATCGATCGCGTTCAATTGCAATTCCGGCGATCCGGCTGGCGTCATCGATCAGTTGAATTTGGGCGGGGCCAGGCTCTCGAACTTCACGGTAAAACATACCAAAAGTGCCCAATACTTTGCCGTCGTGGGAAATGATTGGCGATGACCAGGATGCGCGCATCCCCGTTTGCGCAATAAGGTCCCGAAAGGATGCAAAGTGCGGGTGAGAGAGCACATCAGACACAAATACGGGCTGGCCCAGGTATGCGGCGGCGCCACACGACCCGACCTGCGGGCCAATGCTCACGCCGTCCGTGGCGATTCGATACTCGTCAGACAGGCTTGGGGCCGCGGCGAATCGCAGGTGCACACCATCCTCATCGAGAAGGAAAATCGAGCACAACGCTCCTTGAGTGTGGGCCTCAGTCAGGAGAGCGATACTCGTCAAGACATCGTTGAGCGCTGCGCCGATGAGAATCATTTTGAGCGCGTCCAGCACCGCTTCGCTGGATAGAGAGTGCGCGTAAACGGGCGACGGAGCCGATGTAGAATCCTGGACGGAAGTTGACCTGCGGGCGTCTGTCATAAAGATACCGTGGGCAGTTTTGTCGGCTCCAAGTATTGCACAAATGAATTCTCCATTGTTCGTGCGCCTACGGCGTCCCTTTCCGATCACCGCGGAGCAATTTGCCATTCTGCGGACGGCCGAACGCTGTTGTGGCGGCCTCCAGGATTTCGTCGGACAGCGCCGGATCGTCAACCGCCCGCGAGAGAATCACGGCTCCGATGAGCCCCGCCATCGTCGCCAAAGCCTGTTTCCGCCGAGCGGCGACTGATTTAGTCGGCATGAAACTGCCCAGTCCGTCAATCAAGGCCTGGAAGCCTTTCGTAACGGCGTGTCGCACGGCCCGTGGCTGACGCACAACATCGGACCCGACTGCGGCAAACAGGCACCCGTGTGACCGATTACTCCGATGTTGCGGTGAGAGATACGTCTTTACGATGGCCTCAAGGCCACCTCCTTTTGAACGCTTGACGGCCTCCGTCCACCACTCGCGGCTCAACGCGGCCGTACAGGCTTCCGCAGCAAGATCGTCTTTCGACTCGAAGTGGCCATAAAAGCCACCATGAGTTAGTCCAGCGGCTTTCATGATGTCGGCCACCCCGATTCCGTCGAAGCCGTGCTCGCGAAACAGCGTGCTGGCAACCTCGACGATCTTCTCCCGATTCGCGGCCGCTTGCTCCCTCGTGACTCTCATCGATGCGATCCTCCCAAATAAAAATACTTTCTTGACACTATATATGATGTGCGTCATAAATAGTGATAGATGACGGACGTAATGAATACGACTTTGGTCACAGGAGAGAAGTAATGAGTTCACACGTTGTTAAGAGTGGAAACGTGCTCAGGAGAAATTCGATGTGCTTCACCGCCGCTCTGCTGGCAGCGCTGGCCAGCTTTGTCGCGGGGCCGACTCTGGCTGCTGTACCCCAGCATCATGATCAGGCGCCGGGCTTCTACCGAATGAAAGTCGGCGACCTCGAAGTGACGGCGCTGTTCGACGGTGCCGGCGCATTCGATCCGCACTGGCTGACCGGAACGAAGGGGACGATGGATGGTGTTGTAAAGGCACTGCAAGCAGATCCGCATATGCTGGACGTTGCCGATGCGGCCTTTCTGGTCAATACCGGCAAGCAACTCGTCCTGGTCGATGCGGGCGCAGGCACCTGGTGGGGCGGGGGAGCATTTGGGCGCCTGGCGGGCAGCCTCCGCAGCGCGGGCTACACGCCGGAAGATGTCGGCATGGTTCTGGTCACGCACCTCCATTCCGACCACGTCGGCGGCCTGACCACTCAGGACGGAAAGCGCATCTTCCCCAATGCCGACGTTTACGTTGCCAAGGCCGAAAGCGAGTTTTGGTTGTCGCTGGAAATCGCTTCTAAGGCGCCGAAGGATGCTCAACCGTTCTTCCAGAGTGCGCAGGCCATCGCAGCGCCCTACATCAAGGCCGGTAAGTGGCACACGTTTAGCGGCTCCGAGCAAATCATCGACGGCATGCAACTCGTCCCGCTGCCTGGTCACACCCCCGGACATACCGGCTATGAGTTTTCGTCGAAGGGACAAAAGATCCTGTTTTGGGGTGACATCCTCCACGCCCAGCGCGTCCAGTTACAACATCCGGAAGTGACAGTGGTTTTCGACATCGACCCGACTGCGGCTGCTGCGACACGGAATCGATTGTTTTCCAGGCTCGCGCTCGAGGATGTTCGGATCGCGGAGCCGCACACGTCTTCATTTCCTGGCCTGGGTCGCTTGCACAAGGAGGGTAGTGGGTTTAGCTGGGCTCCGGTCGTATTTACCGATCAATGGGACGAGAGGTAGCAATCACCGCGGGAAGGATACCAAATGAAGAAGTACAAGATCGCTGTTCTGGACGACTACCAAAATGTGGCGCTCGAGAGCGCTGATTGGTCGCTGATCCGCGATCGAGCGGACATCGCCGTATTTCAGAATCACCTCGCTGATCCGGACGCACTGATTGAGAGGTTGCTGCCGTTTGATGTCGTTTGTGTCATGCGCGAGCGCACCCCACTGCCGCGCAACGTCATTGAGCGCCTTCCCAATCTCAAGCTCATTGCCTCGACGGGACCTGGAAACGCGTCGATCGATGTCGCCGCCGCGGGCGATCATGGGATCGCAGTGGTTCACACGGGGTATAGGTCGGACCCGACGATCGAATTGACCTGGGCGCTGATCCTGGCCTCCGCGCGAAATATTGTGACGGAAAGCAACTCCGTCCTATCCGGCGGTTGGCAGAAAACAGTGGGCACGGATATCCGTGGAAAGATTCTAGGCGTGCTGGGACTAGGGCGAATTGGATCGCAGGCCGCGCGGATCGGGAGCGCATTTGGAATGAATCTGATTGCATGGAGCGAGAACATGACACCCGAGGCCGCCAAAGCCGCGGGCGCAATCCTGGTTTCCAAGGACGAGTTGTTCGCGCGCGCCGACATTCTGACAATCCATTTAGTGTTGAGCAGCCGTACCCGCGGCCTGGTAGGGACCGCGGAACTGGAGAGAATGAAGCCAACGGCCCGGCTGATCAACACGTCGCGCGGGCCGATCGTCGAAGAGCAGGCTTTGATCCGCGTGTTGAAGAACAAGCAAATCGCCGGCGCGGCGATCGACGTTTTCGACATTGAGCCGTTGCCTCCGGATCACCCCTTCCGGACGCTGGACAACGTATTGGCAACGCCGCACATCGGCTACGTATCGCAGGGTCTGTACAAGACGTTCTACGAGGACACTGTCTCGAATATTCGGAAGTGGCTCGACACCAACGCACAGTAACAGGGAGTGGTTGACAGGAGATGGAATCATGGGCAACGAAGGCATCTTTGTAGCTCTCGGGCTGAAGACATGGAAGACGCAAATCGAGCGGGCAGATAAGCTTTTTGGAAGCCTTTCATCCGAGGAGGTCCTGCGGGAAATAGCGACTGGCCGGAACAGGCTACTTTACTTATGGGGGCATCTCACAGCGATACACGACGCGATGTTGCCGCTGCTGGGCTTGAGAGACCGACTTCATCCCGAGTTTGATGTCGCCTTCGTGTCGAATCCCGACAAGTCACTAGCGTCCATTCCTTCGCACGAAGAGGTTCGCCAAGCATGGAACCTCGTTAATGCTGAATTGTGGCAGGGGTTTGAAAAAATGTCGTGGTCCGACTGGGTCCAGCGGCACTCTGCCGTATCGGAAGAAGATTTCGCAAAAGATCCTTCGCGCAATCGCTTCTCTGTCCTACTGAGCCGCACGAACCATCTGTCCTATCACCTCGGTCAGGCGGTGCTCGCACTCAAGTGATCGGGCGCAAGGAAAAAAGACAATGAGCAGAAAGCTGGAAGGCAAGATCGCCGTTATCACCGGCGGGACAGAAGGGATTGGGCTAGCCACTGGAAAACTTTTCGTCAAAGAGGGTGCCTATGTGTTTATCACGGGCCGCCGTCAGAAAGAACTCGACGAGGCCGTGAAGGCAATCGGCACCAACGTTACTGGAGTTCAGGGAGACATTGCCCAATTGCCTGACCTCGATCGTCTTTACGAGACCGTCTCCAAGGTGCAGGGGCGAATCGATATTGTCTTCGCCAACGCGGGTGTTGGCGAATTTGTTCCCTTTGGCGCTGTCACCGAAGAGCATTTCGACAAACTGTTCAACATCAATGTGAGAGGAACGCTGTTCACAGTGCAAAAGGCCCTGCCGCTACTGAACGATGGTGGCTCGGTCATTCTCAACGGCTCTGTCGCGAGTGTAAAGGGTACCGCCGGCTTCGGCGTCTACGGCGCGAGTAAGGCTGCAATCCGCTCTTTCGTACGAACCTGGACTACAGATCTGAAGGACCGTCGTATCCGCTCCAATGTTGTTAGTCCAGGGCCGATCAATACGCCGCTGGTGAGTCGGCAATCTGCAGACGCGATTGAGCGGATTGTCTCCACCATCCCGATGGGACGCATGGGGGAACCCGAGGAAGTTGCCCAGGTGGCGCTGTTTCTCGCTTCGGATGACTCCAGTTTTGTCACGGGGATCGAACTGTTCGTGGACGGCGGCAGAGCGCAGATTTAACAAGGAGAACCAGATGCAAACAACCATAACGAGTTCAAGACGGGAGTTCCTATCGAATACCCTCGGAATCGCTTTCGTCGCTGCCTCGCCACTCCCCGCTGGCCCGCCCCGGTCAACGAAGGGACAATCTACAGGCAGTACGTCAAACTCTGGGCGAACAACTCGAAAAACATCCTTAAGTTGGGCCGTGTTCTTGTCGCCCAGCACGCCTGTGATCACGAGCGATTTGCCTCCAGGCGAAACACAGCGGCCGTGGCCGCCGATTACGTCAACCCTCATTTCTGGGGAGCGGGACGCCGTCCTAATCGACACTCCCACTACTGTCGAGCAGGGGCACGCCTTGGCGAATTGGGTTGTGGCGAGCGGAAAGAATCTGACGACGATCTACGCCACCCATGGCCATGGAGATCATTTCTTTGGCACCAGCACAGTTCTGGAGCGATTTCCACATGCCCGTTTCGTCGCGCCGCCGGACGTGGTCAAGATTATGCGCCAGCAAGCATCGCCAGAGTCTCTCGCCACGTTTTGGAATCCACGCTTTCCCGGCCAGATTTCCAGCCACCTTGCAATCGCTGAAGAGCTGACCGGAAACGTCATTAACCTGGAAGGCCACGATTTAGTCAGTCTGCCGCTCGGCTTCACCGATACTGCCAACACGACCTGCCTTCACGTTCCGTCAATCGGTTTGATCGTAGCAGGTGACGCCGCCTACAACGGCTGCCACCTGCATCTGGTAGAGTCGCCCGATCAGCCAAAGCGCCAGGAGTGGATTGCTGCTCTCGATAAAATGGAGTCGCTTAAGCCACGCTCGGTGATCGCCGGACACAAGCGCGTCGGGAACAAAGATAGCCCCAGGATCATTGGACAAACGCGGAAATATATCCGCGATTTCGACCGCCTTGCCATGCAGACGACAACCGCCAGGGAACTATATGACCGAATGCTCAAGCTCTACCCTGACTGGATCAATCCAGGTGCGCTCTGGAGTTCAGTGAATGCTGTAAAAACTAATCATTAATGATTCACGGAATTTAGGTTCTCGAATGGCCGCTGCATTGTTGTTTGCACGGTGCGACCCAAGGCCTGACGAAATTTCGCAACATTTGGCGAACCATCGCCACCGCGGCCAACAGCACTGCTGCCGGATCAAGAGCTTAGGCGTGGGGGACGAATTGCACTCCTGTTACGGAATTCGCGGTGTCCTGCGGTTCAGGACTTACCGCGCCGTCGAGTGCGGCCCCGCGAACTTTCAGAAGGAGATCGCTATGACAAGATATGAAATAGCAGCTCAACTCACAACAAGACGCGTCGTTTTAGGATTCCTGCCGGTCATCGCATTGATGTTCGGCTTCCGGGAGGTTCTCATGTCACAAACAAATACACCGATTGGTGTGAAGAATATTGTTCTAGTCCACGGAGGGTTCGTGGACGGTTCGGGCTGGCAAGGCGTCTACAAAGCTCTGAAGAAATCCGGGTATGTCGTCACAATCGTTCAGAATCCGTCGCTCTCGCTGGCGGATGACGTGGCCGTAACGAAACGGGCATTGGCCGCGCAGAGCGGCCCTGCAATTCTCGTTGGCCACTCGTATGGTGGTGTCGTTGTCACTGAAGCGGGCAACGATCCCAAGGTCGCCGGGCTTGTATACATCGCAGCATTTGCTCCGGACAAGGGCGAGTCAGTAGCTGCTTTGATCAAGGATCCGGTGCCTGGCGCACCGGCACCACCAATTCTTCCGCCGCAGGACGGGTACCTGTTCCTCGAAAAGAGCAAGTTCGCCGCCGCCTTTGCTGCCGATGTCAGTACGGAGGTCGCCGAGTTCATGGCCGACTCTCAGGTTGGGTGGGGTGTTGAAGCCCTCAGCGGCGCGATTAGCCAGCCCGCATGGAGGACGAAGCCCAGTTGGTATCTCGTAGCCACAGACGACAGGATGATCCCGCCTGACGCCCAGCGCGCAATGTCCAAGCGCGCTGGTTCGACGGTCGTAGAAGTCAAAGGCAGCCATGCCGTGTACGTCTCGCAAGCAGAGGCTGTGGCTTCGATCATCGCAAAGGCTGCGAATAGCGCACCCGCGCTGCCTCAAAAGTAGCCGCACAGTCCGGTCCGCGATCTGCCTCGAAGGTCGCGGACCAATTCATGGCCGTCAGACGTGGTCGCATTTTGGAGATTGAAAACCCGAAAGGATCGAATGATGAATTCGCCACCCTACGTGACGAGAAACAATCTTTCCGAGCCCCTGCGCGAGAAGATGATCCAACTCCTGAACCAGCACCTTGCGGACATCATCGACTTGCAACTTCAAGCGAAGCAAGCTCACTGGAACGTAAAAGGGCCAAACTTCATCGGCCTCCACGAACTCTTTGACCGAGTGGCCGGAGAAATTGAAGACTTTGCTGACAGCATGGCGGAACGCGCTGTCGAGCTCGGCGGCGTCGCAAAGGGCACTCTTCAGATTGTCGTTAAGGTGTCGCGGCTTTCTGTCTACCGTGTCGACCTTGAAACCGCCAACGAGCATGTCGACGCGCTGTCAGGTGCCCTGGCTGCGTTCGGTGCCTCTGCACGCGCAGCGGTCGACACGGCAGCACAGGAAGGTGACGCTAACTCTGCAGATCTTTTCACTGAAGTCTCCCGCGGAATCGACAAGTTGACTTGGCTTGTCGAGGCGCATGGGCAAGGGGCAACAACATGATAGGAATTCGAGACTCCGCTGACGGCCGCTACATTAACTATGGCGGCGCGTGAGGCGATCACCGTTTCTGTAACTCGTACTGTGAAACCGGGATACGAGATCGCCTTCGAGAAGGCTCTACACGATTTCGTGCAACGTTCGCTCACTCTTCAGGGGCAGCAGGGCGTTCACATCATGCGTCCCGCACCTGGGAGTGCGTCGCGTGATTACGGTATCGTTCGTAAGTTTGCCGATCAAGACTCCCTAGCGGCGTTTTACGAATCGGCTGAATATCGGGAGTGGATCCAAAGTGTGAGCGACTTCACCGAGGGTGCTGCTCGCACTGAGCAACTGTCCGGACTCGAAACCTGGTTCACGATCCCGAGCGCGCCGATCCGCGCGTTCCCAAAATGGAAAATGGCGTGCGCTACATTTCTCGGCGTGTTCCCTGCGGCCACGGTGTTAGGTCTCACTCTCGGCCCGTGGATCGAGCCATGGCCTTTCCTGCTCAAGGGCGCGCTATTTAACGCTTGCGTCGTTGCGCTGCTCACGTGGCTGGTTATGCCGCTCATCACACGGGCTCTTCAGGGCTGGTTGATGAAGGGAAAGGAGCACTCTCTGTGAGCGCATTCTGGCGCCGCTTCACACAACGATGCCATTCCTCAGAGGGCTAAGCTGAGGTTGAAGGCCCAGCCTGATCGCGCCCTCGTGTAACGGAAAAGGAATGAACCGATCGAGAGGAACCGGTCGGGCGGTCATCGATTTCGGAGACTCACCTCACCGCACTCGGCGCCAGCATCCCGCGTAGAGTCGTAATGGTATGGGTTGGGGATGGACGACGGCGGATCGCTCGCCGGAAAGCTGCCGGCGAGCGTCTCGTCGAGTGCGGCTTCGCGGATTCGCCACTCTTCCGACGGCGAATGCAAGTGATCTCTCAACCGCCATTGTTGACTCGTGTCATGCACCGCCCTTCTCCGCGTCAATCCAACTACGCACGTACTCGGGGCAATTCGCAAGGACACTGCCAGCCGCTTCCACGCGCGCCAGAAACTCCATCGCCTCTCGAGTCACAAGCGTCACTTCGGTGAGATCCAGGAAGACGAGGCGATTGGACTCGGCTGCCATGAGCACCTCCAACTGGGCGACATGACCGCTGTCCATTTCTCCGCTCATAAAGAACGTCACGCCTAGGCCACTTGTCGATCGTTGAATTCGGTACGTCATCTAAGTGCTCTCCAAGAGCGTTGAACCTGCATCCCTGAAGCGGCGCGACGCGGCGTACCGACCGAGTCGACTGCGCAACGAGCGCGTCGTGACCTTCTGCGCCAATCAAGAGCAACGCGAGTGCCAGCGCTAAGTGATTGATTCAAGCCAACGGGCGTAGAAATTGTCGGACTCGACAGGTCGCCATTTGGCGGACGCTCGCCAGTCGCAGAGGAACTGTCGACCGTCTTCCTGAGCGCGACCGAAGAGGTTGCCCCCCGACTTGGAGATGACGTATATACGGCCGGATGAATCGGCCAAACCGCGAACCGCTCTTCACCGCCCGCTTCTTCGTCATGTGTGGGTTCAATTTCACCTTCTTTCTCGCCGTGTTGCAGCTCGTTCCCACCGCGCCGTACCGCATCCTCGAGCTCGGGGGCAGTGAGGTCGCTGTGGGGATGTTCCTGGGACTTCTGACGTATGCCTCGGCGATCTCCGCGCTGATCACCGGCTCGCTGGCCGACCGGTTCGGCAGGCGGAGGATGATGATCGCCTGCAGTCTGGGGCTGTCCGCACTCGCGGCGACCTACGCGGTGACTCGTGACCACCGCCTCCTGCTCGTCCTGGCCGTCGTCCACGGCTGCTTCCAGTCCTGCTTACTGTCTTCGTCCTCCGCGTACTTGACCGACTTCATCCCAGCGGCCCGCCGCGCTGCGGGGATCGGGTACTGGGACCTAACGACGATGCTCGCCCTCGCCATAGCGCCGTCTCTCGGGTTCTGGCTGTACCACCGCGGGGGATGGATGTGGCTGTGCGCTTCAGTGAGCGTCCTCTTCCTTGTGACGGCAACCATCGCCTTCCAGCTCGTCGAGGTGGCAGCCCGCGAGCCTGCGCCGAGCGCCTTTTTCGGCAGGCACCTCATCGAGTGGCGGGTGCTCGCGCTCTCAATGACACTTTTCCTATACTCCTTCGGTTACGGGGGGATCACCAGCTTCGCCGCCCTGTACGCCGACGCGAACCATGTCGTGCCGAAGGAGATCTTCCTCACCACGTTCGGGATCGTGGTCTTGTGCACGCGCCCGCTCTTGGTCCCCCTTGCGGATCGGATCGGGCACCGGCGCGTATTCTTGCCCTGCGTCGTGATGATCGTCGTCGGCCTGTCCCTCCTCGCGGCGAGCGTCAGCAAGATCAGCATCGTCGTAGCCGCAGCCGTGTTCGGAACCGGCTTCGGCGCCGCGTACCCCGCTTTTGTTGCCTACGTCATGCGGCATGTGGACGCGGCGCGGCGTGGGGCGGCGTTCGGCAGCATCCACGCCGCGTTTGACACGGGGATGGGCAGCGGCTCCATCGCCAGCGGCTGGATCGTGCACCGCTTTGGATTCGAGGCCGCCTTCGCCGTTGCCGCCGCTCTCGCCGCCGTGGCTATCCCGTTCTTCCTGTTCATGGATCGGAGGCTGCTGGCCCGGAGCTAATCCGGGCCACCGGCGAGGAACAAGGCAGTCAGAATCGGAAAACGATTCCAGCAGAGGGCTGTGCAAGGTGAGTGATCTTGTCAAGATTCAAGTTATCGAGTGTGAAGTCGGGAACCTTGTATACGAGTCCTCGGTATTCGACGCGTACTCCGATATTTCGTGTGAGATCGAAATTGACTCCGCCGCCATACACGAATGCTGCTCTGGTTTGTCGGTCGGCGACGAAGTTGATGGCTTGAATCTCAACATCACCCCCCTTGCCGGTAGGATTGAAAATCAATGCTCCGGCCCCAGCGAGCCCAAAGGGCCTAACATGACGAACGCTTACTGGAATATGGACGACGAAAGAACCCGTTAGTTCGTGAAAGTCAGACCTTATGGATCGTCCCACTGAACCACTGTATTCTTGCGTGTTCTGAGTGAACCCATAATTGCCTTCTAGGCCTGCCCAGCGCGTGAACTGATAGGAATACCCGACAAGAAATCCACCCGATTTTGTCGCTCGGTGCGAAAGAGGACGCGTATCCGTGTCCGTGTTCTTCGTAACGAGAGCGATTCCTTGAAGACTGATTTGCGAAGGTTGTTCCACCTGCGCCATTGCTGATATCGCAAACGCTAGGACTGCCCCGGTGACCACCAGAACCATTCGTAGCTTGCTCTCCAAATTGTGTGTGTTGTGCATACGCAAACCTCCTTTAGCTAATTCGTTTGGGATTGCAATCAAACCTATCCAGCTTCCCGAGAAAACGAGACTCCGCACAAAACAGTTCGCTCGGCGCAGGACGGTTATGCAACAAAGCGATCGAGTTCAGCTTCGTTAGTGATCTTGGATTTAAGCTCCCAATCGCAAAGACGGTGGCAGCGAGGACATCGTGAGAAGGTGTCGCCCGCGTCGAATATCAATTCCTGGTCGCAGCAACCGTTCGAATACAACCCCAGTTCATGGACGTCTTCAGAAGTCTTCTTCGCAAACACTTTCATACGGTTCTCCTTGCTTGTTCGACGCGGCGCACCGGAAGAGCCCGCTTGTCGCCTTCTGGCCAATGAACAAGCAAGGCAGACTCCAGAGCTAAGTGATTGAGTCGAGCGAAAGGATGCGGCGGTTGTCGATCGCGGCAGGTCGCCAATTGGCGAATGCTCGTCAGCCAGTCGAAGACTGTCGCGACATCTCACCGGATTCGTCCCTCGTCGCTCGCAACGATCGTGTTGGACTTTTTCGATAGATCGAATAGCTCTGGACGTGACACAGGAGTGTTCGGGCGGGCAAAAGAAGAGATCCACGCGAGCGACGGCGAACAGGTGAGGCCAAGCCCAGCGGCCAGTGCTGTTCAAACAGTTCTAGTCCCAGACTACGCTCGCGGCCCACGGGGATCTCGGAGAGCGATCCACCTCAGAATTTGAACGTAAGCTTGAGGGCGCCGTATGTCATGTTCTTCCCGGGTGGTGTCTCTTCGAGGAAGCGGCCCGCGAAAAACCGGGAGTAACTTGCGGTTAGCGCCAGGTGCCGGTTGAGGGACCAGACGAACTCGATGCCGGGAGAGTGCCCCACAAAAGGCGCATTGCTTTGTTGCCCGGTTCGAAGCGGGTTTCCAGACACATCGTAGACGCCGTCCCGGAGGCTTCGCCTCCAAAAGAACATCCAATCCGCCCGGGCCGATAAACTCCTCGATAGCTGCGCTTCGAGAGCGGGATGGACTTCGCGGTGGTTCGACGGGCCGAACGGTGCGATGAGACCGTAGTAAGCCCCCTTAGGGAACAGGGGTTGATACGTTTCGAGATCAGGATCCTGCGGGTTCCGGTCTCCGCTGTGGGTGTCGAGGCTTAGCGCGAGTCGAGGACGAGTTGGGAGATCGCGGAAGGTATAGCCAAACACTGAAGCCACGGCCCATGCGCGGATATCTCCCTTGCCGAAGCTACCCCATTGGTAGATGAGATCGACATCGTAGTCCCAGCCATGCCCCTCCCCCCAGAGACGCGCGCCGTTAGTGTGGCGGGTTTCTTCTGCCGTGCCTTGGTCGTAGGCCGCACGCTCGTTCTTGAGGCCGAGATAGTAAAGGTCCAGGCCTGCCGACCTACCGAGGGCACGCGTGGCCTGTCCGCCCCAAAAGCTGCGGTCGGAATCGGGGCTATCGTCGAAAGAGCCGGGCTCCGTCCGCGCCGGCCGAGTCGCGAACGCATCGACGGTCCACGCCTGCGTCCGCAGCGTCACCCTTAGCCCGTCGAAACTCCGGCGGACGTTCGGCCCCTCCCGGTAGCTTACGAGACGCTGGTGGCCGAACGCCATTTCCTGGCGACCGGCGCGCACGACAAGCTTCCGATCGCCGGAGGAGATTATCTGAACGTCGAGAAAGGCTTGGCCGAGGTCGAGCTTGTCCTCATCTACGGGACGAGGACCGCTTTGACGTCCCCCTTCCAGGCCGCTCTTGAGTTGTACGAACAGGCGTGTCCTGTCGTTCCAGTGAAGATCGACGTGAGCCATGTAGCGCTGAAGCAGATAGCCATCCGCACCGGGAATGGAGCCCCACTTCTCGTTCCGGAACCACTCGAAGAAGGGCCGCGCCTCCCCGCCCAGAGAGATGTAGCGTCCCTCCACGCCTCCGAAGGGCACGTACTTAATAGGATCGAAGATGTCCCCGCGGCGCGCCGGATTCCGAAGGTAGGTATAGTCCTCTTCGTAGCGAAGCTGCTTGTAGGGCGGTGGGGCGACTCCCGCATCGGGGCCCTGGTCCGCGGCGCCCCCCGGCGCGAGCTGCCCGAGAGCGATCGAGGCGTGGCCCAGACACAAAGCGATCGCGGCAAGAGCGCGCGTCAGCCGTCCGTGCCTCAACAACCCCCGTACATAAACAGAACTCCTTGCGCGAAACATGTTGGATCGTTGGCGCGAGTTGCCAACTACTCAATCGACAGGCCCATGAGTGCGTTGACTTCGCTCATCGGCAGCATCGCGCCGTCCCACACTGTTGTCAGTCGCGAGACCTTGCCCTCGGGATCGAGCGCGATTGCGGTGATCCCACCCCGGACCATCGGTTGGTAGGCGGGCGCGGTCTGCCACTCAAAGCCACCCCCGATATCGCCACCGACGACGTGCAGCATCGAGGAGCCTGTGCCCGCCGGCAACTTGTTGAGCGCGCGTCCGAGATATCGCTCGATCGCTTGCCTGCCAAGTATTTGCGTGCGTAACGTCATGTCCTCGTAGAACGCGTCGCTGCTGAAAAGCGCTGCTGCGGCTTTAGCGTCGTTAGCCGTCAGGGCCGCGTGCAACTTGTTCGCCGCTGCACGGATCTTTGGCGAAGCGTTGCCGTGATCCGTGGCTCCTTTGAAATCCGTAGGGAACTTATCGGCCGGCGTGCGCAACTTGGCGGCAAGCTCGACGCCGAAGTGCCGACCATCCCAATAATCCACCCAGCGAACGATCTTGCCGTCATTAATGTCGATAGCAGCGAGACTGCGAATTTCGGCCCCGAACAGTTCGGGCGTATCGGTAAATGCCACCAGCGCGCTGCGATCATCGCCCAGTATTCGTGTCGGGTAGGACAAGCCTGCGGCGGGCCACTTAGGCATGTATTGCACGTAGACATCCCTAAGCGCTCCGTGCGTGTAGAAAGACCAGCCGAGCGTCGCGTCGAGGTAGGTCATGGTCGACTTCGAGAAATGATTCATCGTCGCATCGACGTCGTGGCGGCTCTTGGCGGTGAAGAACGAATGGAAGAACGCCGCCGATTTTTTAGTGGCGTGCGTGACATCGACGTTTTCGGGTATGAGCGGGCGGTTCGCCTGGGCCCGGACGTGACTCGCGATGAGCGATCCGATGGCAAGGGCGGTTGCGAGGGTAAAAAGTTGGGTTCTTGACGGATTTCTCTTACGCATGGCTTTCATCTGCACCTCCTACTTAACGGAAATTTTCGCTCTATGAGGCCTTCTCAAAGAGGCCGTGTGGATCGATGACAAACTTCTTCGCGGCGCCACGATCAAAATCTTTGTAACCCTGGGGAGCCTGATCCAGCGTAATGACCTGCACATTTACGGCTTTCGCGACGTGGATTCGGTCGTGGAGGATCGCCATCATCAAGCCGCGGTGGTATCTCATGACCGGTGTCTGGCCGGTAAAGATCGAGTGCGACTTGGCCCATCCAAGACCGAGTCGAAGGGTTAGATTGCCGTCTTTGGCGGCACTCTCCTGAGCTCCCGGATCCTCTGTGACATACAAGCCGGGAATTCCGATCGCGCCCGCCGCGCGCGTTACTTCCATCAGTTGGTTCAACACCATGTCGGGTTGATCAATCCCGCCGTGCCCTTTGGCCTCAAAGCCAACGCAATCAACGGCGCAGTCCACTTCAGGCACCCCGAGGATCTGCTCGATACGTTCAGTGATCTTGCCGCCGCCGGAGAGGTCTATCGTTTCGCACCCGAAGGATCGCGCTTGCGCGAGGCGTTCCTTGTTGAAGTCTGTGATCATGACGACTGCCGCGCCGAGGAGGAGCGCAGACGACGCGGCGGCCAAGCCGACTGGTCCTGCGCCGGCAATCAGCACCGTCGAGCCCGTGGTGACGCCGGCGTTGACGCAGCCGTGATACCCAGTGGGCAGGATGTCCGTGAGGCAAGTCAGGTCATGGATCTTGGCCATCGCCTGAGCCTTGTCCGGAAACTTGAGTAGATTGAAGTCAGCATAGGGCACCATGACGTATTCAGCTTGCCCGCCGATCCATCCACCCATATCCACATACCCGTACGCACCCCCCGCGCGCGATAAATTGACATTGAGGCACACGCCCGTATGGCGCTCCTTGCAGTTCCGGCAACGCCCGCAGGCGATGTTGAAGGGGACCGACACGAGATCTCCCACTTTGATGAAATTCACATCCCTGCCTGCCTCGATCACCTCGCCTGTAATTTCATGGCCCAACACCAGTCCGACAGGCGCGGTAGTCCGCCCCCTCACCATGTGTTGGTCGCTTCCACAAACGTTGGTCGATACGACCTTCAGGATCACGCCGTGATCGCACCTTCGCGCGTCGGGACCGATCAATTTAGGAAAGTCGATGGTTTGTACTTCGACCTTGTCAGGCCCGAGATAGACGACGCCACGATTACTGGCCATGGTTCCCTCCTCCTGTCTGGCCTTAGCTCACAGACGAGCGCCGATGCTCGAGCAAGCCGTATTCGCCAAACGTGCAATGACCTTCCTAACCGAACTAAATTGCGGCGCTTACTTGACAGCCGTTGCGCCGGCTTCCGCCACCGCGTGATCTTGCTCGCCGGACCCACCGCTCACACCGATGGCGCCTACGACCTTGCCTTCCCTCTTGATCGGCACGCCGCCCGCGAAGATCATGACGCGGCCGTCGTTGGACGCATGGATCCCGAAGAATTGGCCGCCCGACTGCGAGTGTTTCGCCAAGTCCTTCGTAGCAATGTCGAAGGCCCGCGCAGTGAAAGCCTTCTTGATCGAAATATCGATGCTGCCCAGCCAAGCCCCGTCCATCCGCACATGCGCGACGAGATTCCCTCCCGTGTCGGCAACCGCAATGTTCATTGGCTGACCGATTTCCACCGCCTTTTTCTCAGCCGCTGCAATAACCCTTCTTGCATCGTTAAGCGTCACCATAGAAACCTCCATTAAATGGTTCATTTCTTCTTCCTTGCGCCCGTCGACGTCTCAGGCCAACTGGGCGCTTGCAATCTGTCGCTAGACCGAGCTATCGCGCGTTGCGCTCTTGGGTGTTCTTGACGACCTCCTGCGCTTTCGTATAGCTCTCCATGAGCAACTGGTACGGCGGGAAGAGCATCGTGTAGATCTCGGCCCATTGCGCAGCGTCCGTGCGATTCCAGGTCTTCTGCAGCTCCGAGGCGACGGCGGCAGTGTCCATGGGCACGGCCCCTGCTTGCGTGACACGCGCGAGCGTGATCTCCTGAGCCATCTTTGAGTACGTCCCCGATGCGTCGATCACGACGAACACCTTGTAGCCATCGTGGATGGCGCTGATCGCCGGGAAAGCCATGCAGACGCTGGTAATAGTGCCGGCGATGATCAGGGTCTTGCGCCCCGTTGCCTCGACGGCGGACACAAAGTCCGGGTTGTCCCAGGCATTGATCTCGCCCTGGCGCGCCACGTACTTGGCGTGCGGCGCGTTCTCGTGAATCTCAGGAATCATGGGGCCGTTCGGGCCTTGCGGCACCGAAGCAGTAGTGATTACGGGGAGTTTCGCAAGCGTCGCCATTTTGGCAAGTGCCGCAGCATGCGCCCGCAGGGACGGCATGTAGAGGTCCTTGACTGTTTGGAACAACCCGCTTTGGTGGTCGATCAGCAGCAGGGTTGCATCATTCACGTCGATGACTGGCTTGTGTCCGTTGAAGTTCGCGACGGTCGATATTGGGTTCATCGTTCCTCCTCTTGTGATATGGCGCATGGCGCCCAGGCAAAGCAGTCGATGGCGTCCGCACGTAACCCACCCACGGGTTGGGCGGCCACACTTGGCGCGGCATTCAGGCGATCTGACCGAATCGCCCAGTCGCGAAGTCGCGCTGGGCCTGCTGGATTTCCTCGACGCTGTTCATCACGAACGGCCCGTGGGCGACGACGGGTTCGTCAATCGGCTTACCACTCAGCACAAGCAGCGTTGCCTCGGCTTTCGCGGTGAGATCGAGTCCACCGTCACCGCGGTCGAGAAGCATCAGGTGGCCATCACAGAAAGTCTCGCAGCCGTAAACCGCGACGTTCTTCCTTAGCAGGATCACCGCGGTGATGCGATCCTGGGGGAGATCCAAGGTGGCGGTTCGGCCGGCACGGATTCGCACGTCCCACACATCCATTGGCGAGAACGTGCGAGCCGGACCCGTGAATCCGGCATAGGTCCCCGCGATGACCCGTAGCAGGCCCGCGTCGCCCGGCAAAGACATGGACGGGATGTCACGGTTGAGCAGCGTCTGATAGCCAGCGGGCGCGTTCTTGTCCCGCGCACGCAGATTCACCCAGAGCTGCGCCATCTCGAGCGTGCCGCCCTCGCGTGTGAATTTCTCAGAATGAAACTCCTCGTGAATAATGCCGGAGGCCGCCGTCATCCACTGCACGTCGCCGGGACCGATGCGACCGCCAGCGCCTGTGGAGTCGCGATGCTCGACCTCGCCCGCATAGACGATCGTGACAGTCTCGAAACCACGATGCGGATGGCGCCCGACGCCGCGCGGACGCGCTGCCGGTTCGAATGTCGTGGGCGCCGCATAGTCCAGCATCAGGAAAGGGCTGATACGTCGGCCGAGGCTTTCCTGGGAAAAGATAGTGCGTACGGGAAAGCCGTCACCGACCCAGTGCGGCTGCGAGCCGCTGTAGATGCCAAGAACCCTTCGCATGGAACTGTCTCCTCGCTCCTACCGCGTGCCTTCCCTGAGCCGGAGGAGCTGCCATTCCCACCGCAACCCCTGACCGAAACCACCACCGAAATCGCCGAACAGTTTGGCCACGGGTTCAGCTGTCTCCTGCCGACCCCAATCGCGCTGTAGTTCGCTGACGTAGGAAACCACGGTCAGAGGGCGGGCACCCCCTTGGATCATGCGCTGGACCGCTCGCTCGTGGCCTTCCGCGCTGCCTCCGCCGGAGGCGTCCGTGACGATATAGACCTCAAACCCGGATGCAAGCGCCGACAGCACCGGCATGGTAAGGCAGACTTCGGTCCAGAGCCCCGCCATAACCAGTTTCTTCTTGCCCGTCGCTTTGATCCATTCGCGAACGCGTTTATCGTCCCAGGAGTTCAAACCAGTGCGGTCGATGGGAACCTGATCGGGATGGACCGCCTGAATCTCTTCAATCAACGCCTGACGCTCGGCGAAGGCGGTAGTGAAGAGGGTCGGCACGTTGAAGATCTTTGCGCCCTTAGCGAGCATGACCGTGTTCCTGACGACCGTGTCATTAGTGTGGGAGCGCACGGCCAGCAGTTGTAAGTACTGATGGTCGATCAGAAGAAGCGCGTGATCGTCGCCGGCAATTAGTGTGTCGTTGTTGAGCATCGTACTATCCTCCAAATCATTCATGGACTCAGGTTCAGAAGAAGAGCCTGAACAGCACTAAGTGATGCAACTCGAGCGCCAGCGGTAAGAGATAGATTCCAGAGGAACGCTTCTGTGATTGCCGATGTCGACCGGTCGCCATTTGGCGAACTCTCGCCGCGTCCCCAGCACTTTTCCACGTAACAGGCTAACCGGACTGGTCGTCTGTTCTGTCGCGTTGAATTCGTTCGAGCGAATGAGCCGGACAAGGAGACTCAGCGTGCCAGAGGGCACGCCAGCGGGGCCAGCTTGGAATGGCAGCCCCGCGAGCTACGGCAATGAGGGCGACCGAGGCGAAGGCTTAGGTGGTGGCCTTAAAACGGTGCTTGTTCAGGCCAAGCGAACGGATTTTGGATTCGAGAGTCGATCGTGGAAGACCCAGTTTCGCCGCGGCGCCAAACGGTCCCGACACCCGCCCCTTGGTTTCCGCAAGCGCCTCTTCGATCATGGCCCGCTCCCTCATGACAAGGGCATCGTCCAGGGAAGGTGCGCTCGTCGGTGATTGCGTTGATCCCGCCAACCAACGCGCGTCCACGGTCAGTCGCTCGCCATCGGAGACGATCACGGCACGCTCGATCACGTTCTGTAGTTCGCGGACATTACCTGGCCAGGGATACGACTGAAGCAGCTCGAGCGTCTTGTTGCTGATATCGGTGATCTTCTTCCCAGCCCGTTTTGAGAAGCGGTGAACGAAGTACTCGACAAGAAGTCGAATGTCTGCCGGGCGTTCGCGCAAAGGTGGCATCTCGACCGGGAAGACGTTTAAGCGATAGAAAAGATCGGACCGGAAGACTCGCTCGGCGATCGCCGCATGGAGATCTCGATTCGTCGCGGCAACCACACGGACGTCAACGGGGATGGGACGGCTGCCGCCAACTCGCTCGATCTCGCGTTCCTGCAGGACGCGAAGGAGCGCCACTTGCGTCTCCAATGGCAGCTCGCCGACTTCATCAAGAAAGATGGTGCCCCCATCGGCCAGCGCGAATTTCCCTTGTCTACGTTGAAGAGCACCAGTAAATGCTCCTCGCTCATGGCCGAACAATTCAGAAGCAATAAGCGACGGGGGAATCGCCGCGCAATTCACCGCCACGAAAGGGCGCGCCGAGCGAGCTGACCGCTTGTGAATAGCGCGAGCGACGAGTTCTTTGCCCGTTCCCGTTTCACCGGTAATGAGCACAGTAGAATCTGTGGGCGCGACCCGGGCGACCTGCTGCACCAGCGTCCTGATCGCCGTTGACTGCCCGACGATCTCTTCGAACATGCAAGCGCTGCTGATTTCGTCGCGCAGCACCTGGTTTTCGTTCTTGATCTGCTCTTCGTCTCGCTTGCGGTCGTCGATATCGGTACCCGTCGCGTACCATCGAGCGACTCGACCCTCTTCGTTCAGCAGCGGCTTGTGCTGGATGAGATACCAGCGATACTGCCCATCGTGACGGCGGACCCGTGTTTCTAATTCGAACGGTACCCCTGCCTCAAGCGCTCGCCGCCCCTCATCCTCGATTCGTTCGAGATCATCAGGGCAAAAGAAGAGTGGCGTTCCCTCCGCGGGATCGTCGACGTGTATACCGCTGTACTCCACCAGTGACTTGTTGGCGTACAACAAGTTGCCGGCTGGACTCAACGCGGCGATGTGCTGAGGGATGGCGTCGATGATCTGTCGGTACTCGTTCTCGCTTCGGCGGATTTTCTCTTCAGCTGTCTTCGTGGCAGTAACGTCCGAGATGGCGCCGACAAACTCCAGTGCGGCCGATGCGTTCTTCATCACCTGAGCCCGCACGTGGACGTGTTTGACGGAACCGTCTCGAACCTGCAATCGATGTTCGAAGTCGAGGCCAGTGCCTTCTCTGGCGGCGCGCTCGACGGTTTGTTGTACCAAAGAAAGGTCGTCAGGGTGGACCCTCTCGAAGGCAAGTTCCACCGTCGGCTTCATATCCTCAGGATAATCGAAAATGCGAAATGTCTCCTTTGACCAGAAGAGCTTTCCCGTGGAGGGTTCCCACCCAAAACTGCCCGTTCGACTCATTCTCTGTGCCTCGGCCAAGTAGGCTTCGCTCCGCTGTAGCGCTTCTTGATTGCGCGTATGGACGATTGCGACGCTTGCGAGGTGCGTAATCTCGCCGATCACGCGTTGATGGTGCGGCGTCGGAAAGCCGGGCCGACGCGACGCGACAGCGAATGTTCCAAGCACTTGGCCGTCCGACGCACGTATCGGTGTGGACCAACACGCAGCTACACCAGTTGACGCCGCGAGGTCGCGATACTGCCCCCATGTTGGGTCAAACGCTACATCGGGAACGATGACCGGCTCGTTCCGGTACGCAGCCGTACCGCATGAAGCCTGGGCTGGACCTACCGGCAAACCATCGAATACGTCGGTGTAAGCGGGAGGGAGGCTGCCGCGGGCCGCATACCGCAGGCGGTTCTCGTCGCGATTGAGGAGCATGATTGAGACGAATGAGTCAGGGACTACCGCTTCCACTGTTCGACACAGGTCGGTTAAAACTGCTGCGAGCGGATCACCCTGGGCGAGCATGCCGAGAACCCGGTTCTCCCCCGCAAGGCAGGCCTCGGCGCGCTTTCGACCCTCGATGTCCGTGTTCGTGCCGTACCATGCCACGACCTGCCCGTCAGGGTTCCGCACCGGCACAACACGAATGAGAAACCATCGGTGTTCGCCGTCGACGTGCCGGACGCGCGCCTCTGCCTGTCCCGGTTCGCCGGATGCCAAAACGCGACGGAACGTATCAAGCAGACTCGAACGGTCGTCACCGTGAATTCCGTCGGCCAATATCGATAACCAATCCCGGCTCTTCTCCAGAGTGATCCCGGTGTACTCGAACCATTGTTGATTCGCGAATTGAAGGGAACCGTCCGGTGCACATCGCCATAAGTGCGCCGGAATTGCGTCGATAAGGAGTCGAGCCTCCGACGGGGCCGCCAGGAGCATTTCGTCCTCTGGTTTCGCGGGTATGCGACTCTCCATGTTAGCGATCATAGGGTTCGCCTCAGCAGGGTTCCGTACCCCGCGCTTGCTCCAAGCAAATCAAAGGACATCATGCTGCCCCCTTTCCTCACCGGGTGAACGGCGACACGCGCCGCTAGGGAGTTGCGTACCGCACGATTCGGTAACACGGCCATCCCCTCTGATCAAAACATCTCACCGCGAATTAGCTTGGAGCGAAGGTAGCACGCCGCATTGTGGGCGAATGGGTCCTGAGTGCCAGGCGGTTACGGTTTTCTTGGCTGTGTGCGCCAACAGGTCCGACAAGTGCTCAGGCCAGACTAAAAGGCCGACGAAAGGCGCTGATAATGAAGGAGTCGCTCGGTGTGAAGGACCATGTCATGTGAAGGACCATGTCAGCGGATGTCGTCATCGGGTGCGATCAGTTTCCTGTGGATGGCTCGGCGCATCTGCCCCGGCGTCTGACCGGTCCGCCTTCGTAGGACTTTCACAAAGTGTGAGGCGTCCGAGAAGCCGGCGCGTCGACCGATTTCCGCCGTGGTCACGCGATCGAATAGCGGCGATTGAAGCATGCCTAAGGCGAGATCGACGCGAGCTTGGATCAGCATCGCGCCGAACGTTTCGCCACACGCCGCTAGCGCCCGATGCAGGGTTCGCTTGGATACGTTGAGCGAACTCGCAACGTCAGCAGCCTGCAGAGATATATCAGCGCAGCGCTTCCTGATGTGATCGTGAGCCTGGTCACGCAGGGAGCGTTCGGCCGGCGTGGAAACGGCGCTACGCCCGCTTAATTCACTCGCGGTCAAGGCCAACAATGCTCCCAGTTGATCGATCAATACCGCCTCAGGCAACGGGGCTTGCACGACGTACTCAGGCGACAACCGGGCAACGTAACTCGCCAGGACGCGTCCCCACACGGAATCTCCTATGCGTCGCCCGGACAGAACGATGGGATTGGGCACCCATTTGCGAACGAATTGTTCCGACAGTCGCAAATTCAGAACGCCCCAGTGAGACAGAAGGTTACAGTCCTGGTTGTAGCGAGAATCGTAGAAGATGAGGTCGCCCGGGCCGAGCCTGTCGCGCGCTACACTCGTAAAATTCCATGAACCGCTCAGCACCAGAGCGAGGGAGAAATAGCGTTCAACGGTGCGACGGATTTCCGAGGGACCACGAATTGAGCGTGAGGGTGAACCGCCCGCTGCAACGATGGCGATTGAGGGCAGCACCAACGCGCTCACATCCAGTTCGTATTTCGACGGAGTTGGGCTGGACAACACAGACGGTGCGAGGGCTGAGTCGAGAATCCAACTTGCGTAGTTGAGACCGTCGGCCGGCGCAACGTCCCGCGTTGACAGCCGCATGATTGGTGAGTGCTCAGCGCGCGTCACATGGTGCTCCGGTTACTGAAAAACCGTAGCCGCCGCTCGGCTTGAGGACCTTGTCAGCAACTGTCGTCATCGGGTGATCAGTTTGCTGTGGCTGTCTCGGCGCATCTGCAGCGGCGTCCGGCCGGTACGCCTGCGTAGGACTTTCACGAAGTGTGAGGCGTCCGAGAAGCCGGCGCGTCGACCGATCTCCGCCGTGGTCACGCGATCGAACATTGGCGATTGAAGCATGCGCACAGCGAGATCGACGCGAGCTTGGATTAGCATTTCTCCAAACGTGTCGCCACATGCTCCGAGGGCCCGATGCAGCGTTCGCCTGGAAATGTCAAGCGAACCCGCAATGTCGCCCGCCTGGAGAGATGTATCAGCGCAGCGCTGTCGGACGTGATCGTAAACGTGGTCCCGCAAAGAACGTTCAGCTAGCGTTGATACGGCGCGGTTTCCGCTTTGCTCGCTCGCGGTCAAGGCCAATAACGCTCCGAGTTGATCGATCAGTACCGCTTGGGGCAGCGGCGTGTGCAGGAAAAACTCAGGCGACAACTGGGTGAAATAATTAGCCAGAACGCGTCCCCACTGGGAATCACCAAGACGTCCTTCCAGGACGGTAGGATTGCGCACCCATTTGCTCACGAATTGCTCCGACAGCCGCACAAAAACATCCTTCCAGTTGGTCCGAAAGTCGTAGTCCCACGGGTGGCGCGAATCGGTGAAGTTGAGGTCGCCGGGGCTCAAACGGAAGCGCGTCCCATGCGTGCCGTCCCGTGGACCGCTGTGTACTAGATTTAGGCCGAAGGTGCGCTCAACGGTGCGAAGGGTTCCGAATCGACGAACGGAATGTTGCGGTGAACCGCTCATCGCGACAATAGTGACCGCTGGCAGTTCCAATGCAGTCATTTCCAATTCGAATTCAGAAGGAGGGCCCGCGGACACCTCAATCGGCGCGCTCTCGGATACGCTCTGGACCCAATTGGCCCAATCCAGGCGCTCTTCCGGCGCAATGTCACGCGCCGACAGCCGCACGAGTTGTGAGGGTTTGTCGCGCACCGTAATGTGCTCCTCTCACTGTATAGGCCGCAGCGTACCCCCGCTTCGATTTGAGTGTCAATCAATCGCGCGGCCGGGGGCAATAGGCTCCGGGACATGCTTTTGGACCAAGGAGGTTGGGAGGGGCCAACCGTTGTTCCAGATCCGCGATTCGCCTCGAAGGACTACAGCAGCAATTCGCGCATTAACATCTACGATGTCATCCAGTCGGGTTCTTCACGGAGTTATTTTTACGACGAGAAGGGGAACCTTGCGCCATCGGCCGGCAGCATTTTTCACACTCCAGCTACTCCGTTAAGCGCAGAAAACGGGTGGAAACGTAACACGTCGCGTAATTCGGTAGGTGTCTGTGAACGCAGTGGACAGGGAAGTGTTTGACAATTAAAAGTCGGGCATTTTCCCAAACTGCAAGCTGGATGTCGCGGGTTTGATCCCGTGCCCGTTTACCTTGCATTAGGAATTGCGTGCGCTCCTCATCCTTACAACTTTACCGGTCGGTGTATTTGTCGCGAATCGAGACCAAGCCTCCATCAGCTTCTTGCGCTGCTCGAAGAACGTACTCCTCAGGTAATGGCGCTCGATGCCTTTCACGGCGTGCGCCATGCTGGCCTCGATCACCAGCGAGTCATACTTCGTCATCTCTTCCGCCCAAGTCTTGAACGTTGCCCGAAAGCCGTGGGCCGTGAGGTCCTCATAGCCCATCCGCCGCATTGCCATCAGGAAGGCCATCTTCGAAAGCGGATGCCCTGCATATCGACCAGGAAAGACAATCGCATCATCATTGAATTGCTTGGCTAACGTTAGGATCTCGATCGCACGGGCCGAGAGCGGAACCCTGTGGGGTTCCTTCATTTTCATGCGCGCGGCAGGAATGAGCCAGACACGTTCCTCCATGTCGATCTCTTTCCATGTGGCGTCCAGCACTTCGTTCGTCCGGGCCGCTGTCAAGATCAGGAACTCGAATGCGAGTTTCACGGCCAGAGCGGATTTCGACATACGCAACTTCTGAACAAACTCCTGCAGGCTCTTGTGCGGTAAGGATTCATGGTGACTCGGTTTCTTATTCTGCTTTGGCAGGGCAGTGCGTATCGCGTCGCAAGGATTCGGCTGTGTCACCGCGACGCCGTTCAGGTCGACGGTCCGATAGCCCTTCACGATTGTCCAGTCAAAGACCGCTTTGATCCGGCGCAGCGTTCTGCCGGCGGTGTCTGCCTTCGTGTTCCATATCGGGCCGAGGGCAGCAAGGATATCCGCGGAATCGATTCGATCGACGGTCTTTGACCCGAAGACTTTGAAAACGTAGAGTTCCAGAGATTGGAGCCAGTTGTAGGAGTGCGTCTCGCTCGTGAAGGTTCCCTTGAGGCTCTCATGCACGATCGTCGCGGCTTCTTTGAAGGTCGGAATAGAGGTTTCGCGCTTCTCCGCCGCCCTTTGAGCGCGGCGTTCGGTAAGAATGTCTTCGCCCTTGCGCGCTGCGGCCCTCAGATTCGTGGCTTCGACTCGAGCATCGGCTAACGACTTCGTCGAAAGTGAGCCGAGGCCGATCTCACAACGCCTTCCCCTGACCATCGTCCGTAGGATCCAGGACCGCGAACCGGACGGTTCGACGTTCAGATAGAGCCCCCCGCCGTCGCCGTGCATTCCGGCCTCCAGCCTCTCCAGGTTGACCACTTTCAGCCTTCCCGCCATTTCTGTTTTTGCCTTCCCACCATTTTCCCGCCATCGGAAGCTGGACAAGGCTACACCTCGTTGGACACCATTGGTGTGTTTTTAGGCCTAATTTCTTGATTTCATTGTGATTTTCGGACGAGATTGGACTTGACTGGTTGTGAGGGAAGTAGCTCCAACGGGAATCGAACCCGTGTTTCGGCCTTGAGAGGGCCATGTCCTAACCGCTAGACGATGGAGCCGCGGACCTGTGAATTATCGGCTATTTCCTTCTCCACTTCCAGAACAGAACCGACGCTGCATTAACGGCCATTAACGCAACGAACCACCAAACTGACGGAATGGGGCTCAGAAATTCTGTCACTCCTCCCTTGGTGAGACTGAAAGGCAGGGGAAAGCGGCGCAATGTACCGTAGTAATTGACGTAGGAATAGAGCCGGGACCAGACGGGCGGCCACAGCGCGGAGGAGAAGCCGCACGCCGCGCCAAGTGTGATTCCGCCGAGCGCTCCCCAGATTCGTGCAGTTCCTGGAAACAGCAGTTCCAGGACCACCTGGTATTTTAGCGCCGCGAGAGAGACTTCTCTGGGGCGGACAAAGACCACGATCAGCGCTCCCGCAGCGAGGAAAATCAGAAGCCCGGCTCGCAGGCGTCCGCGGGGACGAAAGAAGCTGTTCACCTCCTCGTCGGATTCCAGAGGGCCCTTCAAAATCGTGGCCCACTCTGCAGAGCTTTCCTTGATCCCGTAGGCTTTCAACACTTCCGCCCGGCTGGGGACAGTCATCATCGGTTTGTCGGGGACGTACTGTTCGTGGAGCTTCACCCACTCGCCCCGAGCCGGCTTTCCGAGATTCCATTCTGCTTCGGGTAAGTCGGCTCTGTGCTGGAGAGCGCGCTCGAAGGCCCTCCGGCTCTCTTCCGTTTTGCCGGAGTTTTTCAAAAGGACTCCGAGATTGTTCCAACTCTCTGCAAATTGCGGCAGGCTTCTGTAGAGCGTGGCCGCTCTTTCCGCCTGACCATCGCGC
>Ga0134121_10001047_pt1 | contig 27420 bp, 25 predicted proteins | sample KB301_FD_96463 | JGI IMG/M metagenome (GOLD analysis project Ga0134121, IMG submission 96463) | Terrestrial soil microbial communities without Nitrogen fertilizer from Kellogg Biological Station, Michigan, USA - KB3-0-1 | ecosystem: Environmental > Terrestrial > Soil > Unclassified ... | reverse complement strand
TCAATCATTGTCTCTTGCCGGCCGGTGGGGCTTTGCACAAGAACTTCGGCAAGTGGTCGCGCGGCCTTCTCCTACCGGGAGAAGGTGGCTCGAAGGGTTGGATGAGGGCGTGTTCGCGGGCCCTCACCCGGCCTTCGGCCACCCTCTCCCGGTGGGAGAGGGCACGCTCGATAACGTTATCCACTTTTGCGCAAAGCCGGCCGTCGGCACATCCCCTTCTCACCGCAACCGGCTTTTCCTGTCCTCTTCCTCCAGCCCCCGGACGATCTTCGCCAACAACCGCCTCGCGCGCATCAACTCCATCTTCACGGCCGACACCGATTTCCGCTGCCGTTCCGCGATCTCGAGCACCGAGCACTCTTCCACATAAAACGCCTCCAGGGTCGCACGCTTGAGCGCATCGAGTTCAGTCAAGCCGCGGCGCAAGAGATCCACACGCCGTTTCCCATCCATCTCCTCCTCAATCCGCGGCGACACCGAGACCCTGGACTCATCGATGGCATCGAGGTCCTCTGCCACGCGTCGTCGTCTCCAGTGGTCGCGCACCGCATCGCCGACGATTTTCCGCAGGAACGCCTGAGGATTCCTCACCACGCATTCGCGGCGGAATGCCTCGACAGCCTTCAGGGTTGCGTCCTGTTCGAGATCTTCGTCACGAAGCGGCACACCGGTCCGCTTCGTTTCACTTCTGACGATGGCGCGCACTTCGAAAAGATCGACGATCATGTGACCAAACTCCGGCCTTCGCGGCTATACGTAACATGATTGGAAAAAGCGAAGTGATGATGCAGTTGGCCCAGCGAGTGAGAGCAGCGTCTCGAGTTCCTGGATCCATTTTGGTAACCGGAGAAACAGGGAGTGGGAAAGAACTTGTGGCGCGCGCGGTCCACCAGCACAGCGGCCGAGGCGCACGACGCTTCGTCGCTGTGGACTGTGGCGCCGTGCCGGAAGATCTCATTGAAAGCGAGCTCTTCGGGTTCAAGCGCGGAGCGTTTACAACCGCTGTCGCCGACAAGACCGGACTGTTCGAAGAAGCCAATGGGGGCACCCTGTTCCTCGATGAGATCGCGAATACTTCGCGGCGTTTTCAGGCGAAGCTACTTCGTGCGCTTCAAGAACGTCAGATCCGGCGCCTGGGCGACACGGTGTTCCGTCAACTCGATATCCGCGTGATTGCGGCGACCAATCGAGACTTGCGGGCTCTCGTGCAGCGGGGCGATTTTCGAGAGGATCTGTTTTACAGGCTGAGCGTCTTCGCAATAAATGTGCCGCCGCTGCGCGATCGGATCGACGACGTTCCCCTGCTCGTCGACGCGATGCTTCAGGGACGGAAAACGATCACAGGCGACGCATTGTCGAAACTCCAGCTCTACGACTTTCCGGGAAACGTGCGCGAACTGGAGAACATCATTGAGAGCGCCGTCTACACGACGCCCGGAGAGATCATCGAGGAATGCCACATCGTGCTGTCCGCGAATGCGGCGGCCGGCTTCGACGACATCCTCCATGTGGAGAACTTCTGGGAATCCGTGGCGCGCCCGTACGCCGACCGCCAGATCACGAGAACCTGCGTGGAGAATGTCGTCCGGCGCGGCTTGCAACAGGTGAACGGAAGCTACACGCAGCTCATCCGCCTGTTCAACCTTCCTGACTCCGACTACAAGCGCTTTATGGATTTCCTGAGACGTCATCGTTGTAATGTGGACTACCGACAGTATCGACAGAAAAACTAGCCAGGACGCCATTCAGGGCGGGGTCGGGCGCGTCCCCTCCTCTTGAGGAGGGGTGGCTGCGCGAAGCGCAGACGGGGTGGTCAGGCATGCGAAAAGTTTAGGCGGCCTGACCACCCCGGCCTTCGGCCACCCCTCCTCAAGAGGAGGGGACACGCCCGAACACGCCCTGAATGACGCCCTGGCGGTTCAAGATTCCCATTCTTTGAAAATCTTCACCACGAACTGCCCTGCCAGCAGGTGCTGAGTCTTCCCCACAAACTGGCGATACGACCGGCTCGAGTGATAGCGCAGGCAGTCTTCGCGTGATTTCCACGTGGTGAGCGACACCGCCATATTCCCGCCTTCCTCGACCATGAGGCTGGCGGACTCGAAGCCGGTCTCCCGCGCGAGGCCGGGCAGGACGTCCGACTGGTAGATCCGCGAGAATTCGCCCATCTGCTCTGCGCTGAGCGCCTCGCCGATAACCATCCGCGCGAACATGGCCGGATCTACTTCCCTACCGGCTTCCCGGCAGGCTTTAGAGGAGATTTCGCCTGCTTCATCTCTGCCGACTGCTTGGCGACGAGCGAATCTTTCAGCTTGTCGTATTGCGCCTTGGTGAGAAGCTGCCGCGAGACGAGCTCGGTCTTGTTGCGATACGGCCGCGCTTCGACAATTTTCTTGGCGGCGGCTTTTTCGATGCCGATGGAAATCATTTCGTCCTCGCTGGCGCTGTTGATATCGAGTTGCTTCTTCGATTGCGCCAGCAGAAGAGACGACACCGTGAGAGCGAGAACGATCCAGAGAATTCCCCTTCGGGAAACGGTGCATAGACGAGTCATTGGAAACCTCCTTGAACATTTTGAAATCCTGGGCGCCCGGCGATCCGTGCCCTGCGGCCCTTTGCGGCCCCACAACCAGGCCGTTTACGCAAGACACTCGACCGCCGGGATCACGCTAAGTGGCGCTCCCGGCAGGTTCCGCTGACGCCGGCCCAGCTTGCGCCAGCGGTGCCCCACCCACCGGGAGCGCCTCACTAAAGGCACGCGCTCTGCCGCACGTAAGTGATTGGGATTACAGGATGGCGGGAGAAAAAGGTCGCGGAAAAGCCGGAGGAAAGGTCGCGATTACCGCGACTTTTGCCGGAGGAAGACGGCAAGGGAGATTCTCGCCGCGGACGACGCGGACAAAAAACTTTTCCGCTGTTTTCCCGGACTTCTTATCGCGTGTGTCGCGGAAAACCGGACATTTTTTGAACTCAAGCTACTGAGAAATCAGCGGACCTCTTCATGCATCAGGAGAAATGGATGCGGCAGTCGTCGTTACGGCCCTCTTTGGATCTCGTCTTCCAATCCTCACCAGATCGCTCCCGCCCAGAATGCCTGCCTCTTCGACTGCCGCAAACACCGACTCGGAGAACGGAAGATGCTTCACGCGGAACTCACCCATAACATTATCGGCGCTGCGTTTGAAGTACACGGCAAGCTCGGGCCGGGCTTCCTGGAGATGATTTATAGAAGGGCACTTCTGCACGAACTCTCGCTTCGGGGCCTTTCGGGACAAACGGAAGTCGAGATCCATGTCCCTTACAAGCACATTTCGGCCGGTAAGCATCGGCTGGACCTGATCGTGGAGCAACAGGTTGTCGTCGAACTGAAGGCTATTGCAACCCTCTCAGACATTCACACAGCCCAAGCGCTGTCCTATCTGAAGGCTACAGGACTGAAGGTGGCGATCGTTGTGAACTTCGGGGGGCCGACGCTAGTGTGGAAGAGACTAATTCTCTAGCCACGGACCACATGGATTTAGTCCGTGTAATCCGTGGCTAGAAAATGTTTTAGAGAGGAATACTCGCGGAAGCGATCGTCGGGCCGGACACGGGCTGAAACGATGGCGGAGTCAGGCCCGTCACACCCGAAGCGGTTGCCAGGGCGATCAGGTTCTTCAAATCGTCCAGAGCGCTGTTCGCATCGGCCCGCGCGGACTGCAGGTCGGCGAGCAATTGGTTCAACTGCGCCGTCTGGGCTGCCGTCGGAGGACCTTGCTGGTTCGCGATCGCGTTTTGCAGCGCGGTAATCTGCGCCTGCAGTGCCGTGGCCTTCGCGAGCGCCGCATTGGCCTTGGCAATGATAGCGTTTGCAGAAGCCGTCAGTGTTGCCTTCGTAGAGGCAGCGATGAGCGAGTTATTGATTGTCGTCGACGCGCTGCTGGCTGCCGCACTCACGTTCGAGGCGAGACTCGAAGTCGCAGTTGCGGTCGCGGCGATCGCGTTCAAATTCTGAATCGCCTTGACCTGCGCGAGGCGGGTCGCGGCATTGTCATTGCTATCGTCATTTCGAGTCGTCAGGATCACGATCGCTGCAGCCGCTCCGGCAACCGTGCCAATGACGGCAATCCAGCCGCCCTTCGAAAGCTTGGAACTCTGCGACGCCTGCGGTAGTGCCGGAACCGAGGAAGGCGATGAGGACGCCAGCTGAGCAAGCGGCTGGTTGATATCGCCGGTCTGAAGGGTGACTAACCGTTCATTTCCCTTCTGTACGGTGAACGACTGCTTCGTGAGGGTATTGCGCACGCTGACGGAACCCGTCAGCACCCGCACCCCAAACACAGCGGTTCCGACATAAGCAACATTCCCGGACGCATCGCCGGGCACGGTGACTTCATAGGCGCCGACACGTATGTGAATCGGAGCTTTCCCATCGCCCTTGAAGGCGACATTGCCGGATGCCATCTGCACCTGGACTTTATCCGCTTCCCGAGTGACCGTGACGTCAGAGCCCGCTCCAACTTCAATCTTCGGTCCCGCACCCAGCGCGACCCTCGCATATGCGCCCGAGCCCACGTTCATGCGGTCGCCCGAGAACAATGTTCCGTCGCCATTAATGCGCACTCCGCGCAAATCCACAGCACCACTTGCAGTGACCTGTCCAATGCTTGTCGCGCGCGTCGTTCCTTCCGCCGCCGACACCGGCATCGTGTACACCACCAGCAGAACAACCAGCAGGAGAGCCAGAGATTGGAGACCGTGTTTGTTCGTACGCATGTTCTACCTCGTGGGGGGATTTTGCCGCAGTTAGGTCAGTAATTCAACTACGAAATCTCAGGTAGTCACTGTTTGAAACGCTCGCCGGACCTTAGTCTGCTAAAAAGGGCGCCGCCGACCGCACAAATCGGACAGATCTTGAGGTCGCAGGCGCACTCCGAGGTCTGCCCCAACCGAAAATAGCGCCCAGACTTACAGGATTGACTGCAGGCAGTTCTGCTAGACATTCTTCAAGTGCCTTTTCCTTCTTCGTCCATACCACATAGTCTCGCGGGCCCAATCCGACAAAGAGACATCGGCCGGACGTTCGGTCAGTGAGTCAATCTGCTCGTCGACATGGGATTCGGGCACGCCGATCGAATCAGCAAACACCGCCAGATCCCTCCGCAGATCCGGAGATTCCCTCAATCGAAGCCACGAAGCCTCCTCAATCGGCCAGTAGACGTCTCCCAATGATGGGTCGTGGTGACTCCAGCCTCGCCCCTCGTAGCCGTTCTTAGCGTATTGCGACACGCTGGCGTGCTCCAGCCCGAGCTTGCCTGAGTTGTTGGAGCAGTGCTGGAGAAAGCGGTCGTAGAACTCCGCAGCATCTCCGAATTGCCGCCGGAGGACCTTCAGCATCCCCAGACTTTCTCCCAGCAGAATCGCCCACGAGAACATGAAAGCCTGATGCATGTGCTGCCGGTTCATTGTTGCTGTCGAAATAACGATTTCTTCGAACTCCTGTGCCGTCTCATGAATCGAGGTGTGCGCCAGGTAGATTGGCGAACGCACGGTTTCGATTTTGTGGCGGCTCCGGTAGTCGGGACTAGCCATGGGCGCGTTTGGCAGCACGGCACAATTAAAGATGTAGATGTTGCTAATCTGGCTGCCGTTGGCTAGTTGCCCAAGCCCCATCTTAAAAGACTCGAGGGTCTCTCCTGGCAGCCCGCGAATAACTTCGGTCAGGGTAGGAAGCCCGGCCGCGGCGAACTGCGCGGATAGATCGGAAAACCGGCCGAAGGGCAGGTTCTTCCGCTTTATGATTTCCAGGGTGTCATCGTCAAGCGATTGAACGGCGAGACCGACTGCCGTAAGCAACCCCGCGGCTTTCAACTCCTGAGCAATCGCAATAACTCTTTCGGACGAGTTCTTGGCCCATGATTGGCGGAAGGTGTTCGGAGCCCCCCTGGATAGCGCGACTTCCTTGAGCCTGCGAGCGATCCCGAGATCCCTTGGTAGAATGCCGAAGTTCGCATCGCAACAATCGATGTATCCAACATTGTTGTCGGCAAACCAATCGATCTCAGCCCACAAGCGATCCAGTGGATACTGTCGAAGCATCGTATAGGTTGCGGATCCCCAGTCGCAGAAGGTGCACTGGTAAGGACAGCCTCGATTTGTCTCCCACGAGGCAACCCATTTCACGCCCGACGTTCCGGAGATCAATCGATCGATCATCCCGCTCGTGTAGGGAGATGGCAGTCGGTCCAGATCCTGAATCCTGGCGCTTTCAATCTCGCGGTCGAGCGCCCGCGGGCCTAGAGCCGCGACGAGGCTAGCTTCACCTTCGCCATGGACGACGGTATCAACGAATGGATACTCCTGGAAAAAGCCTGTCGCCCACACGTCGTCTGGCACCTGCGGACCACCGAAAATCACGCGCAGACTCGGATTACGGAGCTTCGCTTCTCTGGCCAGCGTGGTCGTAATCTCTCGATTCCACACGTAACAGGACCCCAGCAAGACGTCTGCGGTGCTCACCAGTTCGACATGATTGCGGAGATCGTCTCGAAGAATGCACGATGGCAAAATGTCGAGATCAGATCGCTGCTTCGTTGCATACGCTAGCAAAGTCCCGAGGCTGTATGGATAGTGCAGCTGCTTATTTGGTCCTGAGCCGTAAGTAAAACTGTATTGAGAAGACGCGATTTTCACTTCGAGTACAACACAGGATGGCCTCCCGGTTCGGGCAACAGTGCTTTTGAAAGGTGCGCGAGTCGTCGCTATTGTTTGGCTTGCTGGTCGCGATGATTGCCGGGCCAGATCGTCTTTGTCAATGCAAGATATCAATCTCGGTAGTCGTGCGCACCGGATTGACCACATTAGAGCGGCCGCTTCACGAGTAGAGGGATTGCTTCACAAGCGCCAGCACGCTCCACACCGGAATATCTTTGATGCATTTTTCATGACCTAGAGGACAGTACCAATACGAGTAGCAGGGTGAGCAAGGAACAGGGTTGCGAGCTACCGCATTCCGGCTAAACCATGGTTCGGTACCCGGATACTCGAAGCCCGCTCTGATGGTGACACATCGACAGCCCACGGCCGTAGCCAAGTGCGTAGCGCCGACGTCATTGGCAATTAACAATGTTGTCCGTTGAAGAACGGCGGCGGCCTGCGATAGGTTGATTTCGCCGATAAAGTTAACGCAATTCTGGCCCAGTACATTGCACATAATCTGTCCCAGATGGCGATCCTCGGGAGCGCCCAGCGCTATCAGAACGACATCCGGGTCTAAAAGCAGGTGTCGACCAAGTTCGATATAGTTTTCCAGCGGCCACGTCTTGTGCGAAAACATTGCTCCGGGAGAAAAGCCAATGACTTTCCTGCCCGACCACTTGTGCAGATTCCATTGTTCTTCGGCGAAGCGGCGTGCTTTGGGATCGACGTTCAGATTGAAAGCGATGTCCGTCTCATCAAGGACAGGAATGAGCGGGTATTCCGCGATCGAGCGCAGCGGACCCATGATTTTGTGCGGATACAGACCCGCCTTGTACTGAGTTTTTCGCATGTACGCTTCGGTTGCGCGCGTCCGCCAGCCATAAACGTTCCGCCTCACTCCGACGAATCTGAGGAATAACAACTTCCGTGCCAGATTTGAAAATTGTTCTGCAGGGTGGGCCAGAATAAACGTTACATCGGGATCGAGTTTGCGTATTTCAGGCCGGATTTCTTTCCACAGGAATCCGGCTGTCGTGTAGCGGAACACGAGCGCAGCGTCGACAATATGGGGCATGATGAAATCCAGCCACGGATACCAGTTGTTCCCGCCAACGTAGGCCTCAACATGCTGTTGCTTACTTCGGTGAGTTGAAGATGTCGTCAACACGACAATTTTCGACGAGGGAAACGTCCTGCGCAGTACAACCATGCTGGGAACCGCAAAAAGAAAATCGCCTAATCCCCCGGTACGCAAAACCAGGATCGTTCTGGGCGCTATTGCTGTGTTTCTGGATACAAAAAGGAGTCTTGCCAGTAGGGAAAGAAACGCCCTCTGTGTGCCGAGCAACAACTCGAAAACCTTGAAGATAAGGCGCTTCACTCCAGTCGCCGACTGCCCGCAGGACGGTTTTCGGCGGTGAGTCGCAGCACGGCTCTTCTGACAGTTCTTCTCCACTGATGGGGAATCACCAGGAAGAAAAGACGGGACCGCACCGTTGCAGCAACTTCGTAAACACACTCTGTCGCCGACATGATGCGCCTCCTAGAAACGTCCAATTGGGCGCCGCGACGCCGGACGACGTTTAGTGCAAATGGGCTCCAACGTCCTTTAATAATGCAGTTCACAAATCTGAATGGCTCGGCATAGACCGCATAGAAGCCTTCGAATTCGTCAGAGCGAACAGAACCTGCCAATTCAAAGTCCCAGCATGACTCACCCTTGTTCAAAATCTTTTGCAAGACCGCTTTGTTCCACAGCGTGAATCGAAGGGATGTTCGGTATAGCGATCTTCTGGGTATCAAACCGACTTCGAGATCACACCTCGTAACGGGCTTGGGGTGACCACCCGAAAATCGAAGGTAACTAACGTTGCGTTCTACTGCCCAGCGCATTTTTTCGACAACCCAAGCGTTTGGGACAGCGTCTGTCAAGAAAAAGTCGTCAGGCAGCAGAAAAACGTACCGAGAGGCATCCCTGGACAGAGCTCCAAGTAAGTTGTCCGACCAGGAAACATCCTCCCCCACGTCAAGCATCTCAACACCGTCGATACTTGGGCCCGCTCGGTTCGACAAAACATATACCTTGAAGGGACAGTCCGGCCAGTAACGCCGGAACAGCCTAAAATACTCGCTCCAAAGATCAGAGTATTTGTCGCAAGACACATAGATGACGGAGATTTCCTGAGTGATGTTCATTGGCTTTTCAGTTCTTGCGAATAACTTGCAATTTGCAAATGTCGCAATGGAAATCCTGAAATCGTCGTTCCATCATTTCATCGCTCACGGCATGAGGATAGCAAGGACATGAGGTACTTCGGCACGAACCTGGTGGATTGTTCTGGACACTCTCATGTTCGCACGCCACATTGTGAACTTCGGGAGGCAATCGAGGGCCGTTACATCGGGATCGACTACGCTGTTCACTGAATGAACTGTCCTTCAACGGCAATCCAATATCCACTCGGACCGGTGTCACACTCAGTGGCTCGATCGAGAAGGCGGTCATGATCCTCAACAATCACCCGGCGTTCGGAGCGATGGTGATCAAGGCGTTATCGCGTGGCTAAGAAATACCTAATAACCGGTGGCGGCGGTTTTATCGGCGCTGCAATTGCGATCCGGCTCTTGCACGAAAAACACACCGTTGTGTGTCTAGACAACGATTCCATAAATGCAACCCGGAGGCTCGGCGAGTATACGCGGCATCTCGAGTTGATAGAGGCAGACATTCGTGATGCCGACGCGGTAATTCGGGCGGCGCAAGGCGTGGATTCGATCCTGCACCTGGCCTTTATTAATGGAACTCAGTTTTTCTACAACCAGCCGGAAGCCGTGTTGGACGTCGGAGTCAAGGGCATCATAAACGTGCTTGACGCTTGCCGGGCGAATCGGGTGCCTGAACTGGTTCTGGCGTCGAGTTCCGAGGTCTATCAAACCGCACCGTCAATTCCGACAGACGAAACCGTGCCGTTGACGATACCGGATGTGCTGAACCCCCGCTATTCCTATGCTGGCGGAAAACTAATCAGCGAATTGATGGCGCTGAACTACGGACGGACCGGGTTCGAGCGAGTGATGATCTTCCGTCCCCATAACGTATACGGGCCGGACATGGGTTGGGAGCATGTCTTGCCGCAATTCGTCTTGCGGTTGCTCGATTCCTTCACATTGCAGCCGACGGGTCCGCTGCAGTTCAGCATTCAAGGCAATGGAAGTCAGACTCGAGCATTCGTGCATATCGACGACCTTGTCGAGGGCGTCATGTGTATGTTGTCACGCGGGGAGCATCTGAATATCTACCACATAGGCAACCCGGAAGAAATTTCGATTTGCCAGGTGGCGGTGCAGGTCGCACGGATTTTCGGGCGTGAACTCGAGATCGTTTGCGGGCCAAAGGCGCTGGGCGGAACCTTGCGACGGTGTCCGGATATCTCGAAGCTGGGCCGTCTTGGTTACAGTCCACGGATTAGCTTCCAGGATGGTCTATCATCGCTCGCACTCTGGTATGCAGACCACACCTCCCTGCGCCCAACAATGACAGCGGCAAGATAGTCCACATGAAGTTCCACTCAAAACCGCAATCCATCTGCCGCATATGCGGCAGGAGTGATCTGAGAGCCTACCTGGATCTCGGACTTCATCCGCCTTCGAACAGCTTCATCTATCCCGACGAAGCGGATGAGGAACAGCGATTCCCGCTTGTCGTCAACTTGTGTCGGGGATGCGGGTTGTCACAGTTAAGCGAGGTTGTCGCCGCAACAGACATCTTCACCGATTATGTGTATCTTTCTTCGACTTCCAAGGCGCTAGTCGACCATTATCAGGAGATGGTGAATGACCTGCTCGGAGCTTTTGCTCCTTCCTCCGGGTCACTAGTCATCGACATCGGCTGCAATGATGGGATTACGCTGAGTTGCTATCCAGCAGGACGCTTCAAGTTGCTCGGGATCGAGCCTTCTTCTTCGGGCGAATATGCAGTCAGCGCTGGATTCACCGTCGAGAAGTACTTTTTCGATGCTCAAGCTGCCCTGAAAATTCGCGATAAGTATGGTCGAGCCACGATCATCACTGCGACCAACGTGTTCGCGCATGTGGATGACATTCGGTCTTTCACTCAAGGAATAGCGAGACTTCTGACGGATGATGGCGTCTTCATTATCGAGTTTCCCTACCTCAGGGAAATGATCGAGCATCGGTATTTCGACACGATTTACCATGAACATCTGTCGTATCTGGCGCTGACTCCTGTGATGCACCTTTTTTCCGATTATGGGATGCGCCCGTTCAGGGTAGAACGCGTTGATATCGGAGCTTCCGGCCCAGCCTTGAGGTTGTATGTCTGTCTGGGTGAATCTTCGCGCGTCACCGATAAGTCGATACCGGAAATGCTGGCAGCAGAACTGGATTGGGGCGCGAGCAGAGTTGAAACCTATTCGGAATTCGCAGATCACGTAGTTGAGCTCAAGGATCAGCTCCTGCGGATCATCCGTAACCTGAACGCCTCGGGCCGGAGGGTCGGGGCATACGGAGCGCCTGCCAAGGGAAACACTCTGCTTAATTATCTTGGCGCGACACGGGACGACATCCTTGCAGTTGCGGAAAACAACCCGCTAAAGACGGGAAAACTCACGCCGGGTACTCATTTGAGGGTTGTCTCGGACGAGGAGTTCTTGCGATTGGAGATCAGCCATGCGCTCCTGCTGACATGGAATTATGCGGACTATTTTTTGATAAACTCCGAATTCATCAGAAAGGGCGGAAAGTTTATTGTTCCGTTTCCGAGTCCGTCGATATTGCCGGACGAGGTTCGATGAACGTAAAGATAAGGTAGATGAAGTCGGATTGCGCAGTTGTAGCGGATGTCCGCTCGACGTCAACTCGCTTTGAATCCCGATGGGGCAGTAGCATGAAGCATACGATTATCGCGCCGGTAACATCTGACGATCGAGGAAGTATCTCCGACATTCTCTACAAGACTTCGATCGACCATGTCGCGATCATCGAGTCCGTCGGGGGCGGGTTGGTCCGAGGGAATCACTATCACAAGCTCACGACGCAACACGTCTTTGTCACCAAGGGTTCTCTCCGTTACTGGTATCAACCGCTTGATCGGTCGACACCCGTACGTTCTGTCGTGGTTCACGAATATGAAATGGTCTCAACGCCGCCAGAAGAGATTCACGCGCTTGAAATACTCGAACCAAATCAGTTCGTTGTTTTCAGCCAGGGGCTTCGCGGAGGCGCCGACTATGAAGCGGATACCTTTCGAGTCACCCCAATCTTCCCGTTGGACTCGGAGACTCGATAGTGGAGCGCGTGCCCGCTCATGCGAGATTCGCGGCCCCGGAAGCAATCAGAGATGCGAACGTTTTGATGTACATCGATCGGACAGTGGCAGGTATCCGATACAGCAATCTCGCCAGCCAGGTCATTGATGATTTCCTGGAAAATTACTACCAGTGGATCGCCGCGACCTCCTTTATCCAGGGCCTTGAGCGTTTCGTCGTCAAACGATTCTCACAGGGGACAACGGAAACCTTCGACAAATTCTACTTCAAGCATAGAGCGAGGAAGATAAGGTTCTTCGATGGCGAGTACGCTTACCACAGGATCAATCTGCGACATACCGGCTCGTGTGCTGCAATTTCGGCAGAGGAACCCTTGCGAGAAGGCGATGCCCTAATCCTGAGCATCCCGTTTGCTGACACGCTCGATCTCTACGCCGGCCACTATCGAAATTTGAAACAGCTCTTCACCGAATGTGACCGATTGAGCATTCCCGTCTTGTTGGATCTTGTATTCCTGGGAACATTGCGGCAACTCTCTGTCGATGCGTCCTTTGGCTGCATCGACGCAATGACGTTTAGCCTGAGCAAGACGTTCCCGGTGGGGAATTGCAGAATTGGGATGCGCTTGTCGAGGGATGACTACGATGATGGTTTGAATTTTTACCATGTTGAACGCTATAACAGCCTGATTTCGGCTACGATTGGGCTGGCGTTAGTCCGTCAGTTTGACGCGTTTTACATGGTGGAGAACTATCACAGCGAACACCTCGCGATCTGTCAGAGCCTGAACCTGGAACCATCCGGATCGATTCTCTTTGGCTTCGGCGGCGATGAATACAAAGCGTACAGAAGGGCAAACCTGTGCAACCGGGTGTTTGTCGGTAGAGAATATCGGCGAACCCGTGGGTGAGTCAGAGTGACAGGCCAGTTACAAAGCTGAAAAGACGGTATTCGCGCCGGGGACAGCGGTAGCGGGTTCAGGAGTTTCCCAGCCAGTCTCGTCGGTACGCCCTCCTCGGCATACTCCGCCCGCTACCGAGACGAAGTGCTGCTCTGGAAAGTCGCCAACGGATTTGTCTTTGGGCCGCTAAGCGACGTCCATCCCACCGTGAAATGTTTCAGAGCGTACGATCCTATCTGTTAGTATGACTCACCACGCCAGATTTTTATTTGACAGAAAGACACTCGCTCATTAGAGTTTCGCGAATCGCAGGAGGCATGTTTATGACTGGAAAGTTCTCTCGGAGAATCTTCATTTGGGGAGTTCTCGTAATCCTACTGATCAGTACGATCGCAATTCAGGCCATGGAGTCTCCCGGGGTTAATGGCCCGCGATTGATTTCGTTGAACGGAACGCTCAAGGACGCGAAAGGTCGGCCTCTCAGCGGAGTCGTGGGATTGCGATTCGCAATCTATAAGGATCAAGAGGGTGGCGCGCCTCTGTGGGTTGAAGTTCAGAACGCCCAGTTCGACGAGCAGGGCCGTTACACCGTGCTGCTCGGCTCGTACACCGGCACTGGCCTGCCCCTCGAATTGTTCACATCCAGCGAAGCTCGCTGGCTGGGCGTGCAGCCGCTGCTCTCCGGTGAAGAAGAACAGCCGCGCACCCTGCTGGTGAGTGTGCCCTACGCGCTCAAGGCTGCGGATGCAGACACGCTCGGCGGCAAACCTGTATCAGCCTTCGTACTGTCGGGATCGGAATCGCTGAAGAGCGGAATCTCCAGTGGCGGAAATGGCCCCACAATTTCCGCGATCTCGGGTTCGGGTACTACAGGCAAGATCACCAAGTGGATTGACGGGCCTGGTGGAGTGGCGGGCGATTCGATCATTGCGGAAACCGCTGGCACCATCTACGTGAATGGAGCGGTGGTCGTGGGCAATGACCGGGTGTTTGGATTCGAAAGCACGACACCTGGAACCAATGCTGGACGTTTCTATGCGAACACGGGCAACAACATGGTCTTCGAGACTAATTCCGGGGCCAATAGCATGCTGTTCCAGTTGACTGGAGGCAAGGTCGGGATCGGGACGGCAACGCCCGGCAGCAAGTTGGAAATCAGCAGCCAGAGCGCCACGGCCTATTCGGCAACACTGTCGGGAGGCCCGGTATTCGCGCCACAGACCTATGATGGACTGACCTTGAGGAACGACGACGCCGGCGCCAACTTCAACAGCATTTTCTTCACAAACCGTTCGTCAGGAGTTGGCTCCGGACGGTTTGGGTTGATTCAGGATGGTGCGTTCGGAGGCGCCTTCTCATTCATGACCCGTTCCACCGTCGATACGAACATGTACGAACGAGTGCGCATCACAAACCTCGGCAGGATGGGTATTGGAACGACTAGCCCGACGGAAGTGCTCGACGTTGTAGGAAACATCAAGGCCAGCGGAAGTCTTGCGGGAGCTTCGGTGGCATCCACCGGGCCGATCACGGGAACGCAGGTAACGTCCAGCGGAACGGTCACTGGCACGCAGCTCATCTCCACGATCGCGACCGGCACGGCGCCGCTCACCGTGGCGTCCACCACTGTAGTTCCCAACCTCAATGCCAGCATGGTTGGTGGATTTGCCGGCAGCGCTCTTATCAATGCGGTGACGGCAGGAAACGGAATCAGCGTTAGCACCACAACGGGAAACGCCACCATTTCAGCGTCCGCCGCCGAGCGCACGAGGGCCATCACTTATCTGGGCGGTTGCGATACGTGCAGCGCGTTAACCACCGCCGATGACCAGAAGACGATTTACTACAATGCGATCGGAACGATGACGGTCGCGGAAGTCCGCTGCTTCACCGATGCAGGAGTCGTCACCATCGACCTCAAGCGCGACAACGGCGCCACAGCAACTATTCTCACGGGTCCCTTGACCTGCAACGGCAGCACGCCTGGCAGCTTTGCCATCCCGTCGCTTGTCCTCGCCGACAAGCTGGACTTCGATCTGTTGACTACTGATGGCACGGCCAAACGCGTAACCGTTTCGATCAAGACCACGGTGAATTAACGCCGTACCGAAATGAGTGGTAGAATCGAGGTTCGGTTCTACCACTCCACTCTCTGAAGGTCAGCTGCCCTTGCTTACCTGCTGCAATCCTGTCGTTTCGTGTTCTTCCGAGCGCTTGTACTCAGTTTGGAGAAATCTTCATTGGAGGACTCCCTATGTCCTATATCTATCAGCTCTGGAAAGTTTGGCGTGGCCTCCTGCTGAGAATATTAACGGACAGCCCATGCTAAGCTTGCGGTCGCAATGGACAGATCGATTGGTGCGATTACGTTCCGCAAGAAGTCTGCTCTGCAAAGACTGCCGCGTTTCCCGGGACGGGCGAGACTAGTAGCAGCAATCTGGCGAGTTCTGCCGTTTTTAAAGGCTGAGGCGAGCCTCCGCGTTTCGCCCTCTCACACATTCCTACTGGACTCGACTTACCCGACACACGTCGCTACGATCCTCGACCAGGGAAACGAACGGGATGAAATCCAGGTGCTGACCAGCCTACTGCGGCCCGGAGACGTTTTCATGGACATTGGCGCTAATTGGGGGATGTTCAGCATCGTTGCCGCGCACGTCGTGGGACCAGAAGGTCGTGTGATCTCAGTTGAAGGAAACGCTGCAGCGTTTAGACACCTCATCGAAACGCGAGACAAAGCGCATATTCCTAACGTTCTGGCTTTACACTATGCGATTTCTAACGTGAGCGGCAATCCTTCCGCTGTGCAGCCCGGCTTCCTCAGAATGGATACCGGTGGACACTTGAAGCCTTCGGTCCACGGCGTGGTTAGTATTACATTGGACGATCTGCATCGTCTGATCGGCAAACCCCGAATCGCTTTGCTCAAGATGGATATTGAAGGGGCCGAACCTCTGGCCCTGGAAAGCGGAACTCAAACATTGAGCGCCACCGAGTTCGTGCTGATCGAGGTTTCCGATTACACAGTCAGGTTTGGGCGTTCCAGAAATGATGTTTACTCTGCTATGCAGCGAGCCGGATTCCGCTACTCATGGTTCTACAGTGGAAATAAACGTACGGATGACGACCCCCGCCCTGCAGCCAACGTCTTGTTCGGAAGAGCGCCTTCACCTGAGCTACCGCCACCTGTATTGTTGAGCTAAGACTGGGTCGGCGATCGGCTGGAACTGCCTATACGTGGCTTCTCTGTTGAACTAACGCCGGCGAAGAATGCAACGCCACTTTGATAGGACTAATCAGACGCAACACGACAACGAGTATGACAATGTTTGGCAAATACGAATCTGTAGCTACGGTGGGTGCCTCAACCAGAAAGAACACATAGCTGGCAAGGACACCATAAACCATGATTGCCGATAGATTCCGGTGGGCCTTCATCCACAGGTAAACTGCATGGCAGAAGACGCCTATCAGCCACATCCCCCCGAAGATCCCGGGCCAGCTGAAATTCCAGTAGAGCTCTCCAATGACGGTGGGTGAAACGCCACCCGACCCTCTGGGTATGAGGTCCGAAAAGAAGGTTCGACCGAAACGGAAGCTCACGTCCTCAATCTTGTCGGGATACCAATCACGAGGAATGACTACGGTCGCCATTTCGATTGCAGAATCTAAACCCCACGCGAACGGTACCCCCTCGGTGTCGACTTTCTCGTTAATGATCGCAAGGATCTCACCGCCATGCGACCGGCTCAGCAGCCGGAAAAGAGCATCTCCGACCTTGCTCTGCGTGTCGAACGAGAGGTCTTCCCCGAGCGCGTCCAGGTCACCGACGTTCCGCCATAGTCCGAACACCGCCATAAACGTAAAAACGGGAACGAACACGAGGGTCGCGACTCGGATCGTAAACGGACGGCGAACGTAGTGGTAATAGACCAGGACCTGGAAAATCGGAAAGAGAATCGCCGTCCGGAATCCAATGATCACGGCCGGAATCAACCCCAGAACGAAAACCACCGCCGCCCAACCCAAATCGCGGCGAGTTCGACTTCGGGAGTACATGAGCACCGCCGGGATCGAGAGGACAAAGGTTGCTGTCTTTACCAGATAACTCTTACCAACGAGTCCACCGGAACGAAACGTTTCTCTGTCAAGGAGGTAGGCCGACATACCTCCGACAACGTTCATCAATTGATAGAAAGCAATGATCCCCAAGATTGAGCAGACGATAATCGCAACCCGACAGCGAAGTGGATCCCATTGGCGGGGTGGGGCCGGAAGCATGCGGCTGACCGTTTGAGCAAATATCGACCGGTATCCGATGATAAATGCGACAAGACCAACGAGTGACATGAGAATGCCTTCGTCAAAGTACACATCAACGGGAATGTTCCATCGAGTTTGGCCTGTGGCGAGAACAATGCCCGTCCACACCACGAATTGAAGCCCGTAGTACACCAGGAAGACATTCTTTAACTCGAACAAATCGAATCGCCGCAGAGAAAGGTCTTCCACGAAGGGAAAGAGCCAGACAATAGTCAGCAGGCCCCATAGGGTCCACGACACAAGGTGTTCCACGTGATAGATCCAGGAAGCCAGCGCCACCCCAACCATCGCACAAGCAGCGAGTGCTAAAACATAGAAACGCATCCGTGAAAATCCTTGTCTCAGCTGTTCCGGTATCCGCGCAACATTACGGGTTTCTCTCTTGGCACCCTCGCCAGAGCAGTGCACGTCCCAAGAAGAGTAAAGAAAATCATGCCGTTCACCGGAATCTGCAAGTTGAAATCAACGAAGCTGTGGACGAGCAATGCCGTAAGCCCTCCAATACATCCAAGCAGTAGACCCGCTGCTTCAAAGGATCTCACTCTGAAGAATCCTCTAACGCCACGTATGAACAGAAAGAGAATGCAGATCCACGTCATCAACGCAATCGGAATACCGAGCTCGGCCGTCGTCTCCAGGTATTCGTTGTGCGCATGGTCAAACAGGAGTTCAGGGTGCCAGGTTTGATAGCGACGAAATTGATCCTGATAGTGCTCCATCCCGACTCCAAAAGGGTGATCCTGGATCAGAAGTAAGGTGTCCTTGTATACGATAGTACGTGCCTGGGCCATGACCGCTTCAGTATCTGTGAGCTGTTCAAATCGCGCCATGATGGTATCTATTCCAATCCAGAGGACAAATCCGAGCAGCGAAGCGAAGAAGAACGTCAGCGAAAGAGCGGTGCTCGTTCCGGTAAGGCGACGCCGGGCCAAGAAAGCCGTAAACGTAATCGATATGAGAAGTGCGATTGTTCCCATTCTAGAAAGCGACGACACCAATGCTGCAGACATCAGGATCGCCGTCATCGCAGCTAGAAAAGCCTTGGCCGGCTGCCCCTTTTCGCGTTCCATGAACGCTATCCCAAAAGCCAGCGGTACGAGCAACTCCAGCAGCCCCGCGTAGTGATTCCTGTTAATGAGTGTCCCACTGGTTGGAGATCCAATAGCGTTATGATACCCAAGAATCCATCGAGGGGCGCTCAGAGTCTGCACTAAACCGAGCGCGGCTTCCGCAACGCCAAAGAAAATCAATATTCGAAACAACTTCAGCACGGCTTCATTCCGTTTAAAACTCACAACTGCCCACGCCGCGGGGATAAGTACAACCGCGAGCCGGACACTCCCGAAAGCCGCGCAAGCCAATGATGCCGCAACGAAAGGTACACAGCGCAAATCGATTCGGCCCTTTAGTGCAGCCGCCGTAAACAAAATCGCGCTCGCGCCCGCTGAACACAGCGCCATGACGAGGAATGTCCAGTGGAGGACGCCGCCAAAGCTCGCCAATCCCAGCAGTATTAACCCCGCAAGAAACAGTACCATCGCCCGAGTTTCCTTTCCTGGCTACTCCTTTGGGCTAGGAGATGCCGGGTCACACCGAATTCCCAAAACTACGTTATCCCCAAGATGCGATCGATTCCCTGAATCCTGAATTACCGATGCCCCAAGACTCATCCATTGATTGCGCAATACGCTGGTCTCGACAATCCGGTCGCTATCAATATGGATCGCAGGGCCATAGGAGCACTGGATCTTGTTTTCCTGTATCACCAGGTCCTTCACATAGACGCCCGCGCCTGTGAACAATCCAATTGCCGGAGCTGCCTTATTCGATAGTCCGACCTCCGTAAGAACGTTGGAGGTCACAAGTGTTCTCGTGACGTTATTAAGAACGATCCCACTTCCTCCAGATCGTTCGATAGTGTTGCCGCTAATGACATAATCGGCCAGGACGTCGCTACCCCACCCTGCAATGTCAATGGCAGCAGCCCCAGGATTGGCTGAATCCTCACAGTGGTTTTCGGTAATCGCTACATTGCTTGGCAAAGAGCTGCTTCTCGCTCCCGACACGCGGATGCAAATGTCGGAATGAATAATCGTATTCCGATTCACGATTGTTCCGTCACTGAACTCATCCAGCTTTATCCCAATGTTTCCGGAGGCTCCGGCAAGCCTAACTGATTCGATCCGGTTCGACTCGATGACATTCTTTGACATTCTTGCACCCACACAGCCCACACAGCCCACCAAGATGCCCACTGCCGAATCATTGGGAGACTCCGAACGGAACTCGGGGATCAATACGCGATCATTTCGGACAACGTTGTCATGAACACGCCAGGCAAGACTGTGGTTCTCAATCCCGACTCCTATTTCGCCAAAACCGTCAATCGTGTTGAAAGCGACCTCGCCACCGCCTGTGGTGTCCTCAAGATCTCCCGTATGCACGATCCCCTGATAAACCACATCCCGCACTTCGGTTCGAAGCACCTTACATGCATGGCACCGGTTAAGGTTGATTCCGTTTCCGTGCGTGTCGTTGGGATATGGCCTATCTTTGCGAACAGTACGTTGATTCCCGTCAACTGTAATGTCCGAAATCGTGATGTTCTCCAATGAAACTGGCGGGCTGGGATAGATCCCGTTGGCGGCGACCAGAATCGGATCATTCGCGTCGAAAGGCATGGAGGGCGAAACTCTCAGAACGGTTTGGCCAACCCCAGCACCGACGATGCTGACATTGCTGGCACCCACTGTAATCCCTCCGTAAATACTAAATGTTGCCAGCCCAAGCAAAAGGCGTGTATTTGGATTCTTAATTAGTATTCGACCAGACACACTTTGATTGCCCTTGAACCCGCGGGCGTCGGCAACGCCTCCAGTGCGTCCAAGTCTCGCAAGACACGATGTGATTCTCTCTCCTGCATCCTTTCCAGGCTCTCTCGTGCAGTCGAGATTGGTTGACTGTGCACTCGCCGGAAGGCAACCAATAGCACAGCAAGCTAATTGGACCGTCAGGACGATACAGGGAAAGGCGGACGTCACCGAAAGTCGCATTTAGATTGGAAAGGGTTCGCCTTCTCCCAAGTTTCTGATGGCCCAAGGCTCTTGTGATCGCACTCGCGTGCGTCCCGGGGACAACACGCGGCTGAAGTATTCAGCGGCAACCGCAAACCACGAGGTCATCAGTTAGAAGCCGTAAATCAACCGGCCGCTGACCACACCGATCGTTGTATCCAGAGTTCTCATCAAGGCGGTCTTGGCCTTATTCGAGGGGATAAACAGAATGTCGTCCGCTTGCATCGTCATGTCCGGCGCCAAACCCTTGCCAATCTTGTCCAGATCCACGGGGAATTCCTCTCTTTTACCCCCTTCGTGAATGCGGACAACCATCGCCTTGGCCCTCTTCGCGTCCTTGGTCGGCCCCGCGCCATAGGCCAGCGCCTGAAGAGCGGTAATGTTCTTGCCGTTGCGTAGAATAAATTCGCCCTGATGATTCACTTCGCCAATCACGAATATCGAGCCCGCCTGCAGGACATTGATAATGTCTCCGCTCTGGATCGGAACGTTCAATTCGGTTCGCCCCCGATCGAGTTCTTCCATGTCGATTACAATTGTGCTTGGTGAGCTGACCGAACCGTCGGCGACACCTTGCTGTCCGCCTCGGCGAAGAACCTGAACCATGTTCCCGGCAGTCGTATCCCGCCCTTGCGCCATGGACAAGACTTCGAGCAGTGTTTTCTGCCCCTTCAGTTGGTAGATTCCCGGGGCGCGGACCGCTCCATAAACCGACACGGGCTGTGAGGCGTACTCCCTTACGAAAACACTAACTCGCGGATTGTTCAGGTACTTCTCTTCCAGTCGCACCTCGATCTCCTTCGCCAACTCCGTGGGCCTCTTCCCGGCTGCCTTGAACTCTCCCCCGAGTGACAGCGTGACAGTTCCTGAAGCGGATACTCGCGTTGTACTGCTCAGATCCGGTTTTTCAAAAACTGTGACTTCGATCAGGTCGTCCCGGCCGATCAGGTAGTCAACGCCTTCCGAAGAAGTCGGAACGTTTGCTGGCCTGTTCGTCAGGAACTCTTCTGCGGGCGGTGCGGCCGGCAAGGTTGGAGGAACACTCCGGACCGGAGCCTGAAGTACAACCAGGGCGAGGGCCAGAGTTAGAACGATATTCATTGTGCCTCCTGAGATCGGTTAAAGTTATGCGCTGAACGGATGAAGTGTCAAGGTCGCCGGCAGGCAAAGCCGATCCCGCCCTGCAACTCAATTCTGATAAGGCTAACAATGAATGTACTGTTTGTTCAAGGAACGAGTCACCGGGAAGGTCATTTTGGAGATTACATTGCACATATCTGTCACGAACTGGGATGCGATGGGCATGACGTCACCCTGTGTACCGATCGCCTGGACATCGCGCATTACTTAAGCGCGACACCCCGATTTCAGTTACACGAAGTTGCCGGCGGGAAATACGATTTCCATGAAGTCGAAACGAACAAGAATCGGTTTCCTTTCTACTACCAATATGGCTATCTCAGAAACTCGTACCTCGTCCTGAATGAAGCGTTACGGCTGCTAAGGAAGAAGAACTTCGATATTCTGCACATAACAGGGATCGAGTTTCTGGCGATCTCCATACTGCTCAGCCGTCATCGCGGGCCGCTTCCTCCGGTCATCGTCGAGGTCTACGCCGCCAACTGGACCTGCTATCCCGGCAATGTTCTCAGAAAAAGCTACAAGAGCTTCCAGCGTGAGATTTTTCGCAAAAGACTGGGCAACCCCGTGCAAGCCATAGTCACCCTGGGACAGTGGCACGTCGACCGATTGAGGGAGCAACTCCGTCTAGGTCCGGACTTTCCGATTCGGGTCGTCACGGAAGGCGTCGAGATTCCCCCACCCTGCTCTCGGGAGGAAGCCCGAAAACGCATTGGGCTGGCGGGTTATACAGGCACAGTGTTCCTGTTTTTCGGAACAATCCGGCGAGACAAGAACATCTTCAGCCTGCTCGAAGCTACTCAAAAACTTAAGGAACAGGATTTTAGAGTCGTAGTGGCAGGTGCGCCCACGCATTTCACGGCAGCCGAAGTGGAATCCTCTATTGCCGAACTCGGTGTCGCGAATCGCGTGCTGACCCGCCTGGATTACATACCGGATGAAGAGATGTCGGACTATTACTTTTCCGCGGACGTCGTCGTCCTTCCGTATGCCCGGATCTACGCGGGCGGAAGCGGGCCCCTCCGCAAGGCTTGCGCCCACGGCCGGCCTTTGATTGTAGCTAATGTTTCAGAGATGGGGCGTCTCACGGCAGCGAGCGAGCTTGGTCTTGTGGCAGAGGCTGAAAACAGCACGGATCTCGCCGCAAAAATGTCGGAGTTCATGGCCTTGCCTTCAGAAACTAAAGCACGTTTTGCGTCCAACGCGATGGCGATAGCCGATGAAAACAGCTGGGGAACGATGGCCCGAAGCTTTAGCGCCTTGTACAGAGATCTGAGGAATGAGCCTAACTAAAGCCTCTGCATCCCTCACGGGAATCAGTCTTTTTAGAATGGCGCTGGGCCTCGTCTCGCAATTGACCGTCGCCTACTATTTCGGCACCTCCCGCCAACTGGATCTCTATTTCATCGCCAACGCTCTGCCCGCGGCGATCACCGGGATGACGCTTCCGCTGTTTACTGGCAGCATCATTCCGCAGTTATCGCCGATCCGAAACAATCCACAATTCACAACCCTTGTCTCAAAGCTCCTTTCAGTTGTGATGGCGATGTCCGTGCTTCTATGCGTTCTGGGCTATTTCGCCGGTCCGATTCTCCTGTCCGTGACCAGCCAACTGTCCGGTCAGGACGTAAAAACAGGAGGAAACCTCGCTCGATTGATCTGGGCGACTGTTGCTTGCGAGGTCTTGATCAACTACCTTATTTCGCTGCTGCACATTGAGCGGCGATTCATACTCCCGGCTTTGCTTCTGATGTTCCCCACAGTGGGATCGATTCTTGGAATGCTCATTTGGGCGCGCGGGCACGGCATCTATGGCCTGCTGACGGGATGGCTGATCGCGGATGTCTGCTCCGTGACGATTCTATTTTTTGCAGCCCGGAAGCTGCACCGGCTGCGCATATATTCGTTTTGGAAGTCGCTCGATGCCTCGTACCTGCTGAAAAACTCTCTTGCCGTCGCCGTCGGTATTTTTCCGTTCACCGTCTTGCCAATCCTGGACGGGTACTGGTCTTCCGTGCTCCCCGATGGAAGCATGGCCTACATTGGCTATTCGAACCGGATCACGCAGGCGATGGCTCTTGTTGTGTCGGGAGGCGTCTATACAGCGATACTTCCCTACCTCTCCGATGCCCAGGATCAAGGCGATACCTTTGCGAAGAGCCTGCGGAATTCCGTACGTGCAGTCCTGCTTTTTCTCGTGCCGATGTGCTGCTTCGCTTACGGCTTCGGCGATAAGATCCTGCAGCTTCTCCTGCATCGCGGACAGTTTGACGCCAGTTCCCAACAGGGAGTGCTCCGGCTGCTGCCTTTCTATCTCTGCGGCATACTGTTCATGGCGCCGGCAAGCCTCATCACTCGGGGTTATATGGCTCGAAGATACTGGAACCGGCTCGGCCTTATTTCAGTTGTGGAGATCGTCGCGTATTTCGCGATGTCTGGAATTCTCATCAGATTCACCTCGTATTCAGGAATCGGCCTGGCGTACGTGCTTTATTGGTCCTCATTTTTCGTGATTTCCTGCCGAATGCTGGACCGCGGAATCTTAACCCGCGAGCTTCTGGTTTTTGCCGGGAAGCTCACAGCAGCGTCCGCCTTTTGCGTAGCCATCGCGCGGCTTCTAACAGGGTTTCTAACGCCCAATATCACGGTCAGTCTCGTGGCTGGGTGGTTAACGGCATCTTTGTTGTTCTGGCTCGTGAACAAGTCCGCCATTCGCCTCAAGGAAATCGAGATCGCCCAGGGAATAGTCCTTGGTTATTTGAACCGCGCCGCAAGGAGAGTCATAAGCTGACCACAGGTACAGTCTGTCGAACGTTCACCAACCGGCTTAATGGCACAATCGGTGGCGCATCGGTGGTGCCGGACGCTCTCGCCTTTGCTGCTATGATGTCATTCGACATGGGGGCAAAGTCACTGGTCTATCGCTTTGCATCATTGGTGGGCAGGGACTCGCTCCAGCCTTTCTGGGGATTCGTCTCACTGGGAGCGTTGGCCATCCAGGGCATCGGGACAGGAAGCAGTATCGGCCTGAGTGGGGAACGCAAGTACTTACAGCGACTCAAGCAGCGTGTCCAGAACTCGGTGTGCATCGATGCGGGAGGTCACCACGGCGAATATGCAGCGCTGCTGACCGAAACCTTTGGACAAGTGCCGATACATATTTTTGAGCCCTCGAGAACAAATCAAAAAATACTACGAGAGCGCTTTCGGGATTGCTCGAATGTCGTCGTTAATCCCGAGGGACTGTCGGATCGTTGCGACGAGGTCACTTTGTTCTCAACTGACCCGGGTTCCGCAATAGGCTCGCTGTACGCGCGCAGACTGGACCATTTCGGAGAAACCATGACGGCGACGGAAGGAATCACAACGACAACACTGGATGTCTACTGTGAAAAGGCGAATATTAAAAAGATCGGACTATTGAAATTGGACATCGAGGGGCACGAACTGGCAGCCCTTCATGGAGCCGAAGGGCTGCTCGCGAAGCGGCAAATCTCGGTGATTCAATTCGAGTTTGGGGGATGCAACATCGACTCACGGACTTTCTTTCAGGACTTCTGGTATCTCCTGGCCGCTCGTGGATTTCTCATGCACCGTCTACTGCCGTCGGGGCAACTCCACCGGATCGCGGGGTATAAGGAGATTCACGAGCAGTTTCGAACCACGAATTTTGTCGCACTACTGTCATAACCAACCCTGATCCGGCAAATTCGAAGGAGCCCGAACCATTGAAGAAAAACTCCGAGCCCGGCAATCGCTGGTATTCCACGTTTGCATCAAAAACAGCGTTGCGAATCGGGTTCGGCGTACAACAATTGATTTTTACCACTTTAACGCTTGCCTTGTTCTCACGCCGCAAGGGCAAACCCTCAAGAATCATGCTGCTTCGCAGTTCAAGATTCGGAGACTTTGTAAACGCCATTCCCGCATTCGCCGCCTTGAGGTCCAGTTTCCCGGATGCCGAAATCGTGGCCATTATCGTTCCGAGCACCGATGCCAAGTCCGCCACGAAAACACCCGACACCTCATATACGGATCTGCTTGAGCCTGGACTCGTCGATCGGTTCCTCACGGTACGATTTCAGCGCGGGTTCGACTGGAAGGCGATTTCCGAGGTGCGGCAGGTTGTGCGCGAATTCCAGCCCGACATGTTTCTGGTTCTGCCCTTCTCAGCCGAACGCCTGGGAAACAGGATCCGAAAGCTTCTGTTTCTCAAACTAGTGGGGATTCGTCATAATGCCTACGGTCTCAAGCCCAGGAGTGTCTCTTTCGGTTTTATGAGGGGCTTACAGCACAAAGCCGGTCTGATCGAACATCAGGTGCTCGGACCATTGAACGCATTGCACGAGATCGGCGTGCCTGGCGGTCCCGTTCGGTTCCCAATACGGCGGGATCCGCAGGCTGCGCGGCGCGCGGAAGCCATCTGGAACGATAACCGTCTTTCGGACAAGACTGTTGTTGCACTGTTTCCGGGAGCGACATTCGAGCACAAGCGTTGGCCTCTGGAGAACTTCCAGGAACTTTGCCGGAGTTTGCTGGCGGACCAGACTGTGTCCGTCGCGGTCCTGGGTGGATCTGGGGAAACCGGTTTGTCGAGTGCTCTATGCGCGAAGTTTCCCTCGCGCGTTATCAGCCTTGCGGGCGGGCTGAGCTTCCTGGAGCTCGCGGAGGTTTTGCGCCGATGCGCCTTGTTCGTGGGAAATGACAGCGGACCGGGACATCTCGCTGCAGCCGTGGGTTGTCCCACGGTGACGCTCTTTTCGGCCATTGAATATCCGGGATTCTGGGAACCCTGGAACAGCAGACATCTGGCGATTCGAAAACATGTTTCCTGTGAGTACTGCTTTTCCTATCACAAGTGCCCGACGGGAACCAGTGAGTGTATAAGATCGATCACGACCGATGAGGTCTTCGCTTTGGTGCGAACGCAGCTGGGCAATCAGACAAGAAAAACGTTTGTCGAGTGAAGGTTCAAAATAAGGAGTTAGCTTCCAATGAAAATCCTGGTTTTAGGTGGAGACGGCTACTGTGGTTGGCCGACTTCGTTGCATCTTTCCAATGCCGGCCATGATGTCGGTATCGTAGACAACTTCTGCCGGCGTCAATGGGACTATGAACTCGGGGCAGAAAGCCTGACACCAATTGCCACTCTGCAGGAACGCTTGCGCGTTTGGGAGACCTCCGGACACGAGCGGATGCAGGCCTTCATTGGCGACATCACCGACTATCCCTTTCTATTGGATGTCTTCCGTCAATTTCAACCCGAGGCCGTAGTTCATTTTGCGGAACAGCGTTCGGCTCCTTATTCCATGATCGATCGCGGGCACGCGGTGTTTACTCAGGTCAATAACGTCGTTGGAACTCTGAACGTTCTGTACGCCATCAAGGAAACCAACAAGGATTGTCATCTCGTCAAACTTGGCACAATGGGCGAATACGGTCAGCCCAACATTGACATCGAAGAGGGATTCATCGAGATTCACCACAACGATCGAAAAGACCTGCTGCCTTTCCCCATGCAGCCCGGATCTTTCTATCATCTGTCGAAAGTTCACGACAGCCAGAACATCATGTTCTGCTGCCGCATTTGGGGATTAAGAGCGACGGATCTGCACCAGGGCGTGGTTTACGGCAACGTTACTCCCGAGATCGGCGCAGATCCGCGGCTCGTGAATCGGTTCGACTACGACGATGTCTTTGGAACGGCACTGAATCGATTCTGCGTGCAGGCCGCTATCGGCCATCCGCTCACGGTCTACGGTAAGGGAGGCCAGACTCGGGGATTCATCGACATTCGCGACACCGTCCGCTGCATCGAACTGGCGGCGATCCATCCTCCAAAACCCAACGAATACCGCGTCATGAATCAGTTCACCGAACAATTCAGCGTTTCCGATCTTGCCGGTAAGGTGCAACAGGCGGCGATGAAACTTGGGCTGACCGCTGTCATCGAGCACGTTAGTAATCCGAGAGTGGAAAAGGAAGATCACTATTACAACGCGAAGCACACGAAACT
>Ga0134121_10001046_pt1 | contig 27448 bp, 26 predicted proteins | sample KB301_FD_96463 | JGI IMG/M metagenome (GOLD analysis project Ga0134121, IMG submission 96463) | Terrestrial soil microbial communities without Nitrogen fertilizer from Kellogg Biological Station, Michigan, USA - KB3-0-1 | ecosystem: Environmental > Terrestrial > Soil > Unclassified ... | reverse complement strand
TCCTTCCTTGGCACGCAGCAGAAAGACCGCCATCTCGCCGCGGGTGATGTTGTTGGCCGGGCAATAGATCTGAGGGCCACAGCCGGCGGTCACGTTCGGATAGATCGCTTCAATCTCGCGCTGGAAGGGCGAGCCGGCGGGCACGTCCGTGAACACGGCCGGCGCGGTGCAGGCAGCATGCGTGCAGAGCGGATAATTCAGCGAGCTCACCAATCCAAGAGCGTTGTAGACGAATCCCTGGGTGAAGGATTCGCTCGCAGTACCGTTGATGGTCACCTGGGTGTCGCGCTGCGACACCCGGCCGTCCCGGCCGCCGTAGGTGTAGGTCTCGCCTATCTGTACGGTGAAAGGAGAGCCGCCGACGGTGAGGTAGTTGTAGCGGCTCGCCTGTTGGAGCTTTCCCTGACGAAGGTCATTGGCGCCGTTCGCGTTGGCATAGGTGAAGGTTTTGAGCACCCTGCCGTTCTGACCGCTCTCTTTGATCTGGAACAGCCGCTCGGCGGAGTCGTACTGGAAGGTCAGGTTGTGGGGGCCGTCGACTTTTTGCAGGGCATGGCCGCTGGAGTCGTACGACGGATAGGTGACGGAGCCGTTGCCAGACGCACCTTTTTCCGGATGGGTCTCGGATTGCAGGAGTCCGGCGCGGTCGTAAGTGAAGGCGCGCGTCTGGGTCACCCCGGTTCCGTTTACGGTCGTCGAAACGGAGGCGAGGCGATTACCGACATCATAGCCATAGATCGTGGTGACGTTGGCGCCGCCAGTGCCGGAGGGCTCGGTGACCGAAAAGAGCCGCCCCTGCCGGTCGTAGATCTCCGTCGTCGTCGCCGGAGTCTCGCTGCCGGCCGAGGTGGCGATCTTCACCGTGCGGTCCACCTGGCGCGCGCCGTGATAACTCATGGTCACGTTGTGCGCGGCACCGTCCGGGGGCGAGATGGTTCCCGGCCGGCCGAAGGGGTCGTAGGCGCTGAAGGTCGTCACATGGTTCGGAGTGCCCGTCGTCACCTCCGAGACCGTGGACTTGTTGCCTGCTCCGTCGTAGGTCGTCTGCCGCTTGCTGGTGCTGCCGTCGGGAAGCGTTCGCAGCTCCTGGAAAACCCGGCCGAAATCGTCGAAGACCACTTGACTCACCGCCAGAATCGCCGCGGATTCGCTACCGTTGTCGCGCTGGCGAACCGTGACGTTGGGCTTGATGGTCGGGCTCGCCGGTGTATAGACGAATTGCGTCCAGCCACTTTGCGCAGGCTTGCTCCACGTGCGGCGTCCCAGGACGTCGTACAGAAAGCTCGTGGAGATGCCAGCAGAATCCCGGCTTGAAGCGACGAGACCAGTGAGATCAAGCGTCAGATCGAGGCTCAGGAAGCTCGCTCTCAAATACTGGGAAGTCGCCCGCACTCCGAATGAATAGATATGATTGATTTGATATTGAGGATTGGCCGGCAGCGGCATGGTGCACAGATCGCTGGCGCCGGTCGCGACGCCGAAGCCCGGCGTATCGCCTCCGTAGTACTTCTCGCTCGCAACGTTGCCGGTTGCATCCAGAGCGAAGATTGATAGCAAGTCGTTGGCCGCCTGAGTCCCTCCGTCCAAGCGATGGACGCGCTTGCGAATCACCGTTGACGTAGCGGGCGCATAGCAGAGGTCGGTCCGGGCCGTGGCGCCATTTTCCGTGTCCGACGTGTAGGTCATCGTCTCCAGCACCCAGGGCGAGCTCGAGGGCACCGTAGTGAATCCTGAACCGGTGTTGGCGGCGGCGTTGACGACGTAGGTCCCCTGGGCGGGGTTGGCGTTGGCGAAGTGATTGCGAACGTTCGAGCCCGGGAGGTTGCCCTCCGTGTCCTGGCTGCGGTAATGGCCCACGCCGTCGAACTGCGAGCTCACGGCTCCTGCAAAGGTGCCGCCGTCGTCCACGAAGAGCGTGCGGTTGCGTACCAGCCGCCGGTTGGTGTTATAGGCATCGGGCGGGGAGACACTGGCCACTGGATCGCGCTCGTAGAGGACGTACTCGGAGCGGAGCGGCGTCTGTGAGCTGCCCTGAAAAGTCTGCCGGGAAAGGTTGAGATCCACCCCCGGCGCCACGTTGAGCGTCGTATTGCGGGTGAAAGGCAGGCTGTACTCGTAGGTAGTCGGGCCGGTGAAGTTGAGGCTCACCGAGGTAGAGAAATAGTTGATAATCCGGTTCCCCAACGGATCGGTGACAGTCGTTTTGACCTCACCGCTCCCGAAGTCAGAGGCCTGAGCGTAGGTCCAGGTTCCCAAGACCGCTCCGGCAGCAGTCTTCATCGTCCGGCTGGCGACTCCGGGATTCTGCTGAAGGTGTACCTTCGACGTAGAGCCAGTGGGAAATTGGAAGGTCTGCCAGGTCCAGCCCATGCTCCCCAGTGTCGGCAGAGTCAGCGCAGTAATGTTGCCGGCGCCCTGCGAGCAGTGCTGTCCGCTGGCCTGCGGCAGATTGAGGTAGTCGTTCGCCGTCGTAGTGAAAGCTGAGCCGTCCGGCAAACTCACGCCCGTCAGCAAGGACACCGACACCGAATCGCTGAGCCCCAGCGGACCCGAGTCGCTGAAAGGGCAGGGCCGAAACAACGACGCAGGGCTGTATTGGAAGGAATAGGTCGCCGTGGTGCCGCCGAAAGCCGGCATCTGGATCGAGTCGATGAGCTGCATGTGCGATGTCGCGTCGGTATGAAGCAAGACAGTCAGGGTCCGGTTCTGAGTGTCTGAAAGGTTCCATTGAGCAATCGTGCCGTCCGCGCCCAACGTATAGGTGATGTTCAAGACATTCATGAAAGCATCGCGGATCTGCGTGGGCATGCCCGCTGTGTTGAAGGTTCGCACCGTGCCGTCGGGGAGCTCTACCTGTCGAGAGCCCGTGTTCAAGATCTTGAGCCGCAAATAGCTCCCGTCGCGGGTGTAAAGGACATCCTGCACTCCGGAGATCGGCGCGTCTTCCGGATCGCCGGCATGGAGAGTCGGATAGAAAATGTGATCCGTCCCCATCTCATCCTGATAGATCGGCCTCGGGGCATCGCCGTTGCTATCCGGCACCTGGCAGGGAGGGTCCATGCGGCCCAGCGACACCCGCCAACCCAAACCGGCGTTCAAGCACGAAGACGGCATGGCATCGGTGCGCGACCCACCAAGATCAGGACGGTCCACGGTTTGGAAAATCCAGGGATTGGAGTTGTAGACGAGCTTCAGGCCGTAGGAGAAACCGCCGTTGACAGGGAAGCTGGGACCGATGGGTACGGTCAGCGTCAGGCTGCCGTTGAACAAATTGACGCTATCGATGTCCCCGACGTGAAAGGACTGATCGACGGGAAAGCCGCCTGCCGTATTGGGGTGGACGTCCGCCGTGGCGGGTTCGACCCGGATTAACAGAACGAGCAGTCCGGCGAGGAGCAGGCGGCGGCTCATTGCGCCACCCCGCCCTTGTGGACCGAGATTTCCATGCGTTGGGGGTCGATCACGAACCAAAGATCGGATGGGCTCACTTTTCCCGGCGCCGCGGGGCTGTCCTGCAACGGATCGAGCTTGTCGAGAGCGAAGCGCAGGTGACCGTCGTTGGCGCCGTCCTCGTCGCGCTGGCCGCCGTCGCCGCCCGCGAAGCTCCAGGCTCCCGCGCCGGGACGCACCACGAGGCCCACCAGGTACGGCCGGGTGTCGAGAATCGCGTCAGACTGCGAAGCCGCTCCCTGGCCCAGCCGGCAGGGCGGATTCTTCAACTGCACGAGGCGATAGCCCTGCGGCACGGCCAGAGCGAAGGCACCGCTGTCGAGGTCCACGGCGGTCCAGATCGACCGCAGGGCCACGGGCTTGTCGAGCGTGAAGCGAGCCGTGCCGTCCGGGGCCACGGTCCCCACGTGGTAGCGCTCGGTTCGGGAGGTCGTGTACTCGGCGTCCACCCGCAGCTCGACGCCGAACCAGACCACGGACTTGCCCGGCGTCAGCCCGCTCGCCACTGCGGCGCCATCCTCGAAAGTGATCGCAGGGGACTGCCGCGGGGTCTGCGCCCACGAGGCGGCAGAGACCAACAGCCCGATCGAGACCAGGGACCACCTCTTTACGCGCGCTCGCATTGCAGCTCTCCCAATACGACGGCCCTTTACTTTATACGAATCAGAAGTGGAATCCTTGGGACACCGAGACGGACCCGCGAGCCCTGGTCCCGTTTAACGCGCCGTGCTGGGCGGGCTGGCGGGCGGAGTACAGAAGCCCACGGGCCGGGTCCCCAGCTTCTGAAGGTTTTCCGCGTACATCGGCCGCTGAGAGTGCTCGTAAAAGCGGAAGTAAAGCCAGCCGCTGAGTCGCGCGTCCCCCAACACCGGCGCGAAAACCACCCAGGCCTGCAATGCCACGACGAGACCAAGTGCCCCCCAGGCTCCTCGCCGCAAACCCCGAGGAAGGAGAGGCGCGCGGGCGAAAAAGAGTGCCAGGGTGGAGACCATGGCGACGAAAACCGGCTGGTAGAGGCGCGGTACCCAGGCGCCGCGCAGGGGCCAGCCCGGATAGGGCGGGGCGAGGTTGTTGAACAGGAAGAGGAGCACGGCCGCGATCAACAGCCAGAGCTCGGCCGGGCGGAGCACGGCGCGGGATCCTCTCGGCAGCCACCAGGCAGCGAGTAGGATGACGAGGAATAGCAATGGCAGGAACAGAAAGTTGCTGAAGAAGGTGTTGGCCACCACGGCTTGGGGGAACTGCTTGAGCCACCACCACCAGGCCCAGAAATCCTTTGGATGGAAGTAGCTCTCGAGAACGTGGAAGTAGGCCTCCGTGTTGCCATTGCGGAATGGCACCCGGAAGACTTCCCAAAGAACAGCGGAGACCAGGGCGGTCGGGACCAGTTGGGCCACGAAGAGGACCGCGCAGGGCCCCCACAGCCGCCGCCAGAGAAGCAGCAGGACAGCCGCCAGACCGAAGAACGGCAGCAGGTCGTAGCCGGTGAACAATACGCCCAGGCCGAGACCGACTACCAGTGCCTCGCGCCACGTCGTCAGCGTCTCCACCCGCCAGAGAAGCACCATGCAGAGCAGGCACAAAGGCACGATGGCGGCATAGGAGTAGGGGAGGCCGGCCCAGTACATCCAACCCGGATAGGTGGCGAGGAGCGCCAGGAGGGCGAGCGGCGGGGGACTTCCGATCCGGCGCTGCAGCGCCGGCCAGAAGACCAGAAGGGAGCCTACCGCCAGCAGGATGTTGGTTACCAGCCCGCCGCCGCCGAATCCAAAAACCTTCATGAATGGATAGGCGAGCAGCGGATAGAGAATGCGCCGCAGCACGACGCTGAAATCCCATTGGTTGCGCGGCGCGCCGTCCAGCATCAGGAACGTCGCCTTGAAATGAAAGTGATCGATGTTCAGGGCGTACTTGCACGGCTCCCAGAGGAACGGCTTCTCCAGCGTCGCCCCATAGGGGGCGAGAGTCCCGGTGTTGACCCAGATTCCGAGCGCCAGGAGCAGTGCGGCGCCACCCAGGAGGAGCCGCTCTCTCACGGCCCCTCGAGCCGTTCGAGCACTACGTACCGGCGCTGCATCTCGGGCGAGATTTCCTCGCGCAGGATGCGGAACGGCCGCCCCGCGATCAGCCGCTGGACGTCCTCGGTCGAGTAGCGGAAGGTCGCCGAAGGGTAGGCCTTGGAGAGCGCGTGGTCGGGAGGGAAAACCGTCGCCTGCTCGACCGCGGGGTTGGGCCAGTAGAAATCAGCATACAGGCGACCGCCCACTTTGAGGAGCTTCGCCAGCAGTTCCAGGTTCCAGCCGGCGAGTTGGAAGTTCTGGTGGATCCAGAAGAACCGGCTGATCGCCGTGTCCAGCGTGCCGAAATAGGGCGCCAGCCCGTCGCGGTCCGCCACGTGGACGTAGGTGCAGTTGGGCGGCGAGACCAGCCGGGCGATCTTCAGCGCCAGCGTGCTGTAGTCGATGCCGAGATACGAGTCGACGTAGCGACCGACGAGCTTGCCGAGGTTGCCGCAGCCGCAGCCCATCTCCAGCACCCGCCGGCCTTCGAGCGCGTCGCGGTCGCAGTAGAGGGCGATCGGCCAGCCGTGGCCGAGCTGCAGCTTCATCAGCTCGAGCGGCGAGTCCGGCAGCGGCGGCTTGTCGGGATAGGCGGTGTAAGGTGTGAGCTGGAGCTCCCACTCGCCCTTGAGATAGGCGAGCCATTCGTCGTTCCAGCGCTGGATCTCGCGCTCGCCGCACTCCCACGGCGGCGAGGCTTGGAGCTCGTCGTCTTTGGGCCAGGCCGGGACTCGCATCGGGGGCGCAAGCGTAGCACAGCCCTTTCAGTAGAATGCCGGGGGTTCTCAGCCATGCCGCGGATCTCGAAACTCCTTCCTATCGCCTTTTTCGCCGGTATCGGGCTGCTGATCTGGCGGATTTTCTTCCCGGCCTTGATGTCGTTCGATTCCTTCGTGCAGTTCCGGCAGGCCTGGACTGGCGAGTACAACGACTGGCACCCGCCGCTGATGGCGATCGTCCTGCATGGTTTCTTCAAGCTCGGCCGGGGAATCGGCGCCGTGACCTTCCTCCAGTGCCTGGCTGGGATGCTTGGGCTTCGCGCCCTCGTCCTCGCAACGTTGCGGGCGTTCTTCGATCCCGCGATGCCGCGGCGTCGGGCCGAGGGAATCGCCGTCGCCGTGGCCCTCTTCCTGGTGTCGCCGCTGACGCCGCTGCCGTTCTATCTCGCCACCTTCTGGAAGGACTCCTGGGCCGCGATCCTGCTGCTTTGGACCTGCGCCGTCTCTCTGGAGCTGGTTTCCGAGCCTCCCGAGACCAACACGATTGGACAGCGCTGGCTGCGGATTGCCTCGCTTGTTCTTCTTTCGGTCGCGCTGGGCCTGGTGCGGCACAACGCGATCGTCGTTCTGCCTGTCGCCGGTTTGGTGGCCGCCGTGGCGTTGTGGCGCTCCTCGAGGATACTCGCGGTCGTTTTGGTCGTGGTGCCCCTGCTCGTTTGCAGCGCCACCGATCGGGCGATCGCCGCGATCTTCCACGTCCAGCCGGCGCACCTCGAGCGCCTCATGATGGTCTTCGACCTGGCGGGAGTCTGCGCTCTGGACGAGCGGGCCTGCCAAGACCTGCCCTACGCTCAGCGTCATTTCGCCCTGCAGGGTCTCGGTCAGCGCTACGTGCCCGGCGACATGGACCGGTCCTTTCCCCACGGTCTGGCCGTTCGCGACGAGGACGCGAGTCTCCTGAAAGCTGAGTATCTGCGGACGGTTCGCCGCTTCCCGGGGCTCCTCCTGAGGGTGAAGATCGAGGCGTTCGCCCCTCTGTTGGATCCCGCCGGCGTCAGGACCCTGATGTATCGCGGCCTGGACGGCAACGAATTCGGCTTGCGGCTGAACCCTCGCTTCGAGGGCGTACGCGCCGCGCTCACCAGGGCGACGCTCTGGGCGGGAGAGAAAAATCCCGTCCTGCGCTGGATTTCGGGCGTCCACCTGGTGTGGTTTGCCGTCAACGTTCTCTGGGTCGTGGCGCTGCTCGTTGCGGCGGGCAGGCGGCGGCTGGTCCTGCCGCTCTTGCTGCCCTTGTCCTTTTCTATGTCCTACCTTCTGGCGACTCCGGAGCCCGACTACCGCTTCCTCTATCCGGCGACCCTGGTCCTCCAGGTGATGACCTTGGCCTGGCTCCTTCAGACGGTGGCGGTCTGGGCCTCGGGCCGGAGGACCGCGCGGTCGTAGTTCTGGCGGAACCAATCGTAGGTGCTCTCGATTCCCTCGCGCAGCCCGATGCGGTGGCGCCAGCCGAGGCGGTGGAGGCGGCCGACGTCGAGCAGCTTGCGCGGCGTGCCGTCCGGCTTGGTGGGATCGAAAACCAGCCGCACGCCGGGGTCCACCACCTCGCGGATGGTCTCCGCCAGCTCGCGGATGCTCAGGTCCTCGCCGGTGCCGACGTTGACGTGCTCGTCCTCATTGTAGTTGCGCATGAGGAAGAGGCAGGCGTCGGCGAGGTCGTCCACGTGCAGAAGCTCGCGCCGGGGCGAGCCCGTGCCCCACACCGTCACCTCGCCCTGGCCCCCGGTGCGGGCCTCGTGGAAGCGGCGCATGAGGGCCGGCAGCACGTGCGAGCTCTGGAGATCGAAGTTGTCGTGGGGCCCGTAGAGATTGGTCGGCATGGCCGAGATGAAGTCGCAGCCGTACTGCCGCCGGTAGGCCTGGCAGAGCTTGATGCCCGAGATCTTGGCGATGGCGTAGGGCTCGTTGGTGGGCTCCAGCAGCCCCGTGAGCAGATACTCCTCGCGGATCGGCTGCGGGCACTCGCGCGGGTAGATGCACGAGCTTCCCAGGTAGAGCAGTCGCTTGGTGGCGTGAAGGTGGGCGGCCTGCACCACCGTGGCGTGGATCATCAGGTTGTCGTAGATGAACTCCGCCGGGCGGGTGGAGTTGGCGAGGATGCCGCCCACCGTGCCGGCCACGAGGAAGACGTACTCCGGCCGGTTGGCCCGGAACCAGTAGGACACCGCCGCCTGGTCGCGCAGGTCGAGCTGCTCGCGGGTGGCGGTGAGGAGGTTCTCGAAGCCCTCCTCGCGCAGCCGGCGGACGATGGCCGAGCCGACCAGTCCACGGTGACCGGCGACGTAGACGCGGGCGGAACGGGGCATGTCGATCGCCATCTCTCTAGAGGGCGAACTCTACCATGGCCCGGGGAGAGACCGTCGGGCCTGGAACGGGGCGGCCTGGGACTCGTGCAACGGAAAACTGACCGCGGTCAACGGAGAATCGACCGCGTGCAACGAAAAAATGACCCGGGTCATCGCCGCAGAGACCCGGGTCAACGCCGCAGGGCATCGGGTCAATGCCGCAGAGACCCGGATCAATGCCGCAGAGACCCGGGTCATTTTAAAATTGTCCCGGGTCAACGCCGCAATGTCCCGGGTCAACGCCGCATAGCGCCGGGGCAATGCAGCAATGTGCCGGCACATCGCCGCAGTGTACCGGGTCAATCTCGCAACGTGCCGGGGCAAAGCCGCAGAGTACCTGATGAATGACGCGATGTCCCGGGTCAACGGCGCAATGTCCCAGGTCAATGTCGCGTCGTACCGGTGCATCGGAGAAATGTACCGGTACAAAGTCTCAGTGTCCCGGCGCAACGCCGCAACGTACCAGAGCAACGCGGCAATGTCCAGGTTAGTTGCGGCGATGTTCAAGGATAACGCCGCAATGTGCTGGGATAACGTCGCATAGAACCGGGGAGATGCGGCATTGCGTCGGTACGTACTCAGCCAGCCCGATATGTTGCGGTAAAGATCCAGCGTTTTGCGGCATTTGTCTGAGGTGTTGCGTTATGTCTTGGGGCAGGGGAGAAAGATCCCCGATTCCCGGGGACGGTGTCCACGAGCGGAGGAGCCGTGTACCTGCTCGACGAAGTGATGCCCCCGGGCAATGCAACGAAGTAACGGTGGAGCGTCGCGCCGTCCCGGGGCTATGGACCGCCGTCCCGATGCGAAGAATCGATCCCCCAGTCGGCGGAGGGGCTGCCGCGAGCGAGAAGGCCTGCCGAACCGTCGCGAGCGCACCTGGTTCGACGCCGGTCGGCTGATCGCGCCCCCTTTCGGGTGCCGAGCGTGGTGACGGGTCCACGACCCAGCCCGTTGGACTGGGCTCAGGGATCTCGGACCTTCGGCCCGGCCTTCCGGCAAAGCTCGTCCCAATCGTGAGCGTTGCCGAGACGGAGAGTTGCCCACGGTAGTCGAGGGCGTTGATTCGCGCAAACGTCGGTGTCAGGACGGCCCAAGGGGCCGTGATCCTTAAGCCCAGGGCATCGCCCTGGGTGCCAGGCCGGTCCGAAGGATGCAGCCTGAAGGGTCGCGTTACCAAGAGCATGGCAGGAGTGGCGCGGTTGCCGAGCCGGGATGCATCATTCCTTGGCCCTTTGCCGTGAGGTTGTCCCCGGCGCTCCAGTGCGGCCAATACTCACGAAACCCGATTGCAGTCCTTGCTCCTGAATCTCGCCGGCCTCGACCGAGGAAGTGTGAAGTCTGCGGACAAAGGGCCCTACAACTTGTCGGGAGATCGCGCCAGCTCAGAACGGCGAAGGGGATTATCGTGATGACTTTGCTGTTCATAGCCCAATTACAATGTTTATTTGCTCAGCCGTGGAACCAGGCCTTGGTGTACATCGCCGACCCTTTACGGTATAATCCCCTTCACGAAATCGCGGTTCAGGTCGATCCCTTCGCTGGACGGTCCTGAAAGCCTCGCGGTGGCTCTCGAGGCTGGTGTGGAAGTCGGCTGGGTGTCGGGCGAAGGGCGCGCGAAGGATTGAATCTCCCTAAGACCGACTTGGGACCAGTGGAGGACTGCGGATGATCGCGTGGGGAGGACTTCAGAAAGACGCTTAATCGTTAGAAGGCGCTCTGAACGAGACTCAGAGTGTTACGTTCGCCTTTCTCAAACTTCGAGGCGCCGGAAGTCTATTCCGGCGCTAAGAGGTCTCATATATCGCTCTCTTGTACCAAGGAGGTGGTCCATGGCTGCAGGTGACGTTGTACGCTCCCAAATTGACCAAGCGCTAAGTGCAAAAGCTGTCTCCGTCGATGGTGCGGCTGCCCGCTTCCGCTTCTGGCATGTGGAAGCACTCTTGAACCAAGCTGCCGACCTTCTCGACCGATGCCTGCTCGAGCGCGCGCGCTATGAGTCATTGCTGTCACAGGCGGCCTCTCTTGACTTTGCCTTGCGAGCTGAGGAAGAAACAAGCCTAATCGATAATCAGAAGCTCAGGGAGGGCTTCTTGCACTTTGCTCGAGAAGACGCGGAGCTTCGATCGGACAGGCTCGCAGGCATGCAACAATTCGTAGATCAAGCCCACAACGAGCTCGTGGCCGTGGATGAGCACAATCAAGAGGAAGCCGTCCACGCCTCGAGTGCCGATAAGTCTAGGGCAAAGGCCGAGATCCAACTGCACGAGATCACACGAAAGCGCCACAATCTTGAGAAGGAACTCGCAGATCGCGAGATCGTGCGCGTCAATCACTTTGGCGCGAACGAGCAAATCAGGGTTGAAGAGGAGCTCGAGCGGATGCAGATAGAGTTGCTGAGCGCCTCCACGAAGCTCCTCGCGGACAAAAAGGAATCGAGACTGAAGGACGGGGCTCTTGCCTTTCAGTCGCAGGCCGAGCGCTCGCTCGATCACGTGGTAAGGGATTACGTCGACGCCGCCGACCGCCTCGTCGTCGCTGCCGAGGGCCTAAGGCTGATATATGGGTACTGCGAAGAGTCGGAAATCAGCAGGCCCTGGACGACTGCTAGCATCGACGCCTTTGCCGAGAATTTTAAGAGGGTGGTTGCTGGCTCTCCCGCGGCGCTCGATGACGCAGTCGCCTGGGTGCGTGGCGCAATACGCTTCTTGGCCGCGTTCAGCCAGAATGACCAAACAGTCACGGTTACGGTCTCGCTACAGCGGTCGGCAGCAGCAGTCTTCTCAACCCTGCTCAAAGGAAAACCGGTAAGCTTTCCGATGGCTCGAGAGCTCTTCACGGATTACACATATGTACGGTTGCGCGGATTGAGCGCCAGCCTTCGCCTAAAAACCGCCGCTCCTTTCCCTGTGCGATGCGTTGTGACTCTGCCGTCGGACGCTGAGTTCATCATCACAGATGACGAGGGAGGCGAAAAAACCAAGCCGGTGCAGCAGGGAACGATGCCCGCCTGCACGCTGGGTCGGGTGATCGACAGCAGAATTCCAGTGGCTCCCGAGGTGTGTGGCCAGATATCGTTGATGAACGCAAGTCCGATTGGAAGAAAGGACGGAGCCAACAATTGGGGAATCCGAATGGATTTCATTACCAACGATAAGGCCAGCGAGGTAGAGGACGTTTTGCTGGACGTTCGAGTGTCCGTCAGACCCCGCCAGAGGGAGGAGTGATGCTTCGCATCCCGACAGCAATAGCCGACAACAGTCGCCGACTGGCTGCGAGCGTTGAATTCCTCGGAAACCGCCGAGTCCTCGCCGAGGCGCGTCAAGATAGTGAGATCCGATCTGGCATTGAGAAGACGGCGGGTAGCGCAGCTAGACGCAAACTCGTTGGCGATCTCAGCCGTGTCTCTGGGATTCCTGAGGAGGTGATTGCGGACAGGGTGCCAGAACACATTCCTCCGGGTTTTGATGTAGGGCGTATGTTCGTTGAGGCGGCCAACATGTCTCCTCTTGAGTACTACAATAGCGTCCGCGGCCACGGGAAGTGGGACTTCAAGCAGCTTGATCCGAAGTACCAAGACTTCGGCAACTGGGCCTACGGAGTCTCCGCCTACGCCGTCTCCCGCGGAGTGATACCGCTTGGCGTCTTCTTGCGTTTTGCAGGCTGGGCAAATCAACGGGCCGACCCCGAGAAGAGGGCGAGCATGCCCGGCAGATGGTATTCCGCAGCGCCCTACGGCGACGACGAGAAGGACCAAATGTGGATTCAGAACTCATGGTATATCAACGAAGAGGCCTCCTCTTACCAACCGCCGGAATCGCGAGCGCCGATTCGGCTAGAGGCGCCCACGGTCGACGTTTCCGCGCCTCAGTAGCTGAGATCTACGGGCGCAGTCGGGGCGGAAATGGAGCAGCCAGGAATAGGTTCCAAGGGACTGACGAGGGCACTGCCTTTCGCTGCGGGCACCAGGCACTGCCGCCGGAGCTTGGTGAGCCACTCCGATGAAAGCGTGCCTCTCGGCCCTTCCAGACCGGAGTGGTTCGCCGGGCAACCAGGGCATCAACCGGCCAGCTACGCTGCCGATTATGCCCGAAGCCGTTGGGCGTCTTGGGAGAGGCCATGAACATGTGGAGTATTCCTGAATGGCACGAGAGAGAGGTGAGGGCTCGAGACAAGTCGTGCGTGTACTGTGGCGTCGGAATGATCGAAAAGGTCGCCGCGGGCGGCTCGCGGAAAAACGCAGCAACATGGGAACACATCATCAACGACGCACGCATCATCACGCGCGAGAACATTGCCCGGTGCTGCGCGGCCTGTAACTCAAGCAAGGGGCAGAAGACGCTGACGGACTGGCTTCGATCGGCATACTGCAAGGCCCGTGGTATCAGCGCGGAGACCGTATCGGAAGTGGCGAAACAAGCGCTGATGAAAGCAAGTGGCGCCGACGCCCAACTAGCGGCCGCACCGGACGCGAACCGCTGCTCTACTGTCCCTCAAGCGCGTTACTTTGCGGCGTGCGGTCCGCGCCGGTGAACCGCAGGGACGTTGAGCGACTTAGAGACAGAATGAGCTTCAATCAAGACCTCGACATCTCCTGTAACGACCTGCATCTCTACCAGGGTGAGATGACTCTTTTGCCACATCAGGGAGAATCTCGTTCAGGCATGGGAACTGTGGAACTGGCCTGCGGCGCTGCGGCCCGGCATCTCCGGATCCACTTCAAGCAAACAGACGGCAAAGCAGGCTCTAACCTCCTGGGGAGTAAGGACGGACGTTACGGAGTAGGGACAACCCTCATGCACTTTCCGCTCGCCGAGGAATTCTTTGTCTTCGTAACAAGCGGAGGCGACAGGAGAGAAATTGTTGGCGAATCGTGGGACATTTCGGGAGACCCTGACAGCGAGTGCGACCACTTTGAGCTATTTCTCCTTAATTGCCTTACGCCCGACCAAGATATGCGTTGGACTTTTGGCGAGTGGCTCGCTTCTTTTGAGAGAACTCGCTGCGCGTACGATCTCAGCAGGGTTTCCTTACCGACTCGGGAGCTCAACCTTACTCACAGGTTGATTATCACTCGGCAGGATCAGAAAGCATTGCAATGGAGCCATGTAGCCCCCGCAATCAATAAGCTACTTTTATTCCTTAGCTTTGCAAACTGCTCAGAGGTTTCCGCGCCAGTAGTCTACGGGTTCAAGGAAAACAGCCTTGAATTTTTTAAATTCGAGGCTCCTCACAGATCGATCCCCACCAACAGGAGGTCGTGGGCGACCAGCCTAAGCCAATCTGATCTACACGCCGCGTCGACCTGTTTTCTTAAGACCATAGAGAATGACTTTTGGTCTGGCGTCTTGACACGGGCAATTCGTTGGCAAATCCTGACTGATATTTCAATGCATGACAGCTCGGAGCAGGCGCTTTTCACTATCCAGATGCTTCTCGAATTACTATCGTACGTGTTGCTCGTAGAGGAAGCCGCCATTTTGAGCGACGATGGTTATGGCAAGCTTCCTGCTTCTGACAGGATTACGCTTCTTCGCTCAAGGAGCAACTTGGGGATTGGCATTCCAACCGCAGGCCGCAGTGAAATAGAGGCATTCTGTGCCGCTAATTCCATCAACAACGTCGGCGAGCTGATCTCGGTGCTTAGAAACAAACTTATCCATCCTACTAGAAAAAATCGTGACTATCTGGACCAAGTGCCGCGTGGCGTACGATCCAGTGCTGTAAAAATAGGTCTGCAGACAGTATCTATCTCCATCCTCAAGGTGCTGGGTTATAACGGGCGTTACTTTGATGCCATGGAGTGGGAACTCAAAAATGTGCCATGGTCATCTGAAGATAGAGAGCAGGCTAAAACAACTAACAAAAGGCAGGCGCCCAACAAAGAGGCTACACCGGACGCCAACCGCGCTCCGCGCGGCCAGCCAGAATAGGTTCCAGGAATAGGTTTCAGGGGACTGGCGAGGCATCAGTTGCTACGCCTGGTTTCGCTGGTGCGGTAGGCTTGCCGCGTTCGTGCTCTTCCCTTTAAGCGGATTTCGCTGTAGCATTCATCTAGTAGCTTGAGAGAAGGGAGCGATGTGCATATCGAACTGTCGCGACGAGAGGCGGCCAACCCCGGCCGTTGAGCGGACGGAAACCGCTCTATCGCGCGGTCCGCCGCTCACCGCCAAGCCCGTTGGGCGTATCGGCTGAGTGTAGCCTTATGACGAAAACCTTAGTTTTAACTACTCTGCAAGAAATCGGTACGCTGAATAGCATACGCGATCAAGGCTGTTGTGTGACCCCATTGAGGATGGACAGCCAGCTTCACAGCTCTCTAGATTCGCTTGATCGTGCGCTCAGTTGGCAACCACCAACCAGTCTCGCAGCAGCTAGAAGCTCTTGGCTGCCATCAGCTGAGGAACTTGCCAATCTACTAGCGCTCCAGGCAGCGAGCACAGGAGAGTCTTTGGAGTGGGACAAGCTTCCAGAGCGATTCTCGCAGATTTTTGTGTTTTCAGAGAGGATCATTCCCGTTGATCTCATCCCGTGCCGAGGAAGCCTTCTCGGAATTGAGTGCATAGTGGCTCACGGTGCTGCTTTAGGTGAGGCCGCGGTGCATCTTCCCAAGATGCTTGAGGGTGAATCTTTGCCCCTGCGGCGTATCGGCCACGTATGCTCTTATCATCCAGGACCAACTAGTCTTCACGATATGGACGTCATATCGGCTACTCTTAGTCTTGATAACAAAATGGCTATCGAGCACTACTTCTATCCCACAAAGGAAGTTGCTGCGGGCTTGTTCCAAAGAGGCGATATAGATATTCTGCACTTCGAGTGCCATGGAACGGTTGACTCTCTGCAAGTAGACAACCCATATGGAGCTCCCATTGACGTGCGCGATCTTCACTCTAGCAGTGGACCAAGCGTTTACTTCTTCCTAGGTTGCAATGCTGGAGGAGACATGAATGGTGTTGCACCAACGTTCGTCCAGAAGGGAGCTCTGGCATCCGTAGGGGCCTACTGCGGGTTTCTCAGTGGTGGCAACTCAGGCGAGGTATCCGTGAGCGCCTTCTATGACGCGCTATATCAAGGACTCGTTGCAGGAGATAGGCTAGGTGAATCGATTCGAGCTGGGAGGAATGCCGCAGCTCCAGACAGGATCTACTACTGCGCATGGCTGCTCTTCGGAAATCCCAACGTCAGTTTCTCGGCCCAGAAGTTTGGTGGTGTAAGGCCCAACCCCCGCTTCGGCCTTAAGACGGTAGGCTTGGTCGGAACAAAGTTCACCCGACGAGGGGATTAGAGACGAATCGATGATGAACAGTAGGAATCGGTCGGAGAGGTATAGTGTGAGCCGATTTCCACTGAAACGATCTACTTTGGCTCGCCTTCCGGGCACACCTCCGGCTCGCGGTGAGTGGCCCTTCAATCGGGCGGACGGCTGTCAAAGAACTTCGCCGGCGGGCTATCCAGGGACGAAAGGTAACCCCGGGGGGAAGCTGCCCGCTGGAAACAGCGCGTTGCGGTCCCCGGCTTTCAACTTGTCTGCGGCATTTCGGAAGAGCGAAACGAACCAGGAGAATCCCTCATTGAAGGCTCTTACGTAACGTAGTCTTCTGGCCATGCTACTAAGAACGGGAAAACTCGCTCTCATCGCTCATCCGCTCATAGCGAACAAGGGATAAGCCAACTACGGCGGGCTTTCAGGAGGGCGCCCAGGGTAGCTCCGAAGCTCGGAGGATCAGTCCAACGTGCGCGCGGTTAGGCCTCGCGCTCACCCTGCTGAAGCTCAGGATCTCTCTGGTTCCAGCCACTTGGGTCATCTATACTGGGTCAACGCTCTGTCGGCGAAGGCCTCGGCCGTGGAGCTGCGACTGCCGGGTCCCTGGCACTTATTGAGACCCGCAGTTTATAGTGACGGTCGGCCCTCCAGCCGAAGCCCGCCGGACGAGCCTTTCGTACACGAGGGGCGTCACTATATTCTGCTAGTCTCAATAGCGGTCGGCACTTAGCGGTCGGTGACACTCGGAACACCTTCGCCTACGAACCGACCGTCTCTCGGAGGGTGTGCCTCGATGGCAGAGAACAAGACCAAGCCCACTGATGCCAGCGTTGAGGACTACATCGCCTCAAGGGCCAATGAGCAGCAGCACGCCGACTGCCAGGGGTTAATGGCCCTGCTCAAGAAAATTACTCGGCAACCGCCAAAGATGTGGGGGCCAAGTATCGTCGGCTACGGTTTCTACCGGTATACCTACGAGAGCGGGCGCACAGGTGAGGCTCCCTTGACTGGCTTCGCCATCCGCGGCCGCGAACTGGTGGTCTACCTCGTGGCCGAAGGAGACAGACAGAAGTCCTTGTTGTCCAAGCTTGGCAAGCACAAGATGGGCAAGTCTTGCCTGTACTTCAAGCGACTGGATGATCTCGACAAGTCAGTGCTCGAGCAACTTGTCGCCAACTCGATCACAGAGGTAAGGCAGCGCTATGGGTAGTAGCCATTCGTTCAAGCTGCCTACCACCGTTCGGGCGGCTCCGACACAGGTCGCGTGGCAGGCAACTGCCGAAGATCCGGGGGCTGCGAGCAGCTCAACCTAAACTCACGGGAAACACGATGACCACGATCTCGAAGGACGCCAATCTAATTACGTTCATCAATGTCTTTACCGTCGACTCCGCCAATCAGTCACGACTCGTCGAGCTTCTCATTAAGGCGACCGACGCTTCTGTTCGGCACGCACGCGGCTTTGTCTCATCAAGTCTTCACCGAAGCCTGGACGGCACCAAGGTCACGATGTACGCGCAGTGGCGAAGCCTTGAAGACTACGAGGCAATGCGTAAGGACCCTGGTCCACTCCCCCTTTTTCAGGAGGCCCTTACGATCGCCAAGTTCGAACCCGGCATGTACGAAGTCGTCGAATCATTCGCGCCGCTGCGCGAGGACACCTGATTGTGGCGTGTCCGCCCAACGACGACGTTGGGCGAAAAGTAGAAGGAGATAATTCGTGGGTAACTGTCCATTCTGACCGCAAACAGCGCGGTTCCCGCTCGCCCACCTTCAGATCGTTGGGCAGCCGACACGCATCACTTGACCTCGAGACCAGGGTGTTGACACCTGACTCGCTCGCCGTTCGTTCGGCCCAGAACACGGAGACTCAAATGAGAAAGCTCAAAATCATCGAACACATCACGCTGGACGGCGTGATCCAGCACTCCCGCGATGACGGCGATTTCCCCTACGGCGACTGGACCGCACCCTATCGGACCCCCGCTGGTCGGGAGGCAATCATGGCTGCGCAAGGCGAGAGCTTCGATCTGCTGCTTGGCCGTCGCACCTACGATATCTGGTCGGGCTTCTGGCCAAAGGCGCCGAGCAGTCCGATGGCGGACGGCCTGAATGCGGCAACAAAATATATTGCTACGCACCGTCCGGAAAGTCTTGAATGGGGCCCGTTCGAAGGGCTTGGACCGGACATCGTCGAGAGCATTCGCCGCATCAAGGCGCAGGACGGCCCGAACCTTATCCTCTGGGGTAGCTCCACGCTGACATCGACGCTGCTCGAACATGGGCTTGCGGATGAAGTCGTGCTGGCCGTCTATCCGGTCCTGTTGGGCACGGGGAAGCGCTTCTTTGCGGAGGGAACCCCGCCACGCTCATTCGAGCTCGTCAGCACGAAAGCAATGCCGTCCGGCATCATCCTCAGTACTTACAAGGTCGCCGGGCCTTTGAAGACCGGGTAGTTCGACGACAAGCCAGGCGTCCTCGCCGGCGGGCCCTCGCCCAAAGAATCTGTCGTTTTGATAGGATAGAGACGATTCGATTCGACGTTGACTCCCAAAGCGGGCGTCAGAATAGAACGGAAAGGTGAAAGAAATGAAGCGTCCGACCCTTCTCTTGCTTCTGCTCTGTGCGTTCATCCTCACGCTGAGGGGAGCCGCGTCGTTTGCGACCGAACCGGAGGCACCCACCCTCTTTGGGATTGCGAAGCTCGTCGTTGGAACCGATTCGATCGAAGTGACGAAGAATGACTCGCTGGAGGGGCTCGATCTCATCCCTGGCGACAGCTGGCAGACAGATGGCGTGAAGAGCCTGACCGCCAAGCTTGGCGAGACCTTCACGGTATTCGACCGGCATCATGTGACCGTTGTCTATAAACTGCTTCGGATAACGGACGGTTCGGCGACGATCGAGGAGACCCAGTTTTTCAGTTTTCCTGGCACGCCCGAGCACCGAAACGATCACACGCGGCACATCCGAACCTACGGCGTCGCGGCCGTTGAGCCCAAGCGTTAGGACCGATGACGGATCGATCCGCGCCAGAGCGCAGGCAATTGAAGGTGGAATCGTCATGACCGCGGAAAAAACGACGATGGCTTTCGGCTGGCGCGTCTACGGCCTGGGCGTGATGGCGTTGGCCATGGTCTGCTTGGCGTTGGGGGACTTTCTCCCGGGGCAGCCGGTGCCCAAGAACTTTCCCGACCGCACCGCCCTGGTCTATGCCGCCGGTGCGTTTATGCTCGTCGCGGGCGCGGCCGTCGAGTGGCGTCGGACCGTGGCTTGGGGCGCCGCGGCGCTCACCGCCTACTACGCGCTCATTGTGGTCATCCTGATGAACGGCCGCGTGGTGCTCGCTCATTACGCCGAGTTCTTGACCTACGAAGGCCTCGCCATGCAACTCGCGATTACGGCGGGCGGGCTGATCGTCTACGCCGCCAGCGCCAAGATCGAGGCGGCCCTGGCCGCACGCCTCACGCGCCTGAGCCAACTGGCGTTCGGGGTGTGTGCGCTGGTATTCGGCGGCGCGCATTTTTTCTATATGAACCTCACCGCCCCGCTGGTCCCCAAATGGCTGCCGCCTACGCAAGAGTTCTGGGCGTATGCGACCGGGGTTGGCTTCATCGCAGCGGGCGTTGCGATCCTGACGGGCGTGCAGGCCCGCCTCGCCGCGATCCTGCTGACCGCCATGCTTGCGTCCTTCACCGTGCTGGTGCACGTACCGATGCTCCTGGCCGATTCCTCAAGCCATAGGAACTGGTCCGAGAACGCCGTGAATCTCGCCGTGATGGGCGTCGCCTGGGTCGTGGCGGACTCGCTGGCGCGGCCGGAATCCACGCCAATCTAGCGCTGGCGGAGAAGCTCTTTGCTCAAGCACACAAGGCGTGACACCGGATTCTCGAGGGCGCCCAATACGTCGATGAGAATCACCCCGCGTACAATCGGCCACGCAACGCTGATCATCGGCCTGCTCTGCTTTCTTCACGGATGTGGCTACAGCACACCTCATCCTACGGACAAGGACCTTCGAGCACGGTTCCTACATTCTCGTGCCAAGTTCGACGAGCTGGCGATCTTGTTCCAAAGCAACCCCCAGATTCTTGCGGTCGGCAAAGGTGCCGGTGCGGTTCTGGAGGGGGACCATGAACGGCAGATACGAGCTGAGCGTGACTGGGACTACACCGAGGAGCCAGTTCGGCACATGGCCACTGTGCTGAGGGATCTTCACATCGACTGGGGCTTTCAGCACTGCATCAACACACCCAACCAGTGGATGTTGTTCGTAAATTGCAACGGCCTTCATCCATCCACCACTTGCAAGGGTTACATCTTCAGCACGGAGCCACTGCGTCCACAGCTTGCATCTCTCGACGGTGGGCGTCCATCAACGCTGGACCGGTACGACCGGGCCTACGTGGCGCTTGAGGGCAACTGGCAGTTGCTCTATGAGGTGTGGCCAGGATCCGCAGGTAGGTGTCTCCCCAGGAATCATCCTCAGGACTCCAAACCATGAGTCAGAAGGGACGCACCTTTTGGGAGGCCTAACTTCGGGCTTCAGCGACGCGGCGAACCTCGACGAGGACGCCCTGTGGCCGGTCGCCTTCGCGCTGAAGGAGTTGACCGCCGCCGAAGAGGCAAAGATCGGCACGCTGGTGAAGAAAGCGGTGAGCTGAAGCTCCTCGACGTCTTCTGCGTTATGATCTCGTACCGAGGCGATCCGGGTTCATCGTCGCCATGCCCCTGGCTGTTTGTCCGCCATCATGACCGATTGGTGAGGTGCAGACAATATGGATAAAAGCGTAACGAAGGGCGAATCCCCTTCTCAGCGGATCGACGCGAGGATCAAGGATCTGGACGACTGGAGGGGCGAGACGCTCTCCCGTCTCCGCGCTCTCATCAAACAGGCTGACCCTGAGGTGGTCGAGGAGTGGAAGTGGAACGTTCCGGTTTGGTCTCACGATGGACTGATCTGCACCGGCGAGACGTACAAGAAGGCCGTGAAGCTGACTTTCGCCAAGGGTGCTTCGCTCAAGGACCCTGCAGGACTCTTCAACTCCAGCCTTGAAGGCAACACCAGGCGCGCTATCGATTTCCATGAGGGTGATGAAATCGATGAGGCTGCCTTCAAGACGCTCATACGCGCCGCTGTCGCCCTGAACAGGTCACTGGCCTGATCGCCGCCGAGGTTGCTGTCGAGGCGGAGGTGCGCTAAGGGTCCTGGATGGACCTCCCGGGAGGCTCCGGGTATGCTCCCCGGACGGATTCCTTTTTCTCGCGGAGACCCCTATGCCTCGTTTCCCTGTCGTTGCTGTGATCGCTCTCCTCTCTCTGCTCGGCGCGGTGCCTGGGCCGGCCGCTCCGGCTCCCAAGGCCCTGTCGCCGGATCTCCGGGACTTCTACATCGACCTCCATCAACACCCGGAGCTTTCGCTGCACGAGGAGAAGACGGCCGCCAAGGTCGCCGCTCGGCTCCGGCAGGCGGGATTCGAGGTGACGACGGGGGTCGGTGGCACCGGGGTCGTGGGGGTGCTCAAGAACGGCTCCGGTCCCACCGTGATGCTGCGGACCGAGCTCGACGCCCTGCCGGTCGAGGAGAAGACCGGCCTCCCCTACGCCAGCACCGTGCGGGTCAAGGACGACTCGGGGACCGAGGTCCCGGTGATGCACGCCTGCGGGCACGACGTCCACATGACGGCTCTGGTGGGGACCGCGGCCGAGATGGCGCGCCGCAAGACCGGCTGGCACGGCACTCTCGTCTTCATCGGCCAGCCCGCCGAGGAGAGGATCCGCGGCGCCCGGGCGATGCTCAAGGATGGACTCTTCACCCGCTTCCCCAAGCCCGACTTCGTGGTGTCGCTCCATGACACCCCGAACCTCCCGGCCGGCCAGCTCGGCGTCACCTCGGGCTACACGCTCGCGAGCTCCGATTCGGTCGACCTGACGATCTATGGCAAGGGCGGCCACGGCGCCTCCCCGCAGACGACGGTCGATCCCATCGTGATCGCCGCCCGCACAGTCCTGGCTTTGCAGACGATCGTCGCCCGCGAGAAGGACCCTCAGGACCCGGCGGTCGTCACCGTGGGGTCGATCCACGGCGGCAACAAGCACAACATCATCCCCGACGAGGTGAAGCTACAGATCACCGTCCGGGCTTACAAGGACGAGGTCCGGACGCACATCCTCGCCGCCATCGAGCGCATCGCCAAGGCCGAGGCCGCCGCCGCGGGAGCGCCCAAGGAGCCGGCCTTCGCGGTCATCGAGAGCTGCAGCGCGACCTACAACGACCCCAAGCTGAACGCGCGCATCGCGGCGACCCTCCGCCGGACCTTCGGGGACGGCAACGTCGTCGAACTGCCGCCGCAGATGGCCTCCGAGGACTTCAGCGAGTATGGCAAGGCGGGAGTTCCGGCGGTGCAGTGGAGCCTGGGCGCCGGCGATCCCGCAAAGCTCGAGGAGCTTGCGGCTGCCGGCCAGAAGCCCCCTTCCCTCCACTCCAGCCTGTTCGCCCCCGACCGCGATCCGACGATCGCGACCGGCGTGGAGGCGGAGGTGGCCGTGTTGATGGATCTGCTGGGAAAGCGGTAAAGGAGCTCGTTCGCTACCACCGCTCGTTGGAGCGCTGCCGTTCCACGCCCGGCCCCGCCGCCCGGGCCGCATCACGGGGCGACCCTCCCCACTGACGGCTCCAGGCACGGCGCAGCTGTAGGTCGGAGCCGAAGCCGGCCACGGCGGCGGCGCGCGTGACGGTCGCGCCGTATTCCAGGGACTGGCGCGCGCGCTCGAGCCGGATCAACCGGAGATAGTGCAACGGCGAGATGCCGGCATGGTCGATGAACAGCCGCAGCAGGTGACGCTCGGTCGTGTGGCCAACGTGGGCCAGCGACGCCATGTCCCAATCGCGCTGCGGCTTGGTAAGGATCGCGTCCTGTACCCGGTGCACGGTGGGGTGGAGGTGGCGGCGGTGCATGTGGAACGGCGACAGCTCGGTGTCGCGCGGGGAGCGCCGCAGATACACCACCATGTCCTCGGCGACGCTGGTCGCCAGGGCCTCGCCACACTCTTCGGCGATGAGGTGCAGCGCGACGTCGATCCCCGCCGTGATGCCCGCGCTGGACGCGAGTGGACCGTCCACCACGAAGACGCGATTGTCGATGACCTGAGCCTGCGGCGCCAGGGTGCGAAGCATAGGCAATAGCTCGTGGTGCGTGGTGCAGCGGCGCGTAGCGAGCAGCCCCGCCCGCGCGGCGAGAAGGGTGCCCGAGCAGATCGTCACCAGGCGATGCGGCGTGTCCGCGTCGAGGAGCGCGTCGCGCAGCCGATCGTTCAACCATTGGGCGGTGACCGCGATCTCAGGCGTGACGTCGGTCACGTGGGCCGTCGGTTGTCCGACCACCACGACCCAGGTCGGCATGCTGAGCTGCTCCGGCAATGGAACGAGGTTGCCCAGCGCGAGTCCGACCGACGTCGGCAGGGTGGCCACCGGCCCCGCGAAGCCAAGACGAAAGCGTGGTGGCAGTCCTCGACGTTCGCGGTGCTGGTTGGCGAGACGAAAGGCTTCAGCCGGCCCGGCGATGTCGAGCAGCAGCGAGTGCGGCACGATGACGAAGAGAACGTCGATGAGTTGGGCGCGCGTAATCATGGGCAGAAGGCCAATGAATCACAGCATATATCAGACTGAAAGGGCCGCCGGGAGACGTGCGCAAGGCGATGTCCGAAACTGATTCAAAGTTGTCGGCCTTGCGCCGCGACAGGAATTCGGGCCCCCGGTATCTTCGTCGCCGTCATTGCCGGGGCCGCGTGCCTCGCCTCCGGATCATCACTCAAGCGAGAGGATACGCCCATGCGCTTCGACACAATCCACATTCCCGCTGCCGCGTTAACGACTCTCTTGGCGGCGACGCTCTCGTGGTGGCCCGTATCTGCGGCGGCGCAAGCGGCGGACGGGCAGACACCGGCGCGTCTCGAAGGCACCGTGGACGCGAGCATCGCCCCCGGCGACGATTTCTTCGCCTACGCCAACGGCGGTTGGCTCAAGGCCACCGTCCTCCCGGCGGGCAGCCCGCGATGGGGAGCCCGCGACGAGCTCGAGGAATTGGCCCGCCGCCGTATCGCGGCGCTGCTCGACGCCGCCAGCGCCGCGCCAGCCGGCTCGCCAGCGCGCAAGGTGGCGGACTTCCGCGCCGCCTACCTGAACGAGGCCGCCATCGAGGCCAGGGGTCTCGCATCGCTCAAGCCGCTGCTCGATCGCGTCGAGAAGGTTGCGGACACAACGGAGCTCACGCGTTTGCTGGGCCGCGGTATGCGCGCCGACGTCGACCCGATGGGATTCGGCATCTATCAGTCAGCCGGCGTGCTGGGGCTCGCCGTGCAGCAGAGCATCCACGGAGAAAAGACCAACACCGCTTTCCTGCTGCAAGGAGGGCTGGGCCTGCCGGACCGCGAGGATTATCTCAGCGCCGACCCCGGGAAGGAGGCGCTGCGAGCACGGTATCGCGAATACATCCGGAAGATGCTCACGCTCGCTGGCTTGGGCCGTGCTGACGAACGCGGGAGCGCGGTGCTGGCCCTGGAGACGGCGATCGCGCAGAGCCAGGCCACGCGCGAGGCGTCGGCAATCGATCGCAACGCCGACAAACTGTGGACGCGTTCCGACTTCGTGCAGCGGGCCCCCGGGATCGATTGGAACGTCTTTTTCGACGCCGCCGGATTGGCCAGACAGGGAGAGAGCTCGTCGTCTGGCAGCCGGCCGCCGTGACGGGATTGGCGGCGCAGGTCGCGTCGCAACCGCTGGAGGTTTGGAAGGATTACCTGTGCTTCCATGCCATCCACGATTACGCGGACGTGCTGCCGCGCGCCTTTGCCGAGCAGGCGCTGGCGCTGCGTGCCGCCACAGGGGCTGGGCCACAGCCCTCCCGCGCTGAGCGCGCGCTCGTTGCCACGCAAATTGCTATGAGGAATTCGCTGGGGAGGATGTACGCCAAGCGCTATTTTCCTGCCGAGCAGAAGGCGCGCGTGGAGCGAATCTCCGAGAACGTCCGCGCGGCGCTCCTGAAGCGCGTCGAAGCCGCGACGTGGATGTCGCCGGCCACCAAGGCGAGCGCGTTGGCGAAGCTGCAGACGGTGTACGTGGGGATCGGATATCCCGATCCATGGGAGGATGATTCCTCGCTGACGGTGGACCCGAGCGATCCGCTCGGCAACCTGCAGCGCGTTGCTGACCGCGACTACCGCAATGCCGTCGCCCGACTCGGCCAGCCGGTCAACCTGAAGTATTGGTACAGCGCTCCGCAGACGGTCGGCGCGCTGCTGGTGTTCCAACAGAACGCGTACGTCATGTCGGCCGCGTTGCTGGAGCCTCCCAAGTACGATCACGCGTCATCCGACGCCACGGCCTACGGTTCCGTCGGTGCGCTCATCGGACACGATCTCACGCACTACGTCGACGTGCTGGGCGCCGACTACGACACGGAGCACCGGATGCGACACTGGTGGACCGCCGAGGACATGCAGCGCTTCCAGGCGCTCGCGCAGCCGCTGGCGGATCAGTTCTCGGCGTACCAGCCGCTCCCTGGCCTTTCGATCAACGGCAAGCTGACGCTCACCGAGAACATCGCCGATCTCGGCGGCCTCGCCGCCGCGTTCGACGCCTTTCGCCAGACGCTTGGCAGCCGCGTGACGGATACCAACTACGTGCGGGAACAGGACCGGGAGTTCTTCATCGCCTATGCGCGAACCCAACGGCGGAAGATCAGCGAGGCCGCGTTGCGAAAGCAGGTGGCCACGAGTGACCACGCGCCGGAGGACTGCCGAGCCGACACGGTTCGCAATCTCGATGCATGGTACGACGCGTTCGACGTGCGCCCAGGGCAGCGGCTGTACCTCGAGCCCTCGGCGCGCGTGCGAATCTGGTAGCGTCGAGCCTCGAAGCCATTATGCGTGTCACCGTCTGTGAATTGCCGCATGAGCCGGGAGCGCTGGCCGCCGCATGGGCCGCACTCTGCGAGCACACGGTGCGCCACTCGTCCGAGCTGGTGCTGCTGCCGGAGCTCGCGATGGTCGATCCGGTCTGGCAGGACGAGCTCTTCGATGCTGCCCGCTGGGCGGCCGCGGAGGCGCTCAGCGAGGTCTGGCGCCATCGCCTCTCCGAGTTGCGCGTCGCGCATGTCGTGGGGACCCGGCCCATCACCATCGACGGCCGGCCCTTTAATCAAGGCTTCCTCTGGTCAGCCTCCGGCGATCTGGTGCCGTTGCGCCGCAAGTTCTACCTGCCGGATGAACCAGGCGGCTGGGAAGCGCGCTGGTTCGACCGGGGTGATTCCGAATTCACCCCATACCACGTCGACGCGTGGTCGTTCGGCCTCAACATCTGCACCGAGCTGTGGGCCTTGGAAACCTACGCCTCCTACGCAGCACGCGGCGTCCAGGTCATCCTGTCGCCGCGCGCGACGGCGGCCGCCACGACGGCCAAGTGGCTGTCGGTGGGCGTGGTGGCGGCGGTGCGCTCGGGTGCGTTCAGCCTGTCGTCCAACCGCGTGGATCCGACGGGTGCGTGCGGTGGCGTCGGATGGATCATCAACCCGTACGGAAACATCCTGGCACGGACGACTCCCGACGCATCCTTCGCGACGGTCGATATCGACCTGTCCGTCTCGGCCGCGGCGCAGAACGATTATCCCGGCTACGTGTTCAGCGGGAGACGCCAGTGATCTTGGACCGGGATGCGAGCTTCCTGTTAAATTAACGGCTACTTTCGACTCTGTTCCCGCTTGGCCGCGGCCAGAAAGGCGGCCATCTGTTCGTCCTTTGCGGCGTAACGTGCCCAGCCCTCCGCGGTGGCGTTCCAGCGGTAATCGAGCCTGGTCATGTCGATACCGCGATCGATGAGGAAGCGGGCCGCCTCGAAGTTGCCTTGCACGGCGCATTCGTGCAGCATGCTGGCGGGCTCGTGTGTGCTCCAGTTCGTGTTGAGGTCTGCTCCATGCTCGAGCAGATACGAAGCGACCGCGAAGTGACGGTTCATACAGGCCCAGGCGAGCGCCACGTCGAGCACTTGCTGCACTCTGGGAGCACCCCAGTGAAGATTGGCCCGCCATTGAGGACAGTTCGCCGGGTGATGCCGATTGAGGTCGCCCAGCGCCGGCTGTCCGGCAGCGTCGAACCAGCGCTTGACGCCGGCGAGGTCGCCCACGCCAGCGGCATGCGGCAGGTCGTCCGGCAACGGCCAGATGCGCGTCAGAAGCGGAATGAGATGCGCGTGCCCGTACTCGAGCGCGTAGGCGATTGCCGACGATGGCGGCGGAGTGGGATGTTGGATCATCGCGGGGGCGAGATCGAGGAGGTGAACGATGAACCGCTCTCGATTGTTGTACGCGGCAAGCTCGAGCAGCCCCACCTGAAGAGCCACCGACGATTCGCCGAGCAGGTACGGCTCTCCCCCCAGCCAACGACTGAATGCCGACAGGTCGTCGTCAACAATCGCCTGCTGGACCTCGTTCACGACCAGGGTCTGCCAGGGGGATCCGAATCGCTGAGCATGTTCGCCCAGGTAGTCGATGAAGG
>Ga0134121_10001045_pt1 | contig 27463 bp, 24 predicted proteins | sample KB301_FD_96463 | JGI IMG/M metagenome (GOLD analysis project Ga0134121, IMG submission 96463) | Terrestrial soil microbial communities without Nitrogen fertilizer from Kellogg Biological Station, Michigan, USA - KB3-0-1 | ecosystem: Environmental > Terrestrial > Soil > Unclassified ... | reverse complement strand
CTACGAGGTCGCCTACGGCGCGCTGATCCCGAAGAAAGGCCAGACCGCGAACCTGCTCGTCCCCGTCTGCCTCTCGAGCTCGCACATCGCCTACGGCTCGATCCGCATGGAGCCCGTGTTCATGGTGCTCGGTCAGTCGGCGGCGACGGCCGCGGTGATGGCGATCCAGGACAACCTCGCCCTGCAGGACGTGCCGTACGCCAGGCTGCGGGCGAAGCTCCTCGAGGACGGCCAGGTGCTGGAGTTCGGCGGCGGCGCGACGGGGGCGTCGCTCGGCGGCGAGAAGCTGAGCGGCATCGTCGTCGACGACGCGCAGGGGAAGACGACGGGGACCTGGTCGCTCAGCCACGCCCAGTCGCCCTATATCGGCGCGGGCTACGCGCACGACGGCAACGAGGCGAAGGGGTCGAAGAAGATCCGGTTCGAGATCGCGCTGCCGAAGCCCGGGAAGTACGAGGCGCGGCTGGCGTACACGCCCAATCCGAACCGGGCGACCAACGTGCCGGTGACGGTCGAGCACAGCGGCGGCACCGCGTCGGTGAAGGTGAACGAGCGCAAGGCGCCCGACGTGGAGAAGGTCTTCGTGCTGCTCGGGACGTACGAGTTCGGCGCGAAGGCCGTCGTCGAGATCTCGAACGCCGACACCGACGGCTTCGTCGTGGTCGACGCGATCCAGCTCGTGGAGAAGTAGGGCGAGGCAGCGCGTTCTGAGAGGAAGGGACTCCCGGACCGTTCTGCCGTTACGCCCCCCTCACGCCCTCCGGTCGAAGTCTAAATCGAATAATGTGGGGGCCTCCCCGTCTCACGGAGCGGCCGAGTGGCTCCGATCAATATGCCATTGGTGAGGCAGGTCCCCATGGCGGCGTTCCTGGGGTAGCATCGTCGCGATTCAGCTTGAGACACTTGGGATTCCGATCTGCCGTTCGGTCATCGGGTTGTATCGATGTGGGGGAAACTGCCTGCGGGCCGTCGGCGTGAGCACGGGGGGAAGGGGCCATGATCCTGGTGCTCGCCTATTTAGCAGGGACACTCTGTCCCGTGTTCCAGGATCCTCAGCCTCAGCCTCAGCCTGCGCCGCCGAAGCCGGAGGACCTCACCGGGCTGTCCATCGAAGAACTGATGAAGGTCGAGATCACCACCCCTTCCCGGAAGGGGGAGAAGCTGATCGACACGCCGGCCGCCGTCTTCGTGATCCTCCCCGAGGACATCCGTCGGTCCGGCGCCCGGTCCATCCCCGACGCGCTCCGCATGGCCCCGGGGATCCAGGTGGCGCAGCTCGACGCCAACAAGTGGGCCGTCTCCTCGAGAGGCTTCAACGGCCGGTTCTCCAACAAGCTGCTCGTGCTGATGGACGGCCGGAGCGTCTACACGCCGATCTTCTCGGGGGTCTACTGGGACGCGCAGGACACGCTGCTGGAGGATATCGAGCGGATCGAGGTGATCCGCGGCCCAGGCGCGACGATGTGGGGCGCCAACGCCGTCAACGGCGTGATCAACATCATCACCAAGCAGGCTTCCGACACCCCGAACGCCTACGCCGAGGGCGGGGGCGGCACCGAACTGCGCGATTTCGCCGGCGGGCGGTACGGAGGCTCCTTCGGCGAGGGGGCCCATTACCGCGCCTACGGCAAGTACCTGGACCACGTCGGATACGGCGACGGCCATGACGACTGGTGGATGGCCCGGGCGGGGTTTCGCACCGACTGGAGGGTGAATGACACCCAGACCGTCACCGCGCTGGGCGACCTCTACGACGGGCGCCTGGGCGAGCGGGTGACCATTCCCCAGCTGACCCCGCCGTTCACCCAGAGCTTCAACCAGCACGTCCCGACCCGCGGGGGGAATCTGCTCGCCCGATGGAACTACCGGAACAGCGGCGGGTCCGAGGTGAATCTCCAGACGTACTACGAATCGACGCTGCGGCAGGGCGGGATCCTGAACGAGCGGCGCGACACGATGGACGTGAGCGCCGATCACCGCTTCCATCTGCTGCCGGGCCACGAAATGATCTGGGGAGGCGAGTTCCGGTTCACCCGCGACAACCTTACCGGCAGCCCGACGGTGGTGTTCGATCCCGAAGACCGCGACGCCGTCATCGGCTCCGGGTTCCTGCAGGACGAGATCACGCTGGTCAAGGAGCGGCTCCGGGTCATGATCGGCTCCAAGTTCGAATACAACACGTTCAGCCGGCGGTCGGATCCCATCGAGATCCAGCCCAGCATCCGGGTGGCGTGGACGCCCGATCCGGCCCACGCGGTCTGGGCCTCGGCCAGCCGCGCGGTCCGCACGCCGTCCCGCGGGGAGGCCGACGCGCGGCTGAACGTCGCCGCGGCCCCCGGCCCCACCGAAGTCGCGCTCATCAACAGCCGCGACTTCGAATCCGAGAAAATGGTCGCGCTGGAGCTCGGGTATCGCGTCCAGCCGGTGGAGCAGTTGTCCATCGACATCGCGGGGTTCTACAACATCTACAGCGACCTCCGGACCTTCGAGCCCGGCACGCCGTTCCTCGAGACGACTCCGGCGCCGGCCCATACCGTGCTGCCGTTCTTCATCGACAACCGGCTGCACGGCAAATCGTTCGGGGTCGAAGTCGCCGTCAAGGCCCAGCTGATGGCCGCTTGGAGGGTGCAGGCGGCGTACACGTTCCTCCGGCTGAACCTGGACCCCGACGCCGACAGCCTCGATCCCCAGGCGGAGACGCCCGAGCACGAGAGTCCGCGAAGCCAGTTCTATCTCCGCTCGTCCTGGGACCTGCCGGAGAACGTCCAGCTGGACCTCATGCCGCGCTATGTCGGCGGCCTCTCCGCGCTGGGGATCGCGCCCATCATCGAGCTCGACGCGCGGCTGGCCTGGCGTCCGTGGCCGACGACGGAGATCAGTCTCACGGGCCAGAACCTGATCCATCGGAGCCACATGGAATTTTCCCCGTCGCTCGTCTTCACGGACGCGGCGGCGGTGGAGCGGGGCGGATACCTGATGCTCTCGGTGCGGTTTTGATGAAATGGGAGCGGGATGGATTCGACTCGGCCGCGCTCGTCGCTGCGGCGGTCGGCTTGCTGGCCGTCTCCGCGAAGGCCCAGGAGACGTCGCAGGCCCCCGAGTACCGGATCAAGGCCGCGTTCCTCTACAACTTCACCCTCTACACCGAATGGCCCACGACGGCGTTTGAGCGGCCCGATTCGCCGATCGTCCTCGCGGTCGCGGGAGAGGATCCGTTCGGAAAGGAACTGGACGCCGCGGTCCGCGGCAAGACGGTGCGGGGGCGGTCCATCGAAGTCCGCCGGTACGACACCGCGGCCGAGGTGGCGACGTGCCACCTGCTGTACCTCTCCAGCGCCGAGGCGAAGCATCTGCCTCAGATCCTGAAGAGGTTCCCCGACACGAAGCCGCTGACGGTGTCGGAGACCGAGGATTTCTGCCGCGCCGGCGGCGTGATCCGCTTCTTCGTCGACAACAACAAAGTGCGCTTCGAGGTCAACACGGACGCGGCCGTCCGTTCGCGCCTCAAGATCAGCTCCAAGCTGCTTCATCTGGCCAGGGTCGTTCGCGACGAGGACTAGCCGGAGGAGCGATGACGATGTCCCGTCCACGGACCTTCCGGGGAAAGATCACGCGCGTCGTGCTCGAGACGAGCGGCAGCGCGCTGCTGCTGGCGACCATCGCGCTGCTCGTGGACGAGTACGTGTCCCACCGGAGCGACACCGCGAACCGGCTGCGCATCATCGCCCGGATCGCGGCGACCCAGAGCTCGGCGGCGGTCCTGTTCAAGGACGGCCACGCGGCGGAGGAGATCCTGTCGTCGCTCCGCGCGGAAGAGGACCTCGTGGCGGCGGCGATCTACACGCTCGACGGCGGCCTTTTCGTCCGCTACCTGCGGGCCGATGCGCGGCCGGAGGAGCTGCCGCAGGACCCGTGGGAGGGGAAGTCGGGATTCCGTCCCGGGAGGTACGAACACTTCGAGCCGATTCTGGTCGACCGGAAGCACGTGGGGACCTTCTACCTTCGTTCCGACCTCGGCCGCCTGCGCTGGCGCATGGCGTGGAACACCGCGATCGCGGTCGTCGCGCTGGGCGCGGCCGCGATCGTGGCCGTGGCGCTGGCGTGGCGGCTCCTGTCGCTCGTGACGCGCCCGATCCTCCGGCTCCAGAAGCTGGCGAACAAGGTGACGGTGGATCGGGATTACGCCGTCCGGGCGTCCGAGGAGAGCGACGACGAAGTGGGCAGCCTGGTCCACGCGTTCAACGAGATGCTCGCCCAGATCCAGCTGCGCGACGACGCGATCCGCAAGGCCCACGGCGAGCTCGAGGAGCGCGTCCAGGCGAGGACGATCGCGCTTCAGAACACGCTGCGGGAGCTGGAGTCGTTCACCTACACGATCTCCCACGACCTGCGCGCGCCGCTCCGCGCCATGGCCGGCTTCAGCCGCATGCTCCTCGAGGACTTCGGCACCAGCCTGGGCCCGACGGGAACCGAGTACGCGTCGAAGATCTTCGTCGCCGCGAAGCGGATGGACGCGCTGATCCTCGACCTGCTGGACTACAGCCGCGTGACCCGGCAGGACGTGAAGATCGAGGCGGTCGATGTCGCCGCGCTCGCCTCGGATCTCGTGCGCCAGATGGAGCCGGAGATCCGCGAGCGCCAGGCGGACGTCGCCATCGAAGGGCCGCTGCCGCGCGTGCTGGGCCACCCGCTGACGCTCGGACAGACGATGACGAATCTGCTGTCCAATGCGATCAAGTTCGTGGCCCCCAACGTGAAGCCGCGGGTGCGGATCCGGGGGGCGCGGACGAACGGCTGGGTCCGGATCGAGGTCGAGGACAACGGGATCGGCATCGAGCCGCAGTACCTGGACCGCATCTTCCGGATCTTCGAACGGCTCAATCCGGCCGAGGCGTACCCCGGCACCGGGATCGGCCTGGCGATCGTCCGGCGCGCGATGGAGCGCATGGGCGGTCGCTCGGGGGTCGAGTCGCGGCCCGGCCGCGGGAGCCTCTTTTGGATCGAGCTCCCGGCGGCCGAAACGCCTCAGAAATAGAAAAGCCCTCCGCGAAGGAAGGCTTTTCTGGCGTCTCCGCCCTTTCGGGCAACCCGCACGTGATACGCTTTCCTCATGCTGGCCGTCATGCTCCTCGCCCTGTCGCTTCAGGAGGGCGGAAAAAAGCTCGTCGAGTTCGGGTGGGACGAGCCGGATCCGGCCTTCATGCGCCGGCACGCCGAACAGATGGAGAAGTCTCCGTTCGACGGGTGCGTCTTTCATCTCAATAACTTCACCTGGGAAGTCTGGGGCGCAAAGAAGTTCACGAAGGAGCAGCTCCAACCGCAGATCGACGACCTGAAGGCGGCGCCGTTCCGGCGGTTCTCGTCGAACTTTCTTCGGATCAATACGACCCCGGGCAAGCTCGACTGGTTCGACGATCATGCCGCGGTCGTCGCGAATGCGCGGCTCGCGGGCGAAATCGCGCGCGAGGGGAAGTGCAGGGGCATCCTGCTGGACTCGGAGGCGTACGACGGCCCGCTCTTCGACTACCGCCGCCAGCGGGACGCCGCGACGAAGACCTGGGACGCCTACGCCGCCCAGGCTCGGGCCGTCGGCCGGTCCGTCATGACCGCGTTCCAGGAGGGCTATCCGGGAGTGACGGTGCTCGCGACCTTCGGCCATTCGCTGGCCTGGGATCAGGCGACCAAGGATGGCGCCAGGAAGCCCCTTCGGCAGGTGGAGTATGGGCTTCTCGCGCCCTTCATGGACGGGATGGTGGACGCCTGCTCGGGTGGGGCGCGGATCGTGGACGGCTATGAGCTCTCGTACGGCTTCAAGAAGGAGTCGGAGTTCGCGGACGCGAAGTCGGAGATCCGGGAGAGGGTCCTGCCGATCGTCGCCGACCCGAAGAAGTACGCCGGGGCCGTTTCGGTCGGATTCGGGATCTGGATGGACCGCGATCGGCACAAGAACCCGTGGGACCTGACGGACTTCTCGAAGAATTACTTCACCCCCGAAGCGCTCGAAGCGTCGCTGCGAGCCGCGTTCAAGACCGCGGACGAATACGTCTGGCTCTACAGCGAGACTCCGAGGTGGTGGACGAAGGACGGCAAGACCGCCGATCTGCCGGCGCCATATGAAGGGGCCGTTCAGCGGTCGCGGAAGTGACGTCCCCCCGTTTGAACCGTCTCCGCCAAAACCCTATTGCGCCGCGGTGATAGAATTAGGTTAGATTCTCACTGAACCGTGCCAGGAAGGTCTTCTTTACGGACCCGACCGGAATAGGGTGGTCATGAACCCGTCGTACAACAACCTGCGGCCCATCAACATGCTCCTGGTGGAAGATAACCCCACCGACCAGCTCATCACGCGCGAGGCCCTCGAGCACGCGAAGGTCCTCCTCAATCTCCACGTGGTGGAAGACGGCGTGCAGACGATGGAGTTCCTGCGACGCACGGGAAAGTACGCTCAGGCTCCTCGTCCGGACCTGGTCCTGCTCGACCTGAATCTTCCGAAGAAGGACGGCCGCGAAGTCCTCTCCGAGATCAAGAAGGATCCGGACCTGAAGCTGATCCCCGTGGTCATCCTGACCACGTCCAAGGCCGACGAGGACATCTCTCTGGCCTATCGGTACCAGGCGAACTGCTTCATCACGAAGCCGGTGGGCTACGCCAACTTCAACGAAGTCATGCGGTCCATCGAGAAGTTCTGGTTCACGGTCGTCTCTCTTCCGCCTTAGCGCCGGCCGGCGGCGGGTCCGGTATCGTGAAGGAGAACGTCGACCCGCGTCCGAATTCGGACTCCACGCCGATCCGGCCGCCGTGCCGCTCCACGATCTTCTTGCAGACCGCCAGCCCGATGCCGTTGCCCTCATACTCGCGCCGGGTGTGGAGGCGCTGAAAGATCCGGAAGATGCGCTCGAAGTACTGCGGCTCGATCCCGATGCCGTTGTCCTTCACCGAGAAGCGCCACGCCTCGCCTTCCCGCACGGCGGAGACGTGGACCTTCGGGGGCTGGGTCCCGCGGAACTTGATCGCATTGGAGATCAGGTTCTGGAAGAGCTGAAGGAGTTGCGTGGGATCGACGGTCAGCGTCGGGAGCGCGTCGTGAGTCACCTCGGCGCCGCTCTCCCGGATCGCGACGGCCAGGTTGTCGAGCGCCCCCTTCAGGACCCTGCCGGAATCGGTGGCGGCCGCGGCGTTGGCGCGCGTCACCACCCGCGACAGGGCCAGCAGATCCTCGATGAGGGTCTGCATCCGGATCGTCCCCTCGATCGTATGGGTGATGAGCTCTTCGCCTTTCGCGTCGACCAGGCCCTTGAATCGCTGCTGGAGCAGCTCGACGCAGCCGGCGACGCCGCGGAGCGGCTCCTGAAGATCGTGGGAGGCGACGTACGCGAACTGCTGGAGCTCCGCGTTGGACCGTTCCAGCTCGGCATTGGTCTGCTTGAGCTCCGCCCGGCTCTGCTCCAGCGCGGCATAGCGGGCGTCGAGCTGGCGGATCATTTCGAGGATCGACTTCTGGAGGACGCCCAGCTCCCCCCGGAGCGATTCCTGCGGATCGCCGCGCCCGCCCAGACTCACCGCGACCGAGTACTCCTCGATCCGCTTGAGCGGGCGGAGGATCACGCGGTGGAGGAGGACGTAGAGACCGAGGATGACCGCCAGATCCAGGCCCACGATCCCCAGGGCCACCTGGCCGAGCGTCGCGCGAAGATCCCGCTGCACGAACCGAGCCGTCGCCAGGATCCTCAGGGTGCCGATGGGCTCCCCCTCGAAGAGGATCGTCCGCTTCTCCTCGAGCTCCGGGGTCCCCGAGGGCGCGCGTTCGACGAAGACGTTCCACGCCTCCGGGGAGCGCGACCGCGCGTGGACGGTCGTGCCGTCTTCGGCCAGCACGATCAGGCCGCTGATGCTCTCCTCGTGAAAGGCTCCTTCGGCGATCTTGCCGATCGTCGGCCGGTCGAAGTTCCACAACGGCGACGCGAACCCGATCGCCAGCTGGTCCGCCAGCGTCCGGTGGCTTTTCTGGAGGTCGTCCCACCGCGCCTCGGAGAACGACCGGTAGGCCACCACGCCGGCGATCCCCAGCAGCAGCGTGATCACCACGACGAGCGCCAGAGTGATGACGGAAGCGATGGAGGCCGCCGGACGGGAGGGGGCTGCGGTCATTTGTAGGTCTGGGGATCGAACCAGAACTGCTTGTCCTGCACGGGCGTCTCGGGCCCCATGAAGGGATTCTCGATCCGAAGGATCTTGCGGTCCTTGAGCCGAAGCTTCTCGATCTTATGGCGCTGGAATTTGTCGAAGATCGCGTCGTAGGTCCCGTCGGCAATCATGACCCGCATTCCCTCTTCGGCGCGGTCGGCCAGCCGCTTTCCCGCCGGGGTCTTGGGAAACCAGAAGTACATCGGGAGCGGGTAATAGAGGATCAGGGATTCCTCGATGAAGAGGTCGGGCATCGTGTCCTTCCGCTGCGCCTGCTCGTCGAGCACCTCGACCGCGGCGCGCAGGAAGACGTCGAACCGCCGGTGGAGCAGCATCTCGAAGAGGCCGTCGTAGTTCGAACCGGTGACGACCTTCAGATTGCTCCGCCGCAGGATGTCGACGTCGATCCACCCCAGGCCCAGTCCGAAGGAAAACCGCTTGAGATCCTCGATCGAGGCGACGCCGCGAAAGTCGTCCCGGCGCTCCTTGCGGATCATGAAGACGTTGTAGCCGCCGAGGTTCCGGTCGACGGGGATGTGGATGCCGTACAGGGTCTTCTCGAAGTCGGGAGTCGTGCCGAGGTACATGACGGACAGCTTGCCCGTCGCGTTCATCAGCTCGTGCGCCTGCCGTTTCTCGGTCATGCGCTCGGAGCCGGTCATCCGGTAGGGGCCCCATTTCCCGCGCGTCTTCTCGAGCGCCGTTCGCAGGATCTCCCAGTGGTACTCGTAGCGGATATCGAGCGAGGACTCCGGGGAGTTGAAGACGTACTTCATTTCTTCCGGGTCTTGAGCGGAGGCCATTCCAGAGACGAGGCAGGCCAGAAGCCCGCCGAGGAGGAGGCGCATCGCTGGAGTATACCCTTTCCTCACCGAGGAGGCAGGTCGTTGGGCGGCGTGCGGCGGGCGTCGGGGAGCGACAGCGACGCGTTGAGTTTCGTCGAGTTCTTCGTCTCCCCGCCGGTGGCGAGGACGAACCCTTCCTCCGCGACCGACGCGTCGATCGTCTCGAGCGGGGTCGAGTCGGCGGTGAAGCGGACTTTCGTGAGCGGCGCCCATTCGTCCTTCAGGGTCCGGACCCAGCCGGGGCCGAACCGCGCGCGGCGCTGCTGGCCGGGACTCTTGCCGTCGCGGCGGAAGTCCTCGACGAACGAATAGTAGCCCTTCAACGGGGAGCCCTTCGTCGTCACGCGAAACGTCGCCAGGTGCTTCCACTCCTGGCTGTCGTTCCGGTAAAACCAGCCGGAGTAGGCGGTCTTGTCCTTCTCGACCGCGGCGCGCACGAGAAGGCGGCACCGCTCGCCGGGCGTCCAGGGGTACGGGTACTTGCACTGCCCGCCCGTCCCTTCGGCGCCGAACCGGCCGATCTTCGCGCCCGGATCGCTGTGGAGCACCTCGACCCGCTTCTCGGGCGGCACGGCGTTCGGATCGTCGCCCTTGGTCGGATCCCAGACGGAGAAGAGGACGATCCGGTCCTTGTTGCCGAGCTCCTGGATCCCGAAGTAGCCGGTGTTCCACCCCGCGACCATGAAGTAGCTGCCGGGGACGGACTGGTCGATGCGGACTTCGTTGTAGAACTCCGACCCGGCGGCCGCATCCCACCAGAGGTGGACCGAGCGGGCGGCTTTCGGCGGGGGAGGATCCTGCGGGGCCGCGAGGGCCAGCGCCAGTCCCGTCAGGAGCATTCGCATGGAGGATTATACGCGGGACGGCGCCGGCGTCGTAGCCGCTACTTGCGATCCCCCGTGGCGATCGCGCGGGTCGCCTTCTTGAGGAACAGGATCGCGAAGCAGGTCTGGATCGTGTTCTTCTCCTCGTCGTTGTTGGCGCCCCAGGAGCCGTCCGCCTTCTGCGACCGGACGATGCTCTTCGCGCCCTCGAGGTACCAGTCGTGGTCGCCGAACTTCTCGGTGCCGTAGAGCATGCCCGCGCGCTCGAGGGCATACATGTAATAGAGATTGCCGTTCACCGACCAGTGCTTGCCCAGCCAGTTGCAGCCGGCGGTGGCGACCGGGTCCTTCTTCCAGTTCGTGCCGAGCATGTAGTCGTAGATCACGACCGCGCCCACTGCGCCGGCCGTCATCGCGTGATACGGCGCCTTGGCGCCGTCGCTCGCGTTCTGGTAGTTCCAGCCCTGGACCTTGGTGACCTCGCCGCCGGTGCCGACCGCGTTCTTGCCGGCCTTCGCCTCCGCCTCGTCCGCGCTCTGGCTGTCGATCCACCACTTGCGGGCGAGATTGAGGACGTCCATCGGGAGGGTGATGTTGGCGTCGTGGCACGCCCGGAGGCCGAGCGACGCGTACTGGCTGTTCGAGTTGTCGCCGCCGTTGCCGCTCTGGCGGCTCTGCGTCACCACGATGGCATTCGCGGGCTTCTTCTTCGGGCCGAGCGTGGTGGCGCCGAAGTCGCGCGGCTGGGGGCCTCCCTTGCCGGTCGCGACCTTCTTGTCCTCCTTCTTGCCCTCGAACGGATACTTCTTCAGGTCGGTCGGGCGGCCGTAGCTCCACTGGCCGTTCGTCGCCTGGTTGTCGAGGAGGAACTGGGCGCACTGGGCGAGCTTCTGCTGGTAGCCCGTCGGATCCATCTCTTCGAGGGACATGGCCAGCAGGGCGACGTTGTACGTCTTCTCGAGCGGCGCCTCGAGGCAGTTCTTCAGGTATTGCTGGAACACCGGGTTCGGCTCGGGCACCTCGGCGTGGATCAGCGTCAGCAGGATCAGGTCGTTCGCGCAGGGATGTTTGCGATCGGGGTTGAACGGCGCGGACTTGAGGAACTCGGAGCCCTTGTGGATCGCCTTCTCGATGTCGCGGGGCGACACCGCATTGGGGTCCTGTGCCAGCGCGGTGGTTCCGAGCAGCAGGGACGCCAGCAGAACTCTCGCCATGGCTCGCTCCTCAGTTACGGGCCGCTTTCCAACCCCGCGCGGGCGAACCTGCCCCGGCGCGGGCATGAGGGATCCCCCGGTCTTCTATTCCCGCGGGTCGCGAGTTCCTTAGCATTAATTCAACGACGCGCGCGAAACTTTACTTCCCGCCGGAGTTGTCCGGCGGCTCCGGCCGCTTCGTCCCGACCGTGAGCTCGTCGATCCACAGGGTCTGCTCGTGAGGCAGCAGCCCGGGGCCGAAATAGGGCGTCAGCAGGAACTGGTTGAACTTCATCTTCGGGAAGTCGGTGGACCGGAGGACGACGTCGGTGCGGTCGACGACCAGCTCGCCGTCGAACCAGGCGCGGACGACGCCGTCGGCCACCGGCTTGTCCTCTTTCAGATTCAGGCTGTTGAGCGTGTAGAGCGCCTCGACGCAGTGCCACTGATCGTCGGTGAACACCGCCTTTGCGCTGTCGAACAACTGGGCGTTGTAGCCGCCCTTGAGCGGCCCCTGGGTCAATCCGTGGGGAGCGTCCTTGTTCTGGATGTCCTGCGCGGCCAGCCGCAGCCGGCCTTCCTGCGGCTCGCAATAGACCGTGAGATGGCTCGCGGCGGGTCCGTGCCACTGGCCGTTCTCCGTCGTCATGAAGTGCATCAGGTGGGGATGGTACGAGCGGCCGGTCCAGCCCCAGCCCTTCGAGAGCCGGATCCTGCAGCGCAGGTAGACGGTCTCGCTCGGCTCGAACAGCCGGCGCATGCCGCTGGAGGAGTCGGGCGTGGTGCCGCCCGCGGCCCAGTGGTACTCGATGCAGCCCTTGCCGGCGAACGCGCCGTCGGCGGCGATCTTGAGCTTGCTGCCGTCGTACCACCCCCGTTTCGGAAGCTGGTCGTCGTCGAACGACTCCGTGAAGAGCGCGTCGCCCGCGGGGCGCGCCAGCAGCAGGAGCGTGAAGAGGGACAGGATCCGCATGTTCGCCTCCAGAGCCTCCGTGCCGGAGGACGGCCGGCAAAGTACGGTTATTCGGTCGCCGTCGGGAGACTGGAGAGCGGGCCCGAGCTGACGATCTCGGCGTCGATTTCGCGGATCTCGACGATGACCGACATCTCGCCTTCGGGCGCGGGACCGCGATCGACGACGGTGCGACCGAGCTGCCGCACGGATTCGATCACGCGCCGCTCGGCCCATTTGATGACGGCGGACTCGCCGCCGCGCCGGAGTTCCTCGAGCTTGCGCTTCGCGCGGTCGACGGCGACGGCGCCGGGGGCGTCGGGCGCGGCCTGGACCGCGGCGCGGCCGACGCGGTCGAGGAGCGAGTCGCGGCGCTCGATCAGCGCCTCCATCCGGTGGCGGCGCGAGTCGAGCAGTTTTCGGGCGGTGTCGCCCGCGGCGGACGCGGCGGTGCGGAACATGGGCATCGCCCGGGTGGCGACGTCCCGGGCGGCGCGCGCGGCGTCCTGGCCGAGGCGCGTGACGATGGTCGTGTGGCCGCCGCCGATGCCGCCGCCGGCGACGTAGCGGTAGATCGTCGAGCCCACCTGGATATGATCGCCCGGCTGGAGCGAGACGGGCTTGATCACCTGGGCGCCGTTGAGGAACGTTCCGTTGCGGCTGTCGAGGTCGGCGAGGACGTGGCGCCGGTGGGCCGGCGAATACTCGATGACGGCGTGGTCGCGCGACGCGGCCATGTCGGGCACGGGGACGTCGCGTTCGGCCAGCCGACCGATCTCGGTCCGTTTCTGTCCGAGGGGGAAGAGCTTGCCGAGGTCGTCGCCGGTTTCCTGGATCAGCCATCCCTGCGGCTCGGGGGTCGGCTTCATGGGGCCGACGAGCGCGGGGAGGATGCGGGTCTCGTAATCGAGCTCGCTCGAGGGATCGACGCCGCGGATGCGCCGCTGCGCGACGAGGATGGCGCCGCGCTGCTGCTCGTCGAGCGTGCCCATCCCGACAAGGATCTCTCCCAGCGGCAGGGGCGACGGCTCGGCCGCGCTGCGCTGGGCCTGGAGGGCGAGGCCGACCTCGTCGAGCGAGGCGAACCCGTTCTGGAGCAGCAGCCCGCCGAAGGTGGTGGCGTGGGCGTCGAACGATCCGGTGCGCTGGAGTTCGAGGAGGCGGCGGACCTGGCGGGCGGTGAGGATGCCGCGGCGGCGGGCGATCTCGCCGAGCGGCGTGCCGAGGTCCCGGGCCTGTTCGAGGAGCAGCTCCTGGAGCTGATCGGGACGGAGTGCTCCGTGGCGCAGCGCCAGGATCCCGAACAGATGAAGAGGAGCGTTCGCCATCGGCCTGGGCCTCTCTCTGATCTACCGCGGTCGCCCCGATGAATTGTAGAATACCACGCGATCGACTTCTCGGTATTTTTGTCGGCGTATGAAGAGTAGCTCATGAAATTCCTGGTGGCCGCCCTGATCCTGCTCTCCGGCGCGCAGGACCCCGACGTGCTCAAGGTCTTCCGGGAGGAGTTCGTCTCCCTCCGGGCGGGAACGTTCACGATGGGGAGCGTCGGCACGGAGAAGGCGGAGCAGCCGGCGCACTCCGTGACGATCGCCCCCTTTCAGATCGCCCGCTACGAGGTCCCGCAGAATCTCTGGCAGCGGGTCATGGGAGACAACCCGAGCAAATGGAAGGGGAAGCGGAACTCCGTGGAGATGCTGTCGTTCCAGGACGCGGTGGAGTTCTGCGCGAAGGCCACGGCGCTGATGCGCAAGGCGGAGTTGATCGACGCCGCGCAGGAGATCCGGCTTCCGACGGAAGCGGAGTGGGAGTATGCCGCGCGGGCGGGGACGGCGACGAAGTACTCGTTCGGCGACGACGCGGCGGAGCTCGACGCCCACGCGTGGCACACGGGAAATGCAGCGGGCAACGATCCCCCGGTCGGCGCGAAGAAGCCGAATGCGTGGAAGATCTACGACGTCCACGGCTATCTCTGGGAGTGGTGCGCCGACGTGTGGCACGACACCTATGAGGGGGCGCCGGCGGACGGCAAGGCATGGACGGCCGGCGGCGACGCGTCGAAGCGCGTGCTGCGCGGCGGAAGCTGGAAGGACAAGGCGGCGATGCTGACGAGCTCGTACCGTCGCGCCGCGGCCGCGGAGTTGAAGGACGACGCGGTGGGATTGAGATGCGTTCTCGCGGAGAAGAAATGATTTATTGGCCACAGAGGACACCGAGAGCACAGAGCGGAATCTGCTCTGTCCCCAATCAAGAGGATTGAAGCGAATGATTAAGCGATCGATCGTCTGGCTTCTGCTGCCGTTCGCCGTTCACGCCCAGGACTGGCCGCAGTTCCGCGGCCCGGAAGGCCAGGGGCTGTCGAAGGTGGCGTCGGCGCCGATCAAGTGGTCCGACAGTTCGCCGAACATCAAGTGGCGGGTCGCGATCGACGGCCTGGGCTGGTCCTCGCCGGTGGTGGCCGAGGGGAAGATCTGGATCACGACCGCGACCGACGGCGGGAAGTCTCTCCGCGCGATCTGCGTGGACGCCGCGGCGGGGAAGATCCTCCACAACGTCGAGGTCTTCAAGGTCGACAGCCCCGGCCCGGCGCATAAGAAGAACAGCTACGCGTCGCCGACGCCGGTGATCGACAAGGACCGGGTCTACGTCCATTTCGGCCCCAACGGGACCGCCTGCCTCACGACGGAGGGCAAGGTGGTCTGGAAACAGCAGGGCCTCAAGTACAACCCCGTGCACGGGGCGGGCAGCTCGCCGGTGCTGGTCGGCGAGGCCCTTCTCTTCACGTGCGATGGCGTGGAATCGCCCTACCTCGTGGCGCTCGACCGAAAGACCGGCAACCAGAGATGGAAGGCGACGCGCGAGCCGAATCCCGACCAGAAGAAGTTCTCGTTCTGCACGCCGCTCCCGATCGAGGTCGGGAAGACGGTCCAGGTGGTGAGTCCGTTCGCGGGCGGCGTCACGAGCTACGACCCCGCGACCGGCCGTCCGATCTGGTACGTCCGGTACGTGAACGGCTACTCGGTCGTTCCGCGCCCGGTGTACGGCCACGGCCTCGTCTTCCTGAGCACGGGCTTCGACAAGCCGACCGTGCTCGCGATCAAGGCGGATGGGAAGGGCGACGTGACGGAGACGCACGTCGCCTGGCGGCTCGAGAAGGGGGCGCCCCTGGATCCGTCGCCGCTGCTCGTGGGCGACGAGCTTTACCTCGTGAGCGACCAGGGCGTCGCGAGCTGTGTCGACGCGAAGACGGGCAAGGTCCACTGGCAGGAGCGCATCGGCGGCGCCCACTCCGCGTCGCCCCTCCACGTGGCGGGAAACGTCTATTTCCTGAGCGAGGACGGCGCGACGACGATCGTGAAGGCGGACAAGACGTTCACGCAGGTGGCGAAGAACGAGCTCAAGGTGAAGACGTTCGCATCGCCGGCGCCGATCGAAGGCGCGATGTTCTTCCGCACCGAAAAGGAACTGCTCCGCATCGAAGCGGAATAGCGGGTGGAGATCTCGACGCCGCGCCCGCCGTTGTTCCATCTCGGACGCGGCGCAGTCATTTTCGGGATCGTCAATCTCGTCCGGCTGGTCGCCGAGCGGGTGATGGTGGGATCCGGATCGAAGGGGACCTACACGCTCGTCCTCACCGCGGACATCGTCCTCTCGGCGCTGCTGATCGTCGGCGGTCGCGGGCTGCTGAAGGAGCGTCCCTGGGCGCCGTCGGCGATCCTGGTTTCTGCAGGCGCATTGTTCGTCAGCTCCGTCGTCCTGTTCATCTGGATGTGGCCCTATTTCCGGGCCGCCGCGGCGGGGGGCCTCCGGACGTCTACCGACATCATCCTGGGGCCCCGCCTGCTGTTCTACGCGTTCCTGGTGCTGGCCTGTCCGTACGCGGCGGTGACGCTCGTCCGGCGGCGGGAGGCGGCGTGGCCGTCCCGCGGTAGGCTCGTCGGCTGGCTGATCGGCGGCGCGGCCGGCAGCGGCGCGTTCGTCGCCATCTTGATCGCTCGGCATTGACTTGAACCATAAATCAAACGGTTGCGTTTATGGCTGGACCAGCCATAAACGCAACCGTTTGATTTATGGCTGGAGCTTGCCTTCGGCCCTATATAGTGGGGCCGTGCCGAAGGACCAAAGGGGCGTCGTCTATCTCGTCGGCGCCGGCCCCGGCGACCTCGATCTCATCACGCACCGCGGCTTCATCCTGCTCGGAACGGCGGACGTCGTCGTCTACGACCACCTCGTGAACGCGAAGCTGCTCGACTTCGCCCCGCAGGCGCGCCATCTGTTCGCGGGAAAGCGGTCGGACAGCCATACACTCGAGCAGCCTGAGATCAACCGGCTCCTCGTCCGCGAGGCGAAGGCGGGCCACGCCGTCGTGCGCCTGAAGGGCGGCGACCCGTACATCTTCGGGCGCGGAGCCGAGGAGGCCGAGGCGCTCCAGCGGGCGGGAATTCCGTTCGAAGTCGTTCCCGGCGTCACGGCGGCCATCGGAGCCTCAACGTATACCGGGATCCCGCTGACGCACCGGGACCGGGCCTCGCAGGTGACGTTCGTCACCGGCCACACCAAGGGCGGCGAGTTCGAGGCGGCGGACCTGCCGCGCCGCGGGACGCTGGTGGTCTACATGGGACTGAAATCGCTGGGCCGGATCGCGCAGAAGCTCGTGCGCCTGGGCTGGAGCCCGAAGACGCCGGCCGCGACGATCCAGTGGGCGACGACGCCGCGGCAGCGTTCGGTGCGCGCGACGCTCGCGACCATCTCGAAGGCGGCCGCGAAGATCGACGCGCCGGCGGTGACGATCATCGGCGACGTGGTCGATCTCGAGCGCCGGCTGCGCTGGTTCGAGAAGAAGCCGCTCTTCGGGCAGAAGATCGTGGTGACCCGGTCGCGCGAGCAGTCGAGCGAGCTGGCCCGCAAGTTCGAGGCGCTGGGAGCGGAGGTCGCGGTCTTCTCGACGATCCGGATCCGCCCGGTGCGCGTGAAGCCGATCCGCATCTCGGGCTATACCCACGTCGCGTTTACCAGCCGGACCGCGGTCGAGTACTTCTTCCCGAACCTCGCCGGCGACACCCGCTCGCTGGCCGGGACGACGGTCTGCGCGGTGGGCGACCAGACGGCGCGCGCGCTGATCGACCGCGGCATCAAGCCGGACCTCGTCGCGGCGGAGTTCACCAGCCGGTCGCTCGCGACCGAGCTGGCGAGGAAGGGGATGAAGGGCACCCACGTCTTCCACCCCGGCGCCGACAAGATGAATCCCGACTTCGAAAAGGTGCTCACCAAGGTCGGCGCGAAGGTGACCAATCTCGTGCTCTACAGCATCGACAAGGTCGCGCCCGAGAACGTCGAGGCGGTGGACGACGCGGACTGGATCACGTTCGCGAGCTCGCAGACGGCGCGGAATTTCATGGAAGCGGTGGGAAGCCGGCCGATTCGCGCTAAAATCGCGTGCATCGGGCCGATCACAGCGAAAACGGTGCGGGGCTTCGGACTCAAGGTCGCCGTCGTCCCGAAGAAGTTCACGTTCGACGCGCTGATCCAGTCGATCGTAAAAGCTTCAAGATGAACCACAGAGACACAGAGAGCCGCAGAAGATGCTCTGGGTCTCCGTGTGTCTGGGTTGATTCCGGATTGATCGAGCTATGAAGACAAGGCTGAGGAACCTGAGGCAGTCTCCGGGAATGAGGAAGCTCGTGCGCGAGACCGAGCTCTCGCCGGACGACTTCGTGATGCCGTACTTCGTGCGGCCCGGGAAGGGCGTGCGGCAGCCGATCGCCTCCATGCCGGGGCAGTTCCAGTTCTCGGTCGACGAGCTGGTCAAGGAGGCGCGAGGGCTGGCCAAGACCGGCGTCGGGTCGCTCATCCTGTTCGGCATCCCGGCGACGAAGGACGCGAAGGGGACGGGCGGGTGGGCGAAGAACGGCATCGTCCAGCAGGCCGTCCGGGCGGTGAAGGACGCGCTGCCCGATCTCGTCGTCATCACCGACGTCTGCATGTGCGAGTACACCGACCACGGCCACTGCGGCATCCTGAAGGGCCGAGAGGTGGACAACGACGCGACGCTGCCGATCCTGCAGAAGATCGCGGTGTCGCACGTCGAGGCGGGGGCGGACGTCGTCGCGCCGAGCGGCATGATGGACGGCGTGGTCGGGGCGCTGCGGACGGCGCTGCCGAAGGCGACGATCCTCTCGTACGCCGCGAAGTACGCGAGCGCGTTCTACGGGCCGTTCCGCCAGGCGGCGGAATCGGCGCCGCAGTTCGGCGACCGGCAGCAGTACCAAATGGACTCGGCGAACTCCGACGAGGCGCTCCGGGAGATCGACCTTGATCTTCGCGAGGGCGCAGATATAATCATGGTGAAACCGGCGCTCGCCTATCTCGATATCATCCGGCGGGCGAAGGAAAAGTTCGGCTGTCCGATGGCCGCGTACAACGTCAGCGGCGAGTACGCGATGATCCGGGCGGCCGGGGAGAGAGGGTGGATCGATGAGAAGAAAGTCATTCTCGAGGTCCTCACCTCCATCAAACGGGCAGGGTCGGATTTCATCCTGACCTATTTTGCGAGGGGGGCGGCCGCGTGGATAACCTGAAGCAGGGACTCGAAGCGATCCTGTTCACCTGCGACGAGCCGATGTCGCTCGGACGTCTCAAGGACGTCTTCCCGGAGGCCAAGCCGGACGAGATCCGGGAGGCGCTGGCGCAGCTCAAGGTCGAATATGAACAGACCGGCCGGGCGTTCTCGCTCGAGGAGCTGGCCGGGGGCTACCAGTTGTTGACCCGTTCCCAGCACGCCGATATAATCGCCAAGCTCAAGAAGGCGAAAGCGGACCGGAAGCTGTCCTCCGCGGCCCTCGAGACCCTGGCGATCATCGCGTATAAGCAGCCGATCAAGAGGGTCGACCTCGAAGCCATTCGCGGGGCCGCGTCGGGAGAGCTGATCCGGGCGCTGATGGAGCGGAGCCTCGTCAAGATTGTCGGGCGCGAGGAGATTCCGGGGTCGCCGCTCCAGTACGGGACCACGAAGGAGTTCCTGGACACCTTCGGGATCAATACGATCGAGGATCTGCCGCGCCCTGAAGAGGTCAAATGAGTTTCAGCTTCGAGAAGTTCGTTCAGAAGTCGACCCGCGGCCTGTTCGCCTTCATCGTCGTCATCATGATCGTGCCCCTCGTCCTCTGGGGCTACATGGGCAAGGCGGCGAACGAGAAGGAAGAGGATCACGGGCCCGCCGGCACCATCTACGGCAACATCACCGTCACCAAGGGCGAATACAACCGCCGCCTCGCGGCCGCGCCCGCGTCGTGGTGGGAGAAGAAGTTCAGCGACCCCATGACCATGATGTTCATGCGCTACGGCCGCATGCCCGCGGAGCCGAAGGCCGAGGAGCTCGCCAAGCAGGCGTGGGAGGACATCGTCCTCCTCCGCGAAGCGAAGGCGCAGGGCATCGACGCGACGGAGCATGAGGCGCTCCTCGAGATGCGCGAGATCTTCCAGCGGTTCGCGCCCCGGGCGGAGTACTCCGACGACATCATGGGCAAGATCGCCAAGGGCGTGTATCACATCGATTTCCCCGTCTTCCAGTCGTGGATCCGCGACCACGTCGTCATCGAGAAGCTGCTCTCGCTGATCAGCAACTCGGAGTTCGCGGACTTCGACAAGGTCTACGAGCAGGTGATGAAGGGCCACCAGGTCGCGAAGGTCTGGTACGCCTCGTTCGATCCCAAGGAGTACATGAAGGAACTGAAGATCCCGACGACCGACGAGATCGCCGGCTACTACCAGAAGAACAAGGACAAGTTCAAGGTGCCGGCGAAGGTCCAGGTGGAGTACCTGATGGCCGACGCCGAGACGCTCAAGAAGGACGTCGAAGAGCCCACCGAGGCGGAGATCAAGAAGTACTACGACGACAACAAGGTCGCCGAGTTCGCCAAGCCCCACGAGCACCGGCCCGGGGAAGACCACAAGGAAGACGAGAAGCCGGAGTACAAGTCGTTCGACGAAGTGAAGGCCGAGATCCCGAACAAGATCAAGGCGAAGAAGGCCGAGGCGAAGTCCGCCGAGATCATGAACAAGGTCGACGTCGCGCTCGGCGCCGCGGCGACCGCGAACAACAACAAGTACCCGGACGACATCTTCGACCAGCTGGCGAAGCAGTTCCAGAAGGAGAAGCTCGTCCACGACAACACGGTGTCGTTCGACCCGAAGAGCGTCGAGGACATCGAGAAGGTCGTCGGCGCCAACAGCACGCTGCCGACGTGGGCGTCGGACCCGTCGACGAAGGTCGGCGACATCTCGCAGAAGATCCGGACGAGCAAGGGCGTCGTCCTCTTCCGGCTGTCGAAGCGGATCGACTCGCTCGATCCCGGCATCACCGAGCGGGTCCGTGAGTCGATCGTGAAGGAGCTCCAGAAGGAGCAGATCAAGAAGAAGACCACGCAGGTCGCGAACAACGTGGTGCAGGAGATCACGACGCACGGCATGATCTCGGCGCGGTTGAAGTATCCGATCGACTGGCGTCTCACCCGCTACTTCAAGCTGAACGGCGGCGAGACGGGGATCGAGGACGCGCAGCTCGGCCAGGCGATCAGCCGCCAGGTGGGCGGCCTCAAGCCCGGCAAGGCGATGTCGCTGCCCGGGACGAGCGTCCAGAACAAGGACAAGGCCGACTGGGCCTACGTGATCTACCTCGAGGACCTGGTCGACGTGCCGCCGGACGACGCGTCGACTCAGTTCAGCGGCCAGCGCCGCGGGCTCGACGAGGAAGCGCGGAAGCGGTACCGCGACGTGTACATCCTGGAGACGGTCAAGACGGCCGACGTGAAGCCCGACGCGTCGCTGAAAAAAACTGACGAAAAAGTTCCGGAATCTGCCCCCAATCCGTAGTTTATAGATTATAATCTACGGTGTCGCGGGAGGAGAGACCCGCGACGGGGAACTAGGAGAGGGGTGCCGCAGGGGCGGCCTGAGAGAGAGGGGAGACATGCACATCACGTCACACAACTCATCCTGATCACATCGCCGATTCTGCTTTCATAGACTTGTCCGGTTTGAAATTTTGAATCACGAGAGGGGGAAACGATGAAGAAGTGGTTGCTCGCGGTGGTGGGACTCGCGGTGATCGGCGCCGGGGCCGCGGCCCAGGACGACGCCAAGGCCGGCGAGGCGAAAGTCGCGTTCGAGAAGAAGAGCTATCCGTACGAGGGCGAGGTCACGGTCGAGCGCCTCAACGTCCGGATGTTCCCGAAGAACGATGCGACCAGCATCATCACCTCGGTCCTCGGACTCGGCGAGAAGGTGATGGTCGTGGCGGAGAAGGACGAGTACTTCCAGATCCTGCCGCCCCGCGGCAGCATCGTCTGGGTCGCGTCCAAGAACATCAAGCGCGAAGGCGACAAGGGCGTCGCCACGACGGGCGAGATCCCGGTCCGGCTGGACAGCCGCATCAACGCCGACGTCCTGTGCACGCTCAAGGAAGGTGAGGCGGTCAAGGTCGCGGGCGAGCACATGGGCTGGCTCAAGATCGAGGCTCCCGCGGCGGTGAAGTACTTCGTGGGCAAGAAGTACGTCCACACGGCGCGCGCGGCGGAGGCGACTCCCGCTCCGGCGCCCCTCGTCGACGAGAAGAAGCCGGCGAAGGCCGCTCCGCTGACCGGCTCCGACGCCGAGGCGCGGGCGCTCATCGAGAACGCCTATGCCGAGCTGAAGAAGCAGGACCAGCTGCTCGCGGCGAAGAACTTCGACCAGATGGATTACGCGACGGCCATCGCGGACTTCAAGGCCGCGTCCGAGAAGGCGAAGTCGGACGACGTGCGCAAGGAAGCCGAGCGGGGCCTCGATCGGGTCCTGGCGGTGAACCGCGCGCTGGAGACGGCCAAGGTCGCCGTCGACGCCCAGAAGAAGGCCGAGGCCGCGGCGCTGGCCGAGAAGCTGAAGGCCAAGGCGGCGGAGCCCAAGACGCAGTTCCAGGGCTACCTCGACACGACGGGCATCCTCTTCAAGCGCCCCGGCACCCACAAGCTGGTCATGGACGGCCGGATCATCGCGTTCCTCCGGGTGAAGGATGGCGACGAGAAGATGCTGACGAAGTTCAACGGCCAGTTCCAGAAGCTGGTCGGCATCAACGGCACCGTCATCAACAATCCCGAGGGCTGGGACGGCTACAAGGTCATCGTCGTCGACGAGCTGTTCGCCTTGGAGAAGAACAAGGAAGAGTAAGCCGCGAGGGAGCGATAGGGTAGTTTTCAAAAACTCCGGCGACCGCTGACGCGATCGCCGGAGTTTTTTTATTGGCCACAAAGGCACGGAGCCCTGGAAGGTAGGATTAGGCCGTGGAGGAGACCAAGGCTAAGGGAGTGACCTCCGTTCCTGCCGTGCGCATCCTGCTGTTTCTGCTCTACGGGATTCCGGCGGCCGGAACCTTGAACAACTTCTTCTCCATCCTGACCGTGCTTCTCCAGGTTCCGGCCGGCACCTCCATTCGTCCCATGGGACTGGCCATGTGGGTCCTCCTGGTTGCGGCCGTGACCGCGGCCGCAGGCGGCGTCCTGTGCATCATCACGGTCATCTGGTGGCGGAAAGTTCCGGTACTGTGGATCAACGGAGTCCTCGCGATGCCGCTATGCACGGCCCCGTACTGGGTCGGGATCTACTTCTTCCGCTGGTTTGCGGCCTTCCGGGGATTGGACCTGGCGTACTGAACCGGTGGTTCAATCAGGTCGCGGTCGGGACCTGGGTGCTCGAGATGGGTTTGTTGAGGAGCGCCTGGGTGAGCGGATGGCTCTGGAGGGTGACTTCCGTCGCCAGCTCGCCGGCGCGGATGACGGCCGCGTTGTCCTCGAAGTCGAAGATGCCGTGCTCGGCGACGTGCGGCTGGATCAGCACGATCGGCGCCTTCTCGAAGTAGTGCAGGTTGTGGCGGACCAGCGTGCGGGAGAGGATGGACTGCGACTGCTGCAGGATCGCCGCCACGCCCTTCCGCTCGACCTTCGTCGCGGGCACTTCGCGGGGCTCCAGGTAGACGGCGATGATCAGGTCGGCCTTCGTGTAGACGGGGATCTTCACCGGCAGCACGTCGACCAGGCTGCCGTCCACGAAGTGGTACTGGTTGATCTTCTTGGGCGGGTAGATGCCCGGGATCGAGCAGGACGCGACCACGCAGTCGTGGACGGGGATCTCGCGGTAGCCCGGCATGCCCCAGATGACTTCCTGCATGCTGCCCAGGTCGACCGACGTGATGTAGAGCGGGCGCTTGAGCTCGTCCCAGCGGTCGATCGGGATCGTGCGGCGGAAGAAGTCGTGGAGCGCCTTGCCTCGGTAGAGGCTGCGCGAACGGCCCGGACGCATGATCAGGCCGAGCCAGTTGTAGTCGAGGATGTCGTGGCGCCGGATGGAGAGGCCGACGTCTTCGATCTGGTCGGGATGGAGCCCGCCCGCGGCCATGGCGGCGATGTAGGAGCCGACGCTGGTGCCGACGTATTCGTCCGGAATAATGCCGTGACGGTGAAGGGCCTTGAGCGCGCCGATCTGCGCGAGGCCTTTCATCCCGCATCCGCCGACGACCACCGAGATTTTCATACTGCCGACCGTCCCTGGCCCCTCTCTGTCGGGGCGCCTTTATTAGACGCCTCGATACATAAAGTATATCCGACCATCTAGGGGTTTCTACGACGTTCCGGGAAAATCAGCGCGGATAATTTGCGTCCAGGTCGGCGTGATAAGCGTCGACCTGGCGGGCGATTTCGGCGCGATCCCAGCCTAACCGGGGAGCCATCCGCTGCGCGACGGGCAACGCGACCGCGGCGCCGCGGTCTTCGGCGTAGATCGCGACCCGCATGCGGCGGCAGAGGACGTCCGACACGCTCCGCGCCATTTCGCGGTCGACGGCATGGTCGACCTCGCCCCAGACGTAGGGAAGACCGTCGATCAGCGGCGAGCGGTCGGCGATCCGGGCCGCCTCCGTGCCGTAGGCGCGCGACAGGGGATCGCGAGCGTCCGTGGCGAAGAGCGTTAGCTGGTGGGTCCGGCAGCGCGTCCGCGTCAGCCGGTCGACGACCTGCTTGGACATCAGCCGCCAGGTCGTGAGTTTGCCTCCGGTGATGGTGATCAGCCCCGACGGGCTCTCGAACAGGTGGTGCTCGCGCGAGGCCTTGGACGGGACGTCGGCGCCGTCGAGGAGGAGCGGGCGGAGCCCGGCGTAGCTGCTGAGCAGGTCGGCGCGGCTCAGCTTCGCCTTGGGAAGGTTGGAGTTGACGACCGCGAGCAGGTAGTCGATGTCGGCAGCCTCGGCCCGCGGACGATCGACGGATCCCGCGTAGTCGGTGTCGGTGGTTCCGACGATCGCGCGGTCGCCCTGCGGGATCAGGAACACGATGCGGCCGTCGGCGGCGGGCAGCATCGCGGCCGTCTTCAGCCCCAGGCGGCGGCTCGGGATGATGAGGTGGACGCCCTTGGACGGGCGGATCGTGCGGCCGGCGCGCGGATCGTCGGCGGTGCGGACATCGTCGCACCAGACGCCCGTGGCGTTGATCACCGCGCGGGCGGCGATGTCGAAGTCGCGCGTGCGGACGCCGACGATGCGGCCGGCTTTCTTGAGGAAGCCGAGGGCGGGGAGGCCGTTGGCGAGGACGGCGCCCAGCTCGGCGGCCTTGCAGGCGACGTGAAGGACGAGGCGGCAGTCGTCGGCACGGGCATCGTAGTACAGGAACCCTCCGCGGAGGCCGTCCTCGTGGAGGCCCGGCAGCGTATCGAGGGTCGCGGTCCGGCCCAAGTGCTTGTGGATCAGCCCTTTGGGGAATCCGGCAGCCGCGTCGTAGATCCAGAGGCCCGAGGAGATCATCGGACGCGCGGCGCGGGTCCAGTGGGGCAGGAGGAAGGGCAGATCTTCGATCAGGTGGGGCGCCATGCGTTTGAGCCGGGCCTTCTCACGGGAGGCCTCGAGCGTGACTTTGAACTGGAGCTGGCGGAGGTAGCGGAGGCCGCCGTGGATCAGCTTCGACGACTTGCTGGAGGTGCCGGCGGAGAAGTCGTCCCGCTCGATGAGGGCGACCTTGAGGCCGCGCGAGGCCGCATCGAGGGCGATCCCGCAGCCGGTGATTCCCCCTCCGATGACGAGGACGTCGAACGTCTCCCTGCGGAGCCGCTCCAGCGCGTTGTTCCGATCCACTCCCCTCAAGGATAGCTGCTGAGGAACAAAATAGACGGTGCGTTTTGTTCCCGTTCGCAGTATGTTGGGGCGCCGTGAGACGCGCGATGGGGCTGGGGACGATCCTGCTGCTGGGATCGTGCTCCATCTACAACCCCGACGGCGGGCCCACCGCCGGCCTCCTGCCCGACGACCGTATCGCCGAATCGCAGCGGTTCCGCTCCCTCGCCGACGCCTACATCGACTGGAACTACGCCACCCACCCGACCTGGGCGACCCGCGACGGCATCCATGACTACGACGGACAGCTGGGGAAATGGACCCGGGATGCCCTCGAGAGCCAGGTCCTCTCGCTCAAGCGGTACGAGACCCGGCTCCTGGGCGTCGACCCGACGGTGCTTGACGACGACGCCTACTACGATCTCCAGGTCCTGAAGCTCCAGATCGGCGGCGCGATCCTCGACCTGGCCGAGGTCCGGAGCTGGGAGAAAAACCCCAACTTCTACCGCGACGTCATCTCCAGAGGTCTCTACTCGCTCGCCTCCCTCGGCTTCGATTCGCCCGAGCGGCGCATGGCGCTGGCGGCCGAGCGGCTGCGGCGCATCCCCGAAGTCCTGGCCGCCGGACGCGAGAACCTCCTCCACCCGCCGCGCATCTTCACCGAGGTGGCGATCGACGAGTTCTCGGGCACGTACGCGTTCCTCAAGACGAGCCTTCCGCAGGCGTTTGTCACGGTGAAGGACGACGCCGTCCGCGCCCGCTTCAACGAGGCCCTCAAGCCCGCGCTCGACGCCACCGAGAAGTTCGTCGACTGGATGCGGAAGGACCTGCTGCCGGCGTCGACCGGCACGTTCGCGCTCGGCCCCGATCTTTACCGCCGCAAGGTCGCGCTCGACGAGGGCATCGACCTTCCGATCGACGAGCTGCTCCAGCGCGGGCGCGACCTGCTCCGCTCGACGCAGGAGGAGATGAAGAAGATCGCCGGCGACAAGCCGGTGAAGGCGCAGCTGCGGGAGTCGTCCCGCGACCGGCCGACCGCCGAGCGGCTGATCCCCGAGACCCAGGCGATGCTCGACCGGCTCAAGGCGTGGGCGTCGCAGATCGCGACCGTCCCGCCCGACGCCGAGTGCCGGGTCCAGGAAACGCCCGCGTTCCGGCGGTCGCTGTCGTTCGCGTCGATGGAGACGCCGGGCCCGTTCGAGAAGGTCGCGCGCGACGCCTACTACTCGATCACGCTGCCCGATCCCGCGTGGTCTACCGACCGCCAGGAGCAGCACCTGACGTTCTTCAACAAGTACAGCCTCCCGCTGATCTCGGTCCACGAGGCGTATCCCGGCCACTACGTCCAGTTCCTTCACGTCCAGAAGGTCGTGTCGCGCGTGCGGAAGATCTTCGGCTGCGGGTCGTTCTCCGAAGGCTGGGCTCACTACTGCGAGCAGCTCTACGCGGAGAGCAACCCCGACCCGATGCTGCAGCTCCACCAGCTCCAGCTCGCGCTGGTCCGCATCTGCCGCTACATCGCCGGAATCGAGATGCACGCCAAGGGGATGACCTACGAACAGGCCGTGGAGCTGTTCGTCAACGAGGGCTACATGGAGCGCGTGGCGGCCGAGCGCGAGGCGCGGCGGGGGACGGCCGACCCGACGTACCTCGTCTACACGCTGGGCAAGCACGAGATCCTGAAGCTTCGCGACGAGTACCGCGCCCGCACCGGCGCGTCGCTCAAGGCGTTCCACGACGAGCTCCTCGCCACCGGCTACCCGCCGATCCCGATCGCGCGGAAGATCCTGTTCGGGGAGCGGTAGGTGGCGAAGAAACTGAGTCACGTCGGTCCCGACGGCGCCGCCCGCATGGTGGACGTGGGGGAAAAGCCGGCCACCCACCGGATCGCCGTCGCCGAGGCAGAGATCGAGATGAAGCCGGCGACCCTGAGGATGATCCGGACCGGGAAGAACCCCAAGGGGAGCGTCCTGGAGGTCTCCCGGATCGCCGGGATCAACGCCGCCAAGCACACGTCGTCCCTGATCCCGCTCTGCCACCCCCTGGCCCTCACGAAGGTCGGAATCGAGTTCAAGGTCGCGTCGAAGACCCGTCTCCGGATCACGTCTCGCGTCGAGGCGGTCGACCGGACGGGGGTGGAAATGGAGGCCCTGACGTCGGCCTCGGTCTGCGCCCTGACCGTCTACGACATGTGCAAGGCTATTGACAGGGGAATGGAAATTTGTAGAATCCGCCTGCTCGAGAAGTCCGGCGGAAAGAGCGGACACTACATGAGGATTGAGAGACGAAAGCGGTAGTTCACATCTGGCTTTCTCTCTTTTTCTTCTCTAACCTCT
>Ga0134121_10001041_pt1 | contig 27513 bp, 33 predicted proteins | sample KB301_FD_96463 | JGI IMG/M metagenome (GOLD analysis project Ga0134121, IMG submission 96463) | Terrestrial soil microbial communities without Nitrogen fertilizer from Kellogg Biological Station, Michigan, USA - KB3-0-1 | ecosystem: Environmental > Terrestrial > Soil > Unclassified ... | reverse complement strand
TTGGCCTCAAGATATGAAACCTTAAGTGCCTTTTCAGCAGTCTTTGTTAAAGAAATATGACCATTCCATTCTGATTTGACTGGATATAAAATTGAAAGTTGATGTTCCAATGCTTTCTTTAAAAGATTCACATCACACAATTTTCCAAGAATATCAAAGGCAAGCCCTTTACCATACTCAATCATTCCGAGAATGAGGTGAGTCAGTGTTATTTCAACTGGGTTCAACCTAATAGCCTCGTCCTTCGAAATGCGAATAAATTCCTGAGTCTCTATCGTAAAATTTGCTTCCATTTTAAAAGAAGGTTATGACAGTCTTCAACGCAAAAGAAAAAACTATTATTGCAATAGATAAGACAATAACAGCACCAGCAACACCAAGACAAACTCCAAACCAATCGGAACCGTCCCAATATTTCATTTTTTCAAAGAGCATCACGCAGTCACCTCTTCTGCTGCTCTTTGTTTTTTATCGCAAACAACTTCCATCAACGAATCAAGAAGTTTCCACATGTTACTTTCAATATCATCACACTTCGTTTCGTCAAACAAAAAATACCGAAACATATCATGTTCCTTAGCATACATCTTCATCATTCCAGTATTGTTCGTTCTAATAGAATTACGAACATTAGAAATTCTATCTGCCAATTTGAGTTTTCGAGCACCAGAACTCGCCTTCATCTTCGGATAGGTCTTAATGTTTCGCTCTTTTCTGTTTGCTCCCACTTCATTGGTAACACAATAAACCAAATTGGAAACCAATATTCCGAAAAATTTCTCCACAACTGAAAGTTTCATCGAAGTATCCTCAACACTATCATGCAAATATGCCGCTGCTAATAAATGTTGGTCCGTAACTCCAAACTCTTCGAGACAATTGTGAACTTCCGTGAGATGATAAAAATAGTCTTCATCCCCATACTTTTGGGAACAGTGAAGAATATATCCTACCATTTTTGCACGTTCCACAATGGACTCCCGGCACATCGAAAGAACTTCCTGAGCGAATCCCGGAGAGAGCATAACAATCCCGTCCGTTTCGTTTATGAGTTTTTCAAACTCCTCGATTTTTTTAAGACGATTGATTTCACGCATAACGTCTTCACCCGTTACAACTTTCTTTCGATGTGCCATAATTCCACGTTCAAAACAATTTTAGTTTCTTAAATAGCTTGCCATCAGATTCAACCGCCAAAGCCGTCATTTGGTTCTGGATGTCTGGTTCCCGAAAAATGGAAACCTAATGACCAAGCTTTTCAAGTTTCCAATTCCAGTGTTTCAATTCATCTTCATCACGAACGGAAAGATAAATCAAATAATCATTTTTCCACTGTGACTCCGGATAATCCAAAACATACTGAGCTACGACATGACCTGCTTGTACCGCTTGATACGATACAGACAGGTCCGAACGAATGAGTATATACAGTCGATTCATATCGTAACCCCCGAAGCTCCGTAATCCTTCAACAATTGTAAAATATACGATTCTGTTAAAGTGGTTTCTGTCTTGCGCTCAATTTGTTCTCGTGTTCTACCTCGAAGCAATGAGGCTACGATATGCTTGTGACGAAACTCATATTTCAAACGAACCACATTGCGAACAGCATTGCACTCCAAATCATTGGCTGCATAATACTCGTTAACAATAGATTTTCTTTCTTCTATCGAGTCCGTCAAATAACTCATCTGGCAATACTTCTGCGTTATGGGCGCTGCATTGCGTTGAGCGTCTCTGCGATTTTTCTTAGCGTCTTTGATTTGGAGAGCCAAAGACTTAATCTCTTCTTTAAGTTTCTTACGTAATTCTGTCATGATGCTTTTACTGAAAAATTGTGATTGATTCTAAGTGAATACAACTGGAATATTCAGTAATCATCAAGGAGGTCGATTTTGGACCTATGTAAAGGTATCAATCTATAAAAATGGCGTCATATCCTTATCGGTTTCTTAAATAATTACACGAGACTTTTAATAGTCATCGTCTTCCTCATTAAAGTCATCATAATCCTCAAAATCGTCATCGTCGTAATCCTCATCGAAATCTTCTTCATCGTCAAGAAGCTCGTCCTCCATCGTCAAAATGTTATCATTGATTGGGTACATGTGATTATCGTTTTATGATTTAACAATACGACACTTTTTCTTCGTGTTCATACTCAAAATTGAAATTGCAAACACTACAACTACCATTATAGGTAACATTGAATTTGGGGCCATCAAATATTCCCAGTTCATAATATTCCTCAAAAGTCAATTTCAAATTAATTGGCTGTTCCGCCTCTTCCTTCAATTTCGCAAATTCCTCTATAGAAATTTTACCATATTGAGCGTTCATCTTTTTGATAAGATGTTCCTTTTTTTCAAGAGCAATCCTCAAGCATCTTGGACATCGTCTCCAATTATCTGCTGACATATTATTTCAACGTATTCAAAAATTCCACTAACTTTTTGAATTCATCGCATTTAGCATTTACAATCGCTGTTTCCTTCATAAAATTAGATAAAGGAAGTTCTGGGAAAGCCTTGTAATCTTTTAAAATTGTATCAGCCCGACCTTCCAAATAAGTCCAAATAGCATTCACTACCTTATCACGCTGCCTTTTACTTTCTTGAAGAGTCGGTTTCTTCGCCCAATTCATCGCTATGATTTTTTCCATCATCGACGCTTCATCAAACATATCCATAATCGTCTGGGTCAAAAGGAATATCAAGCTTAGGTTTACCAACATTAGCCATTGCAATATCAAGCTCTTCTAATGTAATGGGCGGAGCATTTGGATAATCCAAAGAGTCTATTGCTTGGTCACAATCCACATCAGAATAATGGGTCCCATATCGCGCAATGATTAATCGCGATAATTCACGATGAACAACATTTGCTTCATTTGTCAGTCGATGTTGCTTAGCCAAGAGCCGATTAAATTTTGCATCTGTCATCTAAGACTCCCTCGTTTTTAACACAGCATCACGTAAACCTGACTGAAATCTTTGAAACGCCGCAGCACTTAAGTGACAAGCGTTAAGACATATTTTCTTCTCTAAGGAAAGACGCGAACCACATTCTGGGCATTTCCATTGTGACCAAATTTCCTTCAATTCTTCATTCATGCTTTCATCCCAAATTGCAGGTTTACCATTGATATATGGAATGTCATCAAGAATCGTATGTCCGATAACTAGGCTCATGCTTTAATTTCCTCAAGCTCTGAAATAAGAGGTGTAAATGGACGTTCAACCAATAAATTCACGAGGTCCATAATATCCGAATACACCTTATCTTCTTTCGTAAACCCATAACGAGCCATCGCTTGATTCTCAATAAAATCCATAAGAGATGTTCCAAATTCGCTACTTCTCGCTTTCCAGTCGCAAATTGCTTCGGCTAAAGCAATGCGAGGCATTAAATGTATTCCACCATCTGATGCCCAGAATTCTGGGTGATGCTGGTTTGTAGCTGAGTGGTTTTGAATTGCTAAAATTCGAGAATCTCTTACTTCTGGGTCATCATCACCAAGATAGTCATATTCGATACCAAAAAATTTACTATTATCGTGAAGGAAGCCGTTAGCAATTAACTTCTTGCCAAGTTCAACTTCTCCCATCTCGATAAGACGCTCTCCTAACAATTCACAATTCGCCTGTACATTATTGATGTGACGACAGAGCGAACGAATTTGTTTCACATGTTCATGCAAGTTCGTAACCTCTTCTTTTTAATTCATAGTGCATCAAAGAGCCAGCAGCCATCATTAACGCGTGCCCAATTGATTTTGTTTCTTTGTGTTGCGCCAAGACCGGATAATATTGTTTGTGATAATCCAATACTACTTCATCCGGAAGCTTTTCAATCGAGACGTAAGAGTCAGCATTTTTTTCATAAAATCCTCTGCGATAACCTCTAATCGGATTCGACAAGAATACGAGATGCCCTTCTTTGTGTTTTTTCATTGTTCAAAATCAGAATCAACTCCAAGTTCCTTTAAAATTGCGAGAATGTCTTCCCGCGCATAACCCATATCATACTGTAATGCAAAAAAGACCGTTCTGCGTTCCTCAGCAGATTTACATTTTGAAAATACCTGTGTAATTAGCTGTTTATCCTCATCGTAATCGTTGTGTTTCATATTTCCTCCACAAACTCTACACCATTAATTCTATTAAGAGCTTCAAGTTTATTTCGTCCGGTGTCTACCGTAACCACTCCTAATACGTCATATTGACTCTGGATGTAAAATCCAGATAAAACAATATCGTCAACTACAGCAGCATAATCTGCATTGTGCTTAATAACAACTTCAACGAGCATGATTCTAGATTATTTTTATTGCAAACCCTACTTATTCAAATTTAGTTTCCAAATTTCCTCAATCCGCAAAACGGCCTAAAATATCCTGACTAGGGTACTTGAACTCTATGATGGTATCATTTGGACACTCTATGATGGTCCCATTATATGACAGAAATTGGTCGATGGAAGAATTAAAATCTGTTGAATAAGCTCGACCATCAACTGTACCAATGATAGTGAAAAACGAAAGTTCTGGAATTGAAATGACGCCTTTCACTTGTGTCAATATCGTAGCTCTGACATCATCAATATTTATGTTTTTACCAATCTCCATCCTGCCCAAATCGAAATACGATTGAAGAAGACTCATAACATTCAATTGAACTTCACTTGGCTTATACGCCGACGTATCCACATGAATCATAAACCTGCACCCCAAATTCAAAACATTCACATCTTGAACGCTTAATGTATCGGACGCAACCTTAAAAAAATTGAGATATGTTAGTATGTTCTTTCGAAGTGTCGATGTTGACTTCGCGAGATGTCCATCTGAATCTCGACATATAATCATCAAGATAATATCCGTGGCACTGTTTTGAATGGAAGCATTCAGGTTCTGAATTTGGTTCAACAACACAGTATCATCCAATCCAACACTTCTTTGTGTTACTAATTGAGAAACTTTGTCCGTCAATTGATTGATAAGAGAATACGTCTGATTTTGTGCATGAACAGCAACGACCTTATATACAGAACCATATTGTGATGGTAGCGTAGCAACACGAGCAATGTAATCTTCAATGCTTACAACCCTATCTTGTGCTGCATACCAATACGAAGCATTCACTCGAATTTGGTCCAATGTTTCTGCCTCTTCGCCTCCTTGTGACGGCTCAGGATTTGAAACCGTCATAGACTTTATTACATAATCTCTTTCAATAGCATTAAGGAGCAGAGAATAAAATTGTACGTCTACGCCCTGTATTTTAGAGATTCTTCCAGCACCAATATTATCGGAAATACCGCCTCCAGTCCGATATCTTACATTCATGTTTATATTACTCGGAGCTACACCTAACGTTGTAGTATTCAAGAAGTCTTGTAGCTGTATAGCATCTGGACTGAAATCGAAAAATTTCCCAATCGTCTTGTTTGGGAAAACAATATTTTCCGGACTAAGCACAAATTCAGAATCCGTCAAATCAACTTCGCCACTTCCAAACACAATATCGACCGAACCATCCGCATTAAATTCTACTACATATCTGCGTGGCACTCGTTTTACCGTAATTTGATAAGGAACAGTTGCAGTATCCGTATCGAAATTCGGAATTCCCGTAAATATAAACTCTTGCGACAAATTCTTTACTCTATACCATGTGTTGTTTTCACTGTCCGTTACTTCTAACACATCATTAATCGGAGAACCTCCATTTGGTATGTGTATCCGTTTAAATGCCGTAGCATCTCCAATTGTAACAAAATGTTTTTGTGTCTGACCACTTATTACTTTTATGTTGTGTTTGGTGAATCGCGTTACCGTCGTACCCAAAGAACCAGTCGTCACAACACTATCGTAAGTCGAGACAGATTCATTATTGAAAATTATCGGCTCTAAATTTTCAAACGTTATACCTGTTTGAGTATCAGTGTTGAATTTTGCTCCTCTTCCTATTACAAAAAAATACTGTGCTGTTAAAGAACCTGTGACTGGCACATCGAACGTAAAATCTATTTCTGCAATAGAAGGTTTCACAGGATTCGGTTGGTATCCAAGACCTTTCGCTAAAGCATAGGCATTATCTGTTTCAACCGAACGAGATAAAAACAATTCGTTGAACTGCTTATCCAACAAAAAGTTTAATGTATCTCCAACATAGGCAATCAATTCTACAAATTGTTGCGTTCCAGATGCTTCTGTAAAATCTGAACCTATTGCTTCCGGAAAGGATTGGATTAGAAAAGCATTCAGGTCATTACGAATTGCAACAAAATCGCGGGAGACGTATTCTATTTTTCGTAAGTTGTCGAGATTGGCCACAATGCCAAGTCGTTTCGTTGTCATTTTTCTGCTTCCTTTTGCTGTTGTTCAAATCGTCTGCCAAGCTCCGATTCAATAATTTCTATCTCTTCTCTGAGATGAGATGCTTTATCAATAATATCTTTTATGAGAACGTATCCTTGCTTGTAATGTGTAAGCTTAATATTGAGCGCGTTTAACAACTCATCGTCACCCATCTCATTGATTTCCATTATCTCGGTCCATTATTTGATATTAGAAAACGTAAGGCCAATCGTTTGATTTGGAATTTGTATTACACCGTCTGAAGATATTATTGTGTACTGTATTATGACGAATACCGTATGGTCATCTATGTTCACGTAATTGTATGGTGAATTTTTCAATTCGTCTTTGTAATATATTGGGACAGAATCTATTTTTATGTTCTTGACCCAACGACGTAATGCAGTCTCAACTTCTATTCGTATCTTTCCTTTTAAGGTAGCGTCTTGTTGTTCGAATAACAAACGCTGAATATTTGTACCATAATCTGGACGATAAATACGAGTACCTTTTGGAGTAAATAATACACTCTTTACGTTTTCTCTAATAGCAGATTCTAACGTTTCATTGAACGCAAAATAGCCTTGACGACCACGAGACAACGGAAAAATCAAATTTATTCTCATTCCAGCCCAATTGATGTTCTTCTATAAATACCGTCCTGATTGAATCCGGCAATTTCAAAACTACTTCTTTACAGCAGAAGTGTTCGTTGTAACAGATACGGATTTATTTCCAACAACAACAGAGGATGTAACAGCTTTCAAAGATTGCTTTGTTGTATCTACCGTTGTAATAGCTGGTGCATCCGTTTTTTGCGTTGCTTGCGTTTTTGCATCCGTAGCATCTTTTTGAACAGCCGTTACCTGAGATTGTAAATTAGACAACAAAGAACCGAATCCAGAAAAACTAGCAACTTGACTTTTTAATTGCGCAATATCCAATTCTTGTTGATTGACTGCCGTTATCAACTCGTTTAACTTATCCTGTAACACAAGAACGGTTTCATCATTTGAAATATTGGATTGGATTCCTTCCAACTTTGCTTTGTATGCTGCTACCTTATCTTTGAGAGATTGTGGAGCAGCATCAGGCAATTGAACATTCGCATCTATAATATCGCTTTGAATGTGAGAACTTTCAAGGTGAAGATTTCTAGTAATAGTGTCGAGACCGGAAAGTGTTGAAACAGGCATGATTATATTTTCAATACAATTGCGTCATTAGTCGATGCATGAAATGTTGGCACTCCTGTAGTAAGTATTGTTCCCGGTGGTATATGAAGAACAACAGCATTTAACCAAGCATCCACAGCACTTGAAACATCTTGAGAAAACTTTAAGCACGCAGCTTGTCTTCTATTCTCAGGCTCCGATTCCAAATTATCCTCTGTGAATCCAGTTCCGGAAAATATCGTGCCTACAAAATCCAACGCCGCTTGTTGGATTTGCAATTGAAGAATCGGAGTTGGTATCAAAGACATAAAAAATCGAGAAGGAGGATTATCTCCTCCTTCTCATTAAATTAGTATTCGATTATGAACGAAACAGCACCATAAGGTTGTCTGTTTTCATGCGAACCGTCTTCACCAAAATTCGTGATAACATCAGCGGCCATTACACCGTCAGTATTATCTGTCACGTACATTTCTGCCGTACCATTTGGGTCGTATGCAAGATAGCATCCGGTCGGGTCATAAGAATTTCCATACTCACTATAACATTGAATAGAATGGGTATGACTTGGAATTTGACTTCCAGAAAGCGTAACACTTTCTACCCCACCTAAATCTCCAACATCATAATTGGACAATTCCGAACCTTGCCCAGAACCAACCAACACGCGACTCAGTAAATATGGCAATTTAAAAGTCGTAGAACCATCTCCACTTCCCCAAGTCGTCCCAATTACGCCAAACAAGGAAGCATAAGTTGTGCGACTTACAAGCGAACCATCACAAAGCAAATGACCTGCTGGCACTGTTGCAGCACCAAACGCCTTTATTTCTCCTATCATTATTCTCTCCTTTAAAATTTAAATGTGCAAATACACCTTAACTATCAACCAAAATCAAATTAATACAAATGACCAAGTCAAATCATTTGTTGCTGAACCAGAACTTTTTACAAAGCTAACTATAAGAAAATCAGACTCAGAAAACGACACAGAATTCGAAGTATCATTACCAGAAATATTGCTATCTGAAATTACGATTTGAAACACCGTAATCGTACCATTTTTATAAATCGAAAACGTAGTTGTCTCTCCGATTCCGGGAGCAGTGTCCAATACAACATGTACCTTTGCAAGTGTTTTTGACACAGGAAACAAAAAAGAATTGGATATGTCGCTTGGACTAAAAGTTATGCTGGCAACTTCTGCAACAGGATAAACCCATGTTTCTGTAGTTGTTAATGCAAATAATCCACCACCACTATCTAATGCGCCGCCAAAAATTTGATAGTTTATATTTCCACTAATACCGGACCAGCCAGACTGGAAGTTGCCCGATACGCCACTCCATCCACTCTGAAAGTTTCCACTAATACCGGACCAGCCAGACTGGAAGTTGCCCGATACGCCACTCCATCCACTTTGAAAATTACCACTAATACCAGACCAGCCAGAATCCGTCTTACCAGAAATACCGCTCCATCCGCTCTGAAAATTACCACTGACGCCTGACCAACCGGAATCTGCTTTACCAGAAATGCCGCTCCAACCACTATTGCCCGATACGCCGCTCCATCCGCTCTGAAAATTTCCACTGATGCCTGACCAACCGGATTGAAAATTACCACTAATACCAGACCACCCACTTTGAAAATTGCCGGAGATACCTGATGGTCCTATTGGACCTATGCTTCCACTGATACCGCTCCAACCGCTATCCGCTTTACCGGAGATACCAGAACGCCCACTATTGCCCGATACGCCGCTCCAGCCACTCTGAAAATTACCACTGATACCAGACCAACCACTTCCACCCGTATTCCCAATTCCCTTTCTTTCGCCGTAAGCACTATAAGCTCCATTCAATGTCCAAGTTTCATTTGGACTCAAAATAACACTGAATAACAAGCGTCTTGTACCATTGTTATTGTAATAGATATAGAACTTTGCAGTTGCAGTATCTGCATTTTCAACAAAGATGGATTTGACTATATTTTTTTTGGTTCCTGTTGGTTGCGGACATATTGTAACGAACGAAGCATCATTTGTGACGCCATCAGATGAAACTTCTGTAAATGTAGAATCATCACTACCATAGGAAACAACCCAAGGCAATTGGTTTGATGTGACTGCAGAATCTAAGTTTATCTCTAAACTTTTTGTAGTTGAATCTAGTACAAGGACTTCCATATCTTAATTACATCAAGAACCAAGTAAATTGTTTTTGGGCTGCGCTTGCTGTTCCAGTACCACTAATACCAGACCAACCAGATTGTGAATTGCCACTAATACCTGATAACCCACTTCCTCCCGGAGCCATGAAAAAGTTAACCCCATCTGAAGTAAGAACATAACCGCTTTGACCTACATCATCAATACCAGTCCCACCATATTGCTCTCGCAATACACCATACTCATAACTTCCAGATTGAGCGTGTTTGAAATAAGATTGCATTAGAATAAATCTGTTTTTCTTGCTAGGACACCTTTAATAAGAATCATCATTTTGAATTGAGGTTGTCCGTAAGTGTTGAGGTCATCAATCATTGATGTTATTTCGAAGAACTTCTCATCGAACTCCAAAAAATCTCCAATACGTGGAGTCAAATTGTAATCTTCAAATACATGTTTACGTTGAGCATATACTTCAATCGTCTGTTTTCTATCCGAAGAAAATCTTCCTTGGACAATTTCAGGATTGCTAAGTGCAACACGAGCATACAATTCAACAACTCTCGATACGACTTTTACAGATGATTCATTATAGATGTCGTCTATTTCCGTTTGATTGTAATCGACAACAAAATAGCGAATTTTCTGTCTGACAATATGGTCAATAAACTCTGTTTGAAAAGAATTGATGAACTTTAGGTCTCTTTCACCTAAAAAAGGATTGGAATGTTCATCATTGAATTTTTCTGGCATTGGTCATTTTAGTTTCTGCTATAAATACAAGTAGAAATTCAATGACCGTCTCCTAGAGAACATTTCAATTCAACGCAAAACTGTCGCTTAAATTGTCGGGCAATTCTTTAATCAACTGTTCAATCTGCTTTCGCTCTTCTTTTATTCTGTCCTTTATTTTCATACTAGGACTATCCGAACCTTTTTCTTCAAACGAAGAATCTCCTCCAACTTCTCCATCTGTTGTATCAACATAATACAGAAATTCTTTTAACGGTTTTCCAACTGGAGGCGCTGGACTTCCAAGAGGAGCAGTAGAAGACCCCGGCTTTATCAAATGGATATGATTAATCATATCTTCACCTAATCTGTGTATTCTATCATTCAAAATATCACATGTCCGAACAACATGCAACATTATTATCATCATTCGTTGTAACCAACGTAATTGTTCTTCTCCTAACACACCATGATTAATTGCACGAGTAGAATCAGACGCAATCATTCTCAATTGGTCTGCTTGCAACATTATCGTTGCTTTTGCTTCATCAAACGAAATGGCGTTTCTTGTATTCGATTGTACCTCTAACACATCACCTTGTTGAGCGGAGCTATCAATATCAATTTTATCGTGTATCTGTGCCTGTTCTATCTCTTGACCACAATTTGGTCCCGGCCCTTCATCGCGATAATTCTTATCATAAAATCCTTGAACGTTACCAAAGTCACCCGTCCCATCCTTTTCAAAGTCCTTATGAATCAATCGCGCATCCACATTGAATTTTGTGGCTGCAAATACTTTTGTCTTACTGTTTAAAACTTCCCAACGAGACGAATCTCTATCTGCATCTCGAAATCGTTTGAAATGATAGAGTCGCATGTTTTGATATTGCTTTACCTTATCGTCAGTCGCAGTATCAAAGTTAAAGCTTGTATCGTCAAACGGAACGTAATCCGGCTCCTTATTTCTTCGATTTCCTATATATCCATAACCGGTCCCTATTTCAATATAGCCTTCTTTATCTCCTTCTGAATGAGCATTGAAACTGTGATGTATTCTAGTATCCGCTTGTCCTTGGTCAACAATGTCTCCCTCTTTAGAACGATATTCTTCTGGGAACACTAAATCATAATCTGGATGAATATCATAATCATTGTCTATGACATTGGGGCGCTTCCCGCTATAAATGGCAAATTCATCATGAGTTACAGATTTCCCGTGAGATGCCTCCCGATATTTATAATTGGTTGTAAAATCCCTGTTTGCAAATTGAGTTTCTTTCGATAACCAATAACCAACCGTATTTGCAGACCTATCAAACGGTCTATCAAACATGATTCTCACAACTTCACCAGCAATTGGATAATGCATACGATTGTGTTGAAGTGGTAGTACATAACAATCGTCAATATCAATTTCTGCTACGCTGGTCCCATCCGTATCGTTATAAAGATTCGTCAACAATCTGACTTTACATGTTCCATTGACAGAACGCATATCGTTTGAACCTCCAGAACTTCCACGTTGAATTAAAAATCTACCGCCTTCTCTGTCCACTTGTAGGACCAATCCATAACGAAATATGGGTGTTGTTTCCAAATCCGAAAGTTGACGCAGATTATCTACAAGATTTTTATCTCTATGAGTAGAAGAACTAGCCGCTATAAATGGGTTTTGCATTTTTTATTTAATGAAACTGTTTGAATTGGTTGGATTCAAATTTACGGTTTCCGTATCATCTGGTTGAGTCGTTGGCGATATTTTGGAAAACAACTTCAAGTTTTCCAATTGCGTATCACTATACAACAGTGTTGCGTCTATTTTCGTACTCCACCCACTTGAATTGATTTGATGGTCCACTTGATTGATAATATACGTACCATCCAATGCAGTAGATAATCCTCGAACAAACATGCCTTGTCTCATTCCAAGTCCTGTTGTCCCATGAATGCTCAATGAAATATGTCCAAGATTAAATGCTGTTTTGATTCCCATGGGCCTGAAATACAAATAATTCTGCGACAATTGCGCCAAAAATTCTCGTCTTGCAGCCGCATCAACTTTTGTAACTTCTGCCTTTAAGTTATTTGTTGCGTTTATTACATCAGTCGATATTCCCTTGGTCTGTTTGAATTTCGGACTATCAGAATTGATTTCATCCATTGCAGCAGACAGATAGTTTAGAAACTTTATTTCAAACTCTGGACTTCCGGGCATCGTGCGATATCCATTCGTTCTATCGTTGATAATACTGTCTGAAATTACAGATTGTAAATGCGCAAAATTAATTGCTATTCCCCTCTTATCTTTTGGAATTCGAGTAGATACAGGAATACCATTCGTCACCTGTATCTGTTTATTCATTTGATTGTATATTTTTTGATTCGCCATACTGTTCCCATCAGGAATAGCATTATAACCAACCGCTGTCACTAGCGAATTAGACGAGTTGTAATCTACGATGAACATTCCATTCAACTTCCCTTTCGAATACTCGTTGTTCAAAAACTGAATTTGTGTGGATGGTTCATCAGCAGAATGCAATTTATCAGAAGGGACAAGAGAGGACTTAAACACATTCCACTGATTATTTACTACGCTCTTTTGAGATTGCTGAATTTCAATTGCCGATTTTTCAGCATTCAATGCATCAATCATATATTGCTCCGAAAGAAATCGGTCTTCAATTACAATCGTAACATTTTTCGCAATTGTAATTTTGGAAGCATCTGTTTTCCTTCTAACGTTTGGGACATATTCATAATCAACTCTGAGACTGTCCATCGAAGGACCAAGTGAAGTGGAACCAGTAACCCTATGATATGATTGTAGTGAAAACGCATAATCCATACTAACAGCAGTCAGAATATTTTGTACGATTTCCCCCACACTTCTTGTATAGACAATGGATTGCAATACCTTGCTTAAGGTGTCAATACTAATTGGCAGGTCTCCGACACAGATAGGTTCAAATATATTCTTATCAGAGAATGACCTTAAGTAATCATTATCATACGTAAAAATTGAGGCCATAACTCCATCATGTCCAGCAAGAAATCGTTGTAATCTATCCGGACTAATTTCATTGATTTTTGTTGCAACGATGTTCTTGCTAAAATATTCTAGCAGTTTTCTAAAATCTGACGCCTTACTGCTTGACATGTCATCCGTAATTATAGCGTATCCAATACTATTGGAAATGCTTGACGTAATATTGTCTGCATAAAATTTGGTCAAATCAAATGAGTCACTTGCAATGTTGTAGTTATGTTTTGCAACACCTTGTTTGAAATCTTCGGTCGGCTTGTCTCCGCTTTCAAATACATCACTCTCCTGCAAATCATTGATATTTACTTTTCTGCTTCCAAGCTCTATAATTCTATTGCCATCTACAGGAGTAATAAGCTTTTCAAGAACACGTTTTACAGGAACTAATTTATTGCTGGAACCTCCACTATCGAAAATAAATTCATCAATCACTTCGCAAAGAACCGAAATAACATCCGCCAAACGATAGGCTGCAGGAATCGAATCAACCAACTTAGAATCATTGATTATTGTGTTTGTTGTCTCTTCAATAATCTGTTGCTGTTGCAATTGTTGTTCAGCCGGTGCTGCATCTGAAGTATCATCCTCAGTCAATCCAAGGTTTACATCTACTCCAGACTCAACAGACGGCGCTATTGAATTATCTACTATGTCACCTTCAACGTTTAGATTGTCACTTGAACTACCTACGTTTGAGTAGACCGCACTCATATCCAATTCCAAATGCCATGGTTCTGTAGCCTGATATGGAAAGCGCAAATTGTATCTCCTTGCTATTGATACAATCTGGGTGTAAACATTTTTTAGATTTTCAAAAAGGAAAGTCTTAAATCCTTTCAAGTCAATCGCAAGACCAAGTTGATGCATACTTGGCCCATTAGACGGATTATCCGCCTTTCCTATTCCCTTGCTATTGAAAATGGAAGTCTGTTTGGTATATGTTCTAAAACCTCTGTCGTCATTGATTGGGAAGTCCAAACTGTTTCCAATTTTTTTCAAAGCTTCGTTGGATTGACCTTTCAAATCAGCAACAAAAGATTGATATAATTGAGAAAATTCAGATGTGAATCCTTCACCACCATCAATATTATTATCGTTCTGTTGATATTGGATATATGCTTTTCTGACATCAGATTTTTTCAATCCGGAAGAATCTATTAATTTTTGCAAAGATGGGTCTAAAGGCGCACCGCTTGAATCTGCTCCAACTTTCTTCTTCTTGATTTTCAATATAGGAGAAGTCGATTCCGACTTAGTTACAGGAGGATTTGGCGGTCCAACAAAAACAGGTTGATTTGGAACATCGACTGTTACAGAAGACGTAGAAGTCGTACTGTCTTGCAATATCAACGAAGACAGAGAATTTGTTCCGGCTTGAATTGAGTTATAGTACGCCTTTACAACATCCGGTTGTTTCTCTGCATCAAAAGATGGGTCTTTTGTTTTATCAAAAAATGTTGCAAGATGAAATTGTGCTATCGGCTTTAGTCTGTTGATTCCATTGATAATGTTTTTTCTAATTGCAGAAAAACCTTGACCGCCTTCAAAAATTCCAATTCTCATATCAAATTGCCAACCGTTCTCAGAACTTGTTGCAATTTGCATTTGAATAGACGCCTTCTGTTGTTGCAAGTATTGAAGCTTTGGAACGTTACCATAAAAGACTGCATGATGTCGGTTTCCATTATCCGTATCATTCAAATCAATGACGTAGTTATCCCCATCTATTGGATAATTCAATAGACCATCTGGCCGAACAAATGGGGAAGGTAAAAACAAATTGTATGTAGAACCGTCAAGTAATGTTACAGACAAACCGTTTGCTCCGTTTATTACAATGTCTTTTGCTCCCAATTGGGACTTTGCAGAAGTCAATTCCAAATCATTCAATGCTGGTCCTTGCCAACCAAAAACAAGCATATATCTATTGAAGTTTGTAAACAATCTTGAGATGACGCTGTTCGTCATGAACATTTGTGTCAGGTCATTAAGAACAAGAGAAATGCTGCCCACTGCAAACCCATTCAATCCTTGTTGACTATTGTAAGAAATAGATGCTTCCGACAATTCTAAAATACCTTTTGCATCTGGCATCACCAATTGAGAAAACTTTAAGCTAAGAGGAACAAGACCAACAACTGCATCATTATTGTATCCTATTATCTTTGCAGGTATTTTTGAAATATTTGCAAGTTGAAATTCTCCAAGATTGTCTTTGAAGTATTGTGTCGTTACCAACTTGTTGCTCGATGGTGAAAAGTTGTCCGTATTGCCATAGAAATTAGATACCATATCTGGAACGGTATCCGTTGGAGAACCAAACAATACGCTTTCCCCAATATTCGTATCAAAACTGCTTTGAAGCGAACTGTTTAAATCATCAATGAGAAACAATACTGCAAATGGAGTATATTCCGATAATAAAACAGGAGGAAGAATACGCTTCGTATTCCACGTATGAATAACTTCAATCGGCGGCAAATAATGTTTGGAACTAATACTTCCAATAGTTGGATTTTTTTTTGGAACAGGTTGCGTTGAACCACTTGCCCCATTATTTAAACCATTCGTCGGATTTCCATTTAACGGTTGAACGAAAAGGTCCGCGAAATTTATTGGGTCAGACCTATAAAATCTATTCTCTATTTTCATAATCCATTTTGACTTGTAACCGCTTGCAGAATACTTCGATAGTCTAATGGAATAACAATGATGTCTCCGATATTCATGTCGGTCGGTAATGAAAATCCATTGGCCATCTTAATTATCCATTCAAACTCAGCATGTCCATCATAATATGTATAAGCTATCTTATCGAGCGTATCATATTCTGCCACTCGATACAAGGTATTATGGAACGACCGAAAAAAGGAAGGAGGCAACATCTTAAACGAAAGTCCGACTCGTTTCCCTTTATACCGATATTGATAAAGATTTGAATATCTACTCATATTAGACCTTTCATACAAAGTTTGAAAGCAACGTATTACCTGTCATATTTTGAATTATACCGGGAATTGGATTCAAATTGTTTGTTTGAGCTTTAGTAAATGTGCCAATTCTATTGGGTTCAAGAAACACATCTCTATTAAAAGTTGGAGAGTAAAAATCGAAACTGGCTGATGGTTGTTCTCTGTGTACAATTTTCATGTTCATGGTTATTTTACATCCTCTTGGAACACGTCCACCCGGAATCGTTTCCCATGTTGTAGCTCCTTGCCCCATTCCAGATTGCACATTCATACTCTGAATCATTCCCTGCAACAACCATTCATCTCCGATTCGAATCTCAACCAATGGTCCACGTCTAAATCCAACAACGCCAACTTCTGCAATCGTTTGTAACTGCGGATACATCATTTGTATCAACGCATTCTTTTTGTCACGAACTGCAGGAACATCGCTTGGGCGAGATACTGGTAAGGTAAATTCAAAAGAAAATGTACGCTGCGTTCCCTTGTAATTCAATATTGGTTCGACTCTTCCTAAATAGAAGTCATCTTCAACTATGCTGTTGAATAGTTCGTTAATGTTCTCAATCGTGGCATCCAAAAATACAATTGCATTGCCACTTATTTTTTGCTTAGACATGAAGACTGTATGATTGTCATAAAACGGTTGTTGGACAAGCACATAGTCATCACGGCTAATAGTGCGAATATAAAACGGAAAATATTGTGGTTCGAGAGATGCTAATGACTCCGGAGACAGCGTATCATACATTCTGATTTGTCCGGAACTTTCACCAAGTAACGTCGATATGTGTGCTGCAGGTACATTCACAAGATACGTCGAATTTGACTGTGCAACTCCACCACCTGTCAAACTAAGACCATCATAACTCAATCCCTTTATGCTACCATCAACCTGCTGTGTGCCCTCAAAAATTTGACCACTGTTTACTAGAGTCTGCTTATCATCCAACATCTGACCATTATAGCTCGTCTTAATGTTTGGAAAATCAGGACGACTATACATGTCAATCGCAAAATTACTTAGCCAATAATCTGCGCCTTGTTCAATCTCTACGATTTTATCTACAATGAACCATTTCCCACGTTGGCATAAAGGCGTGTTTACAACTACATCTCTATGTGTTTGTAGAGGTAGTAGAGGTTGAACAACAGGCTGCGCGTCTTTTCCTTGAATGATAAGTCCAAGCGCACGGTCAAATGATGTCAAATTATTCTCCTGATATTCCGATAAGTCAGGAACGTATCTATCAAGATAAGAGGTCGAATTATTCGGATTGTCGAAATTAACGCCTGTTAATTTATCTAAAGCACCACCTGTAATAGCAGAAACTGTTCCTCCAATAAAATCATACAGGTTTATACCAGCTTGCTTTACGATGTTTATACCATCCGAAGCTAATGCTGCCGCAATCATTCCCGGATTGTCGTTATTTGGAATGAAATAATTATTTTGCAAGTCCTTAAACAACGTTCTGATGTCGTTCGAAGTAGGCTTGACTTTAGCTCCAAAAACCAAACGATGGTCAATTCCATAGATGTTTGGATTTGTATGAGGAAGATACCACTGAATCCGATTCTCAGTTTTTTCAAAATCCGGTAAAGGATTTGGCATACTTCCCATTATACGTTCAACTTCCTTTTTTATGGTCCAACCGGGGTCTCCTTCCTTGAATTTTCTATCTGTTCCACTGTTGTAAAATCCATCAATCACCGTTCGAAACTCCGCTCCGCGTGTTTGACCAATAATCATTCCGTTAAGTGCTCCATATTCCGGGTCTTCAGAGTCAGTAACAAGATATTTTCTTTCGAGGTCCGCAATTGCATCTTCCTTTTTCTGAAGAAGATTGATGCCTAGAGTATTACGAACAACGTCATTAACAAACAGTCCCGGTTTACCCAAATCTTCATTTGATAATTTGCTCGCACTGTTAAGAAATGTAGATGCCGCCTTTCTTAAACTTGGCATTGTCCCTGCAATCGAATCCCAATAGGTTTCAAAATCAGTTTTCCCAACATGGACATAGATATCGTCATATTTATGAGGACCGTTAATTTGGTCATCCATCAACAAATAGTTCTCTAGCTGCTCACCATTAATAAACAATGGATTTAGAAAATTACTGTCAACCTGAAGGGTAGTAGCATAATCTTGATAACCAGAAAAAGAAAACAATTGGTCAACAAAGACTGTATTATCAATCGTATCAGTTACAGTGTGAATAATTGTGGCCGAACTAACTTGAGCGTTACCTGAATTCACAAGACCTGAATAAATTCGCTTGTACACATCAAGAGGATTACTGCCATTCAACACAACATCGTGCGTTATGCCATCTACTGACACCGCTACAACTATTTCTGATATTCTATCACCCTGTTCTAATGATAAATCTTCTACGTTCAAATTGACATCAACCTTATTTATGACTCCATCAGAATTAAGTGTTATTGAAGAATTAGATTCCTGTCTCGAAATGTGAGTTGTTATTGTGTTTCCAAGACTGATTCCAGCTAAGGTACCAAAATAAATTGGATTTGGTACCTTATTGAATCTCGGATTTTCCTTGCCATAAGTCGTATAAAATTCAAGCAATCTACTGGCAGCATCTCGCTTGTGGTCAGTCAATTCATAACCTGTTCCCAAATATCTTTTCAACCTTTTGTCGTATTCTGCCTTATAATGAGAACTCAAAGAAGACCGATTGAAATATAGATTTGGCATATTCACCATCTTGTATGGGACGTAATTATCGTCAGAATCCAAGACCAAGTTATCAAGGTGTATCGAGTTTTTGTCTTGATAAAGAAGTGATGAATCTATACTTTGAAAGTGCTTTGCTTTTTGAATCAATGCGTCTTCATCTCTCTCGTTTAATGGAAGACCAAGAACGCTATAAATGAGCGTATCATTGTAAATGTTGTCTGCATAATCTGGAGAAGGAATGTGAGTCATCTCCATTATTTTACCTTCTTGTCGAAAAACCATTGGATATGGAAATTCCGCCGCATTCGCAGTATAATGATTTGGGTCTCCACTTATCGTTGCAGCATCGGAAAATGGACCGTATTGACTTTTAAGTTTATCGGTTGGGGCCGCTTCTGCAAATAGGCTTTTAACCACTTGCAAAACAGCAAAGAAGTTTTTATCGGTTTCTGCCAATCGCTCGATATAAGCCAAATATGTCGTAGTGTTAGAATCCATCATAAACTAATTACAGGAAACCTTGAAACGGGTCTTCTGTTGTTTTGGAACTTCTCGAATTATTCCGGCGTTTCTAAATCAACTAAGCCGGAACTGGCGAAATTGGCAGACGCGCCCTCTAAGAAGACTTTGACCCGTATGTAACCACGGCGAGTCTGGAAGGGGGTCTTAGGAGTGGGTACATGCTCCGAAGTTGGTGGTTCAAGTCCACCGTACCGGCACTAAAAAAACAAATAATGAAATTAGCTATTGTTGGTTCTAGAGACATAACAAACTATCCGTTTTTCAAGCAAAAGGTAGATTCCATACTTGAAAGTATGGATAGTCCTATCGACGTTATTGTCTCTGGTGGCGCTCAGGGTGTCGATTCTATGGCCGAACGCTATGCTAAAGAAAAAAACATACCGACTCAAATATTCAAACCTGATTGGGCAAAGTTCGGAAAAGCCGCTGGTCCTATTCGAAACAGAACGATTGTTGAAAATTCCGATATGATTATAGCATTCCCAATCGAAGGTTCAAGAGGCACACAATCAACTATTGACATCGCAAATGAAATGGGAAAGAAAGTAACGATTATTCACTCATGAAATTTATAGACGCCCTTTCCTTAGCAAACGAAATCAATCTTTACGCAGTAAAAAATTCAAGGCAAAGAACTCAAGGGGTCGTGCAAATTCAAGAGTATGGCAAGTTATTGGTTATAAAATGTTGCCAGAAGATGAGGTTATTTATGTCGATGCAATCTGCCCAAACCACAAAACAAAATCTACGTGGAAAACAATCAGCAAGATGTCGGAGAAAGAAGAGCCTCGCGGAGATTTTTTTGTCTACAATACTGATACGTGGAGTATAGAATTTGATGACACTGTCACCATTTGAATGGACAAATAGAATCGTCAATTCCGCAGCATACCCACTCTCCGCATTTCAATGTAAGGTCATCCCATACTGCAGGATTTAATTTGAAATCCTGTTTTGCGCACACCCACAAATAGCTTCCATCAGAATATCTAATTCCGTTTTCATCTTCACTAATAAATCGTAAATTTTTACGAGGCGGTAAATACATCAAAGTTTTGGGAAAAAGAACGCTTGTGTTATCGGAATCGCAACTATTTGTCTTGAACTACAATCAGGACACTCAACTTCTTGACGCATAAAAATTCCGGGTTCGTTATCTTGCAAAAACTTATCAATAGCTCTGGCGTCTTTAATGTCGAGCGCAAACATTTCATCTCGAATGTTCGCTCTATCTGTTATATCATCAAACGACACAACATGAAACCAGCGTCGAATTGTCGTTTTCGAATTTGCAAGAATATTGTCGGCGTTCTTTGCAAACTCTGTAATTTGAATTTCCTCCTTGTTAGTAAGAAATTTCAAACCAACCTTTACTCCAGAAGGCAACATTATTTCGAATATGTTCCCTGATTGTTCTAAAAGCTCCTTTGTTGGTGTACGAGGCTCTAACTGCCCTAAATCAAACTTTGGAATAAATGATTCCTCGCACACTTCACACTCATATTTAATTCCCGGCTCATACAAGGAATCAAAAGCATCCACTCTCAAAGCAAGCAAAAGAGCTTCTCTATCACCACTCAGTAGTTCATCTGTATTAATGTTGTCAAGAACAACTGCCTGAAGCAATTTATCAACTGCAAGACCAGCTTTATTCAACTTTGGATTTCGTAGTATGTCTTGGTCAGGAGAAATCAAATTACGAATATTGATAAACTCTTTACCATACAACGCAGAGTTTTGAGGATAAAATTTACCCTGAGATGGTAACGCAACCTTAATGTTTCGATATTTATGGGTCTTTCTTTTTACTTCCAATAATCCCTGACCGATTGCCCCAGACAATCTGTCAATAGCCTGACTCGTTTCACCGTCAACGGTTTTGTTTTCTGCTACCTCAATTATGTTGGATGGAACAGTAGATGATTTTGTATGTTGCTGAAGTTCTTTTTCTATTTGTTCGAATGGGTTTTCGATATTGATAATATTATTCATGATAATTCTTTATCTAAAATTAATTCAATGTTGTCTTTTTCCATGTATGGTATTCGAATGAGCTTATAGCCATTATCAAATGCCCATTTTGTTTTGATATTATCTTTCTTTGAATTTAAGGCAAAAGTATCATCTCCTCCAAAATATGAAATTACTTGGAAATGTTGACGACCATCAAACTCAATTAGTATATTAGAATCCGCAATATAGAAATCAAAAGGAAGACTTCTTTTTAATTTGCAAGATTCAAATCTTTTTTCACGTTCAAAACGCAGACCTTTTTTATCTAAATAGTTGGCAATTTTTCTTTCTCCGCTCGATTCTCTACAAGCGAAACAACCACTTCCACACAAGTGGCTATTTGGAGTTTGCTGAAATATCCCATGAATTGCACAAATAATTGCTATCTTGGTTTTATTGTTGACATACGTAGCTTTTGAGTAATCATACTTCTCACCATGTATTTTTTTTGACTGTTCTATGAACGTTTCAGTAGTATGTTCTTTTGTCCCGCCACATACATCGCAACCTTTTGCTTCATATAAATGATGAATAGGAGTTTGCTGAAATATCCCATGAATTGCACAAATAATTGCTATCTTGGTTTTATTGTTGACATACGTAGCTTTTGAGTAATCATACTTCTCACCATGTATTTCATTGGCTCGATAGATAAAAATTTCTGTAGTCAATTGTATATTTCCTGCGCAAACAGGGCATCCTTGCTGTCCTTCCCAATGATTATTTGGTCTTTGAAAAAATGACCCATGGGTTTTACATACTATTTCTATTTTCTTTTTAGAGTCACAGTAAACTACCTTTGAATAGTCATATCTGTCACCGTGTACGGCTATTGCCTTTTCTATAAACCGACTCGTTGTCAACTTTTTCATATTACTGCTTATGATACTCAGTAATTACGACCTACCTTGAAAATTGAATTTTGGATTATCTCATCGTCTTAAACGGTACGGTGAATCCCAAAGAATCAACTCCCGAATACTATCACTCTCATTTTTTGATACAACTTTTTCCGAATTCACAATATCAAAAGTCACTTTTTCGACTGTTCTGTATCTACGAATAGACTCCTCTAAAACTATGCTGGATTCTACAATAATGTCACATGAGGTATTGAAGATTCTTTCATCACCATTAAGATTTTCGCTATTGTCGTCAGAAGAGATTGAAGTAATCCATGCTCCAAAAAACATGTTTTCATTTGCATATACAGCCCCATGTTGACCAAAATTAACAATGATGTTTTCCAACATCTCGTTCGAATGACGTTGCTTTTTGGACCAACAATTGACATTATATGTCAATCGAACAATCTTTGGCGCTGTTATCTCTATAATTTCTCGAATAGGCAATGCGGAATTAATGCTATTATCATGAAGAGAATCCGTCATGTAATGTTTTTCCATTGTAGTGGGGTCAATATATTCTCGGACATATAGCCTGAAATTTGAAGCTCCTCCTTTATCAACGGCAACTGTTCTTTCTGGAACAAGTTCTATTTGAGAACGTTTTACGGAAATTATTGGTAATAACAACACTCCATTTTGGTCTCGTAATTTGATGTGACTGTCAGAATTCATCATTGAAAATCTATCCGACGTAGACCATATCGCTGGAACCCGATACGATTGTTTGTTATCAAACTTAACTGTAATTGGACGGTCCTCATTGAACCACTTTATTACAGCACCATCAATTTCTCTCAGCCTAACTTCCGGGAAATCAACGTCAAATTCCAAACCATCAATTTTTTTATGGAATGATTCTACCGGAAGATTATCTGGTAAAGCTCCTTGAGGAGCATTTCCATAACTGTCTGTGAGCTTTTTCATACTTTAAGTATGGTCTAATTTGGTTGTGATAGCAGGACCGAAAGGTCTATTTTAATTACGCCCTATATATTTTCTGGCCCTAACTAATATGTTTCTTGGTGCAATGTTGATATAGGTCATTTTGAACTCACATAGGGTACTTATTAAAAGACCCTATGATGAAATTTCGAGAGATATTAGAGGCTTACAAATGGAGACCTTCTAAAACGCAAGCCAGAGAATTCGCTTCTAAGATGGCGAATGATGAGGACTTTCGACAAGAACCATGACAATATCCATCTAGTCAATGAGTTAATCCGTTCGCATCGGGTCCAATCGAATTGAGACAATAATTAAAATAGATTTATAACAGTGATTCCGGGACAGACGCACAAAAACAGCATGTCGTTAAGTCCTTTGGAATTAAGGACTTATGGATATTATTACTTATTAATTATGGAAAAGATAGTCTTTGAGGATGGTGCCGAATTTCATCTCAAAAATCCTAAGAAAATCGCAAAATTTATTCAAAAATGCAAAGACCAAAATCTTCAATTGGTCGAATTAACATCTGAAGAGGAGAGTAAATATAGGTTTACTGAATATCCGGAAGAGTGAAGAGTCTCTCGTGACCACAATTCAAGCATTTAACCTTAACGCCCTCGGCCACATCATGTAAACTCAAGCTTCCATCGACTTCCTGATTGCAGAAATTACTACTTTTTGCAATTGCTCACCATCAATATTCAAACTGATGTTGAAATTGTTGTTACTCGAACCGTCAGTCATCGCCTTAATTAAATCATTAATTGCCTGTGCCTGAGTCATTATTGCTTCTGTTTGCTTGTCCATAGACAAATCGCGCTCAATCTTTTGCCCAGAATTCATCACTTGAACATGTTCGTTCTGATGCAATCTTAAAGCATCATAGTCAGATGTATTTATGAATCCCGGAACACCACCTACCATTGTGCCATTAGCATTGGAAGACACTCGTGTAGCATCAGAATCTATTACAGAAGGTATTCGAGAACCTATGTTTTTGCTGTTCATACCTTCACTAGACTTTTCTATAAAACTCTCACCAATTTTGTCACCAAATTCATGTTTCAAAACTGTTTTTACCCCATGAGTTAATTCTTTGCCAAAAAATCTTTCAATTCCGCCGCCTTCATGTTGCCCTAATTTCAAGAGTGTTTTCATGTTTAGATGCGGAATAATATGACCCCCATGACCTATTAAATTTTTCCCAAGACTTGCTATTTCGGAAGCATTCAATAAGTTAGACATCACATCTGCATCCAGATAATCATTATGTTTTGCAATATGTTTTGCGGCTTCATGTATTCCAAAACCTGCAACAGAATTAGTTAAAACAGATGCAAACCCGCTTCCACCAACTAATAAAGGTAAAGTCCCCGCTGCAATTGGTGCCGCAACTAATCCTGTCAATATTCCTTTACCAATTTTTTTTGAAACTGCATCTCTACTAATTCCACCCTGACCTATTGCCGCATTCAGCATATCATCTTCACTCATTTCAGGATTAGAAATTTTCATTTGAGAAACATATCCATTTATAGTATCTTCGAATTGAGATTTCGTTAAACCATTTCTCATTTGTCCTATTGCACTACCTTCAAGTGCAAGATTTTCTCTTTCCTTGTGATTGACATCAAAAAATCCGCCATTTTGAATTGAGGCGTTTGTTGTTTGTCGTGATATAAGTCTATCTGCCAATCTAGATTTTTCTCGCTTCTTCGTTTTTTCAATCAAGTGTTCATTATATACCTTACTTGATGCATCATTTTCTTGCAACAAAGACTGAATAATATTTCCATCATCGTCCACCATTGTTCCGGGCAAAACAACACCACCTGTGGCATAACGATTGATATGCTCCAGCAAACCCCTGTTTCTTTTCGTTGAGTCTGCATTCACAATGAACTCACCAGCACTCGCATGAATTGGTACTCGGTCCTCTTTTGGCCCTCCATCACCATGAATCATTCCGCCAACAGCATATCCATGAAAATGCTTAAGACCCTCCCATATTCCAGTTTTTGCAGCATCCTTTGTTTTCGCGTCCATATTTTTTGGCATAAAAGCGTCTGCCGCCGCATTCATGGCACCATGAGTCATAGCTGAAGGTATTCCAACCAAAATACCTTGAGCAATAGCTTCTCCTATTTTTGGACCATTTTCAATAAGCTGTTGAACAATTCCAACCCCAAGATTTATGGCACCTGTTGTTAGAGATGATATTACTTTATCAAAACTACCAAACTTCTCATTAATTTCTTTGGTAATAGAATCTTCTAATTTTTGATTTATCAAATCTAATCCGACAAGTCTTTCGTGACTCGACTCCTGAATTTTTTTTATACCTTCTGAAATTCCGCCAGAAATTTCTTTAATTGCGCCAGCAGTAATCGGCATATCAAACGCTTTCGCAATTGCAGAAGCTACAATTCCGCCAAACTTAACTGTAGCAGCCAAAATCATAGCTAACAACTGATTTGCTATATCCTGAAGTGTGCTTAAATCAGTTACAGCTTTTTTCATTCCAAGGTCATCCTGAATCTGTTTCTTAAAAACAATGTCTTCATTCGTAAGAAACGAAGCTATTTTTTGTTCAAGAGTACCATTCTCTGGAACTGCTTTCACACCACTTAATGTAGATTGTATTTGTTCACTAATTTGTGCGACAAGCACAGCGTTATCTTTGGTGGGGTTTTGAAGTACAGAAATCATTTTTTCTACACTACCAAATAGCGACCTATTTTGTTGAAATACTGTTTGGACAGCACTTGTAAATGTTTCGCTTACTGTTCCAATGTCTTTACCTTGCTCATTCTTATCTCCAAGTCCGCGACCAACAATACTCTTCTTTATATCATCTGTCAAAAATGCTCCAGATATTTTTTGAATCTCACTACTGCTATTGCCCATCTGTTTTACGAGATTAGCGCCACCAATAAAATTTTGAATTTCATCTGCGCCCATTCCGAATGCATTTGCAAATGCATCAATTTGCATAGGGTTTAGACTGTTAAGACTTCCAACAGCCTTTTCTAAATAAGCAACAAATCCCTTTAAATTGTGGGTCATTGCGAAAGTATTAAGAACCAATGGGTCTATAGCAGTTCCAAGAGAAGCATTTAATTGAAACACTTTTTCTGTGGCGCTTCCAAAATCCTTCATGTTGTCAGAAGCCTTTGTCATTACATCAACACTTAATCCCATTGAACGTAGATGCGCTGATATTTTCGCAAACTCTTGAACCATTTTTGGAGCAGTAGTATAAGCAATCCAAGAAGTGTTTCTGACAATATCTTGCATAACCAATTTCTCGGAAACAAAGGCACCTTTTGAAATCGTACTAATTGTCTTTTGAAATTGATTTAGTGTTCCAAATTTCCCAGAACTCAATACTTTTACAAATTTTCCTGCCTCTTCACCAGATATATTGAACCACTTATTGAACTCTATCTGATTTTTTATTGCAACACTCTGAAGACCAGTTATATCTCCAAACGATTTAGATAGTCCAATAACACCTTCTTGAATATCGCTCTCACTAATTTCTTTTCCAAACTGTTCTGCAAACTCGTGTACCATTTTTTCAAAATCAACCCTTGGAGAAAAACCTAAAGCCTTTCCAATTTCAGGCCCAATATTTTTACCTTCAATCGCAAGTTCTGCCAAATCATGCGCAACAGTCGCAACCAAAGACTCAACTCGCTTAAATGCAGATGTAATAAAACCACTTAAAACACCAATTACGCTCGTTGCTGCTCCAATCAACCCAGAACCAAACGCTCCCAAAGTAGAAGCACCGCCTCCTCCACCAAAAATAGATTTTAAACCACTTGTAATTGTTCCTATAAAAGATGAACCTACCTTTTTTGCAGATTGCTCTGCATTCATAATATTATTGTTTCCGTGTACAGATTCAACACCCTTTGTTTTGAGCAATCCTTTTGATTCATAAAACAATA